>Ga0137410_10001118_pt1 | contig 18489 bp, 17 predicted proteins | sample CZODoug1_16funga_FD_108878 | JGI IMG/M metagenome (GOLD analysis project Ga0137410, IMG submission 108878) | Vadose zone soil fungal communities from Angelo Coast Range Reserve, California, USA - CZODoug1_16fungal (Illumina Assembly) | ecosystem: Environmental > Terrestrial > Soil > Vadose zone... | reverse complement strand
GTGCGGGGACTTGTGACAACGCTTCGGCCTGCGTTTGCGCGCAGGCTGGACGCGCGTCTTAAAGACATGCTCGGCAGTACCACGCTCGATCCCGCGCGGCTCGCGCAAGAAGCTGCGATCCTCGCCGAGCGCAGCGACATCAGCGAAGAGTTGGATCGGCTGCGTAGCCACCTGCAGCAATTCGGCAAATTGCTGGATGGTGCGGGCGAGCTAGGTAAGAAGCTGGACTTTCTGCTGCAAGAAATGCATCGCGAAGCGAATACGATGCTTTCGAAAACGCCCGGCGTAGAAAGCGAAGCGCTCACCATTACGGGAATCGGACTCGAGATCAAAGCGGAGATTGAAAAATTGCGTGAGCAGGTACAAAACATCGAATGAGTGCGGGACGCGAAAGCAGTCCGATGGTTCTAATCGTTTCCGGGCCATCGGGCTCGGGGAAGTCGACGTTGGTCCAGCGCATTTTGCAGATGCCGGGGACGATGGCGTCTAGGTCATGTACTACCAGGCCGCGCCGCGCGACTGAGTCCAGTGGGAAGTGTTATGATTTCGTCACGGAAGCGGAGTTTGAAGCCATGGCGGCTCGTGGCGAGTTTCTGGAGTATGCGCGAGTATTCGGGAAGTATTGCTATGGCACACCGAAGAAATGGATCGAAGAATCGCGCGCGAAGGGCCTCGACCTGGTGCTGGAGATTGATGTTCAGGGCGCAGCTCAGGTAAAAGAGAAGCTTCCCGAATCCGTGGCGATTTTCATTTTGCCGCCTTCGCGTGCAGAATTGGAGCGCCGGCTCCGCAGCCGGGGGCAGGATTCGGACGAGGAAATTGCGCGCCGCCTGGCAAAGGCGCGGGCAGAGATTGAAGCGTTCGGCAAGTATTACGATTATTGCGTCGTGAATGAAGACGTGGAACGTGCCGGACGCGAAGTGGAATCAGTCGTAACCGCGTTGCGGTGCTCGAGTACACGCCGCCGTGCGTTGGTGGAAAATCTTCTGGCGTCATTTGGAGGGACAGATTGACAATGACTGTGCAGACCAAAGCTCCTGAAAGCCAGTTTGCGTATGTCGTGCTTGCAGCGCGTCGCGCCCGCCAGTTGATGGCAGGTGCGCCGCCGCTGGTGGAAAATCCGCGCACGCTGAAGTACACGCGCGTGGCATGTGAAGAAATCGATTACGGCCTTGTCGAATACGAGTTCAATCCGGGCACGAACACGGAAACGGACAAGGACGGCAAGCGGCGGAAGTAACGCGCCGCGGAGTCTCCCATGCGCATCACGCTTGGTGTCACCGGCGGGGTAGCGGCGTACAAAGCCGCGGAATTGGTGCGCCGCCTGCAGCAGGACGGCTTCACGGTGCAGGTCGTGATGACGCGCTCAGCGCGCGAATTCGTAACGCCTCTCACGTTTGCGGCACTGTCCGGACAAAAAGTGATTACCGACCTGTTCGCCGAATCCGGTGGTGAAGCCAATCTGGAAAGTGCGATTGAACATATTGCAGTTGCGCAGCGCACGGATTTGCTGCTTGTCGCGCCGGCGACGGCTGATGTCATTGCAAAATTTGCGCGCGGCATTGCGGACGATTTTTTGACCACCCTGCATTTGGCTTCGACGGCTCCAGTAGTGATTGCGCCGGCGATGAACGTGAACATGTGGAATCATGCGGCGACGCAGGAAAATTTGGAGACGCTTCGCGCGCGTGGCGTGCATGTCGTGCAACCGGATGAAGGTTATCTCGCCTGCGGAATGACTGGACCAGGGAGGCTTGCGGGGCAGGAAGCTACCATCGCTGCGGTTCGCGATGCGCTGAAGCTGAAGCGCGACCTGGAAGGCGAGACGGTTGTTGTGACCGCGGGACCTACTTGTGAAGATTTAGACCCGGTGCGTTACATTACGAATCGTTCTTCGGGGAAAATGGGTTACGCGGTGGCCGAAGTGGCAGCGCGTCGCGGTGCGCGAGTCGTACTCGTTTCCGGACCGACTGCGCTGGATACTCCTGCAGGCGTCGACCGCGTTAACGTTCGAACTGCTCTGGAAATGCAGCAAGCGGTTCAGCGACATTTTTCGGACGCCTCGGTTGGAATCTTTGCGGCGGCAGTTGCCGACTATCGTCCGGTTGAGACGGCTTCACAGAAAATCAAGCGCTCGAGAGAACCGCTGACGATTCGGCTGGAGCCGAATCCGGACATTCTCGCGAGCGTCGCTGCGGAAAAGGGTTCACGTCTCGTCGTGGGGTTTGCCGCGGAGACCGATCACGTCGCCGAAAATGCGAGAAGGAAGCTCGCGGCAAAGAACGCGGATCTTATCGTGGCAAACGACGTTACGGCAGAAGGAGCAGGCTTCGACCTCGATACGAACGTCGTTACGCTGCTCGCGCGGGATGGCCGCGACCTGGCTCTGCCCAAAATGACTAAGCGCGAAGTGGCGGAGCGCGTCCTCGACGAAGTCGTCCGTCTTCGCAGCGTTCTGCGCGTAGCCGCGCAGCATTCGTCCGATTAAATTGCCATGCCCGAGCGCCTGCCAGAGACACTCCAACAAAAACTTTCTGATCGGCTGGGCTATTACGATGACATTGGAATTGGCCGTTTTTATCGCGACCGCGGCGCAACGTTGCCTCCAGATGCGCTGGTCACCACCGTTTCACCGGAAGTGATGCCAATTATTGAGGAGCCGAGCTTGCCCAAACGCGAACCAAAAAAAACCAGCCAGCCCATTGCCGCGTCGGCTGCGTTGCGCAAATTGGAACCGCTACCGGTCTCGTCTGGGCCGTCGCTCTTCGAGGCCGCTAACAAGATTGAAAACGACACGTTGCCACTTATCCGCGAGAATCTCGGTGAGTGTACACGGTGCAAACTTCATAAGACGCGCAAGAATATCGTCTTTGGCGACGGTAATCCAAAAGCACAACTTGTGTTTGTGGGCGAAGGGCCGGGAGCGGATGAAGACGCGCAGGGTCTTCCGTTCGTTGGGCGCGCGGGAAAATTGCTGACGCAAATGATCGAAGCAATGGGCCTGCAACGCAAGGATGTTTACATCTGCAACGTGGTCAAATGCCGGCCGCCGGAAAATCGCCAGCCGGAAAAAGACGAAGTCACGGAATGTTCGCCGTTTCTCTTGCGCCAAATCGACACAATCGCGCCGAAAGTGATCGTGTGTCTTGGCAGCACTGCCGCGCAGACCGTTCTGCAGACGAATCGCGGCATCTCGCATTTCCGTGGCGAATGGCTGGAATTTCGCGGCCGCAAGCTGATGGCCACGTATCATCCCGCGTACCTGCTCCGCAATCCCGCCGCCAAGGGTGAAGTCTGGAAAGATTTGCAAAAAGTGATGGCTGAGCTTGGCCTCGCCGTAAAGCGCAAAAACTCATAAGCCGTATGGGAATCTTGCTTGGCTTGGCTACTGCGTTGGCCTGGGGAACGTCGGATTTCTTCGCCCGGTTTGTCACGCGGCGCATCGGAACGCTTCGATCTCTGTTTTACATGCAAACGTGGGGCTTTCTTCTCCTGACCGCCTACCTGTTCTTCACGCATTCCTGGGGACACCTGTTTGACGGTTCGGGTTGGCGCCCTTGGGCATGGGGCCTGTTGGCCGGAGCTTGCAATACGGTCGCGATGTTTTCGTTCTATCGGTGCCTGGAAGTTGGCAAAGTAGCCGTTGTCGCGCCGCTGTCTGCAAGCTATCCCGTTCTCACGCTTCTTCTTTCTATCTTTACCGGCGAACACCTCTCGGCTTTACGAATCGTCGGTATCGCGGCGGTGCTGCTTGGCGTGATCCTCGTCGCGCATGGGGAAGTGGATCCGGGTGAGCCTTCGAAAGCGGCGAAGTCTGGAATTGCGTGGGCTTTGTTCGCGGCTACTTTCTTCGGTGTCCTCTTCTGGCTGTTAGGCGTTCGCATTATCGCGACAACAGGGCCCTTCGCCTCTCTGTGGCTGATCCGTATGACCGGTTCGTTGGCCTCGCTTTCCGTGCTGCTCCTTCGGCGGATGCCTGTTTTTAAATCTCTAGGTCCTTGCAACTGGCAGCCTCCGCTGATGGGCTTGCTCGACACGGGAGCATTTGCTCTAAGCAATCGTGGAATGCAAATGGAGCAGATTTCGATCGTCACGGTTCTATCGTCACTCTACGGGGCCGTGACGGTTTTGCTTGCTGCCATTTTTCTTCGCGAACGCATTGCGCTTCTGCAATGGATCGGCATCATCGCGATCTTCGTGGGGATTGTGCTCATCGGCCGGTGACTTTGCCTCTGCTGGTACACTAACCACCGTAATGTCCGCTCCGTTTTGTAATGTCGCGCTGCCGGTTCCGCTTCGCACCACTTTCACGTACGCCGTTCCTGAGGCGCTGCGGCCGGCCTTGCAACCTGGCTGCCGCGTACTTGTACCGTTTCGCAAGAAGTCTCTTGTCGGTGTTGTAGTTGAGCTGGTTCTATCACCGCCGGCCGGCACGAAGCTGCGCGATATTACCCGCGTCATCGATCTGGTTCCCGCACTGACGCCAGGACTTCTCGAGCTCGGCCAATGGATTGCCAGCTATTACCTCGCCCCGGTTGGGGAAGTCTTTCGCTCCATGCTTCCGCCGCCAACGGAAATCTCATCGCAACGCGAAGTTCTGCTGACGGCCGCGGGGCGCGCTTTGGCCGCGGAGCAAGCAAAAAACTTCCTTTTGGCCGGAAACGCTGGAGACGAAGCGGGCGCGTTGGCTGCGCTCGCTAAGAAAGGCAAAGCAATCTCGCTTGCTGCTGTCGTCAAGCTCGACATCACAGCAGAGCTACTGCAGCGTCTCCAACGCAGAGGCCTGCTCGAGATTTGTGAGACCGTTCGTGGACGCAAGCAACGAACGCAACGAATCATTGCGTGGAAAGGCAGCGACGCACCACGGGCAGGCGATGCAGAAAAACTGGAGCGCATCCGCGCGCTGCTGGAAACCGAGCGTGGCCCTCTGCCTTTATCGCAATTGCTAAAACTCGCTCGCATGTCCAAGCCATTGATCGAGCGCTGGATTCGCGAAGGCGTTTTGACGTCGTGGGAAGAGCCGGTCGATCCTGCTGAGGATCCGTTCGACGTTGGATACGAACCGCCTGCGCACACGTTAAATCCGGCGCAGGAATCTGCGCTTGGAGCCATCCGAGCCCGCTTTGAATTGGGCGCGTTCGGTGTACAGCTTCTGCACGGCGTCACAGGCAGCGGGAAGACGGAGGTCTATCTCCGCGCCGTGCAAGATACGCTCGCCCGCGGCAAGACGGCGATTGTCCTCGTGCCGGAAATCGCACTCACGCTTTGGATGGGCCGCCAGTGCCGCGCGTGGTTCGGTGCGCAGTTCGAAGGTGTAGTAGTGCTGCACTCAGCGCTGAGCCATGTCGAACGCTCGCGTGCGTGGTGGCGTGTGCGGCATGGTGAGGCGCGTGTCGTGGTCGGCACTCGTTCAGCGGTTTTTGCGCCATTAGAAAACGTTGGGCTCATCATCGTTGATGAAGAACAGGAGTCCAGCTACAAGCAGGAAGAGACGCCGAGGTATCACGGGCGCGACGTCACGATTGTCCGGGCGAAATCGGAGAACGCTCTCGCGCTGCTCGGCTCGGCGACGCCTTCGCTCGAAACGTATCATCACGCGCGGGAAGGGAAGTACGAACTGCTTACGATTGCAGCGCGTGTTGCCTCGCGCCCGTTGCCATCCGTTGAGATCATCAGCTTGCGCGATGAATTTCAACAGACGCACAAAACCGGCCCCATCTCGTCCGCGCTGCATGTGGGAATCGAGCAATGCCTTAGCAACGGAACGCAGGCGTTGATTCTGATCAATCGTCGCGGGTATTCCTGGTCCGTTCTTTGCCGGAGTTGTGGCGCGTCTGTACAGTGCGCGAACTGCAGTATCTCGATGACGCATCACAAGAGCCGCAACCGCCTCGAGTGCCATTACTGTGGCTCGATTCAAGAGATTCCGAAGCAGTGCCCGAAGTGCCAGTCGAAATACGTCTATTTTTTTGGTGAAGGCTCCGAGCATCTCGAGGAACGCCTCCGCAAAGAATTTCCATCGGCACGCATCGCACGCCTCGACCGCGACACTGCGCGAACCAAACGCCAGTTTCAAGAAACGCTCGGCGCCTTTGCTGGTGGAGCGCTGGACATTCTTGTCGGCACGCAAATGCTGGCAAAGGGCCACGACTTCCATCGGGTCACGCTCGTGGGTGTTGTCAGCGCCGATGCGTCGCTCACTATGCCGGATTTCCGCGCCGCCGAACGCACCTTCCAACTGCTCACGCAAGTTGCCGGGCGCGCTGGCAGGGGCGAACTAACGGGCCGCGTACTGATTCAAACTTATTACCCGGACCACTACGCGATCCAAGATGCCGTAAAACAGGACTACGCTGCGTTCTTCGAGCGCGAATTGCATTTTCGTCGCGTCATGGCTTATCCACCGTTCACTTCGCTGGCAAACGTCATTGTGCGTGATACGAGCCTGGAGAAAGCGATTCAATGGTCACGCCAGATTTCTGAATACTTTGCGCCATTCAATAATGAAGGAGTCCGCGTGCTCGGCCCTGCCGCCGCGCCCCTCGCGAAGTTAAAGCGCGAGCACCGCTTTCAGTTCTTACTAAAGTCGAAAAGCCGCGCGAAACTTACGCAATTGCTTTCCGGCGCGTTGTCTTACTGTGACGAAAAAAAAATTCCGCAAACGGCGATCCTCGCTGACGTGGATCCACTTTCGTTGCTGTAGGTGTACACGAACTTCAACTCACGGATTTTGCCCCGCTTTTCCATCGCCAAAAGAGATAGACAGGAATCCCCGCGGCCAGGAATGCCAGTGCCGCCAATACATGCCGGAACTGTGCAGGATCAATCGTGGCTCGGTAGATCGCATTGCCAACGATTGCGATAGCCGACAGAACAAAGAGAATTGGCGTCCAGGGGTATCCGGGCACTTGATATGGAAGCGTTTTTCCGGCCAGCTTCCGCCGCAACGGGAAAATCGCGGCGCCAGCCAGACCATAAAAGATCCAACCCACAAAAATCACGCCTTCGACGAGTTCTGAAAATTTCCCGGCTTGCGTCAGAATTGCAGCCAAGACGCCGAGAGAAATCACCGAAGCCGCGGGAGTTTGGAAACGCGGATGAACTTCCGCCAATTTCTGGAAGAAAAGATTGTCTTTGGCCATTGCGTAAAACACGCGCGGCGCGGTCAGGATCACGCTGTTGGTGGAGCTGAAAACGGAAATCAGAATCGTCGCCGCAACAAGTTTTCCCGCCCATTCACCCAAAACCGCTTTTGCTGCCGTGGCGGCGATGGCGTCTGTCATGGAAGCTGCCGCCGGACCGAGAGCCACGAGGTAAGCCAGCACCGCCACCAGATACAGCCCAATGAGGAACAACGAACCCAAAAGGAACGCCTTCGGAAATGCCCGCTCTGCGTCCACCACTTCGCCGGCGCTGTACGTGCCGAATTGCCACCCCTCGTAAGCCCATAACGCGGCGATCATCGCCAAACCAAAACTCGAAAGCAGCGAGAAGCCATGGAGATCTGTTTTGATCGCCGTACCAAGTTCACGGCCATGATGACCCGCAAAAAACAGCGCCACGCTGAGCAGAACCACCAATCCGGCTTTGATCGCTGTCGTGATGTTCTGCAAATTGGCGCTCTGGCGTGTGCCCCAGACGTTGACAACAGTGACCACCAGAATCATGCCGATCGAAATAGCGTTTGATTGCCATTCTCCCAATTGCACGATTTCGTTCAAATATTTTGTGAACGCGCGCGCGAGGGCCGCAATGGTTCCGCTTGCGATCACGACGAACAGGCACCAGCCGTACAGAAATGCCGGTAGCGGACCAAATCCATCTCGGATGTAACAATAGAGCCCGCCGGCTTCCGGGTTGGCCGCAGCCAATTCCGCATACGTTAGCGCACCAAGCAGCGACAGCCCGCCGCCAACGATCCAAACCAGCAGCGACAGTCCGACGGAGCCATGCACTTGACGAAGAATCAGGCCGGGCGCAATGAAAATCCCGGACCCAATGACGGAGCCAACGAAAAGGTACAGAAGATCGCGCAGCTGGATCGTGCGGACGAGGTTGGTCATTTACGCGCAACGCAAACTGCAACTGAGCAGCGCCGCGCGCAGCATCATAGCTTTATGGTTCAGAATTGTCGTTGAAATTGAAAAGGAGAGCGTTGTCGCCGCGTAGGCTCAACCTTCGAGCCCCTGCAACTCTTTGCCCGGCTTAAATCGAACCGCTTTTCCCGGCGGAATATTCACTTCTTCGCCGGTGCGTGGATTGCGGCCAATGCCGGTCTTGCGCGGACGCACGCTGAACACGCCGAAGCGCCGCAGTTCAATGCGCTGGCCTCGTCCCATTGCGTTCTTAAGCGACTCGAACACCGTTTCCACAGCCTGTTCGGCCTTCACCCGGCTTACTGCTGCGCCTTCGAGCTTCAGCAGCACCGCGTTCACAATGTCCAGCTTAATCACGCAACCCTCCGCTTCTCACCGTCGCCCGATGCTAGAGGCACTGCCGCGGGTTGTCAAGACGCAACGCCCTGCCATACACTGACTGTCTCATCGTTGAGCTTTCGTACGAGAAATTTTCGCAACACCAACGCAGCACGCAAAAACAGGAGGCGTGGATGTCCGTTAAGCCAGACCGCTGGATTCGCAAAATGGCGCTCGAGCACAAGATGATCGAGCCTTTCACCGACCGCCAAGTTCGCGAAGGCGTCATTAGCTACGGAGTTTCGTCTTACGGCTACGACATTCGCGTCGCCGACGAGTTTCGCATTTTCACGAACGTTAATTCAACGATTGTCGATCCGAAGCACTTCGACCCGCGTTCGCTCGTCGAGTACAAGGGCGACGTTTGTATCGTCCCTCCGAACTCATTCGCCCTCGCCCGTTCCGTCGAATATTTCCGCATCCCACGCAATGTGCTGACGATCTGCCTCGGCAAATCCACTTACGCGCGCTGCGGCATCATCGTCAACGTCACGCCGTTCGAGCCCGAATGGGAAGGCTTCGTCACGCTCGAAATCAGCAACACCACGCCGCTCCCCGCAAAAATCTACGCCAACGAAGGCCTCTGCCAGGTACTTTTCTTTGAGTCGGACGAAGACTGCGAAGTCAGCTACAAAGACAAAAAAGGCAAATACCAGGCCCAGTCCGGAATCGTTCTTCCGCGACTCTGATTTTCGCCTCGCGGCATTGGTACAGTTGCTGCCAACTCGTAGGGGGAGCCTACCTACCGCGGGCGGAAGCGTTCTAGAGGATTTGTTCTTTCTCGTCATTTACCATCGGCTGCAGCGGAAAGCCGGCCTCGCGCCATCCATCCAACCCGCCTTGCAGCGGCCGGATGTGCTTCACGCCTTGTTTTCTAAGAAGCAGCGCCACACGGGCGCTGGTAGCTTCGTTTGGTCAAGTACAGTAGAGGATGACTTCGCGGTCCGGCGGCAAGCGGTCGCTTTTCTCTTCCAGCTCTTTCACGTCCATGCGAAACGCGCCGGGAATCGTTTCCGGGTCGGCCTCAAAATCAAGCGAGTGCCGTAGATCAACGATCACCAGCTCTTCGCCGCCGTCGATTTTTCCCTTCAATTCTTCCGGCGTAATCCGTCCAATGCGCAATTCGCGCAGAAAATTCTGCCGCCCGATAAATTTCCAAGTAATGTAGCCGCCCAGCGCGCCAACGATCAGCACTAGCAGCCCGCTGCCAAGCGACGCCGCCCGCTCCGCAATTTTTTCAATCTGTCCGCTGAAAATGTATCCAGTGAGGAGAAAAGCCCCAGCCCAGAGCAGCGAGCCGAGCGCGTCCCAAAGCAGGAATCTCCGCCCGCGCATGTGAAAAATTCCGGCGAGTGGAGGCGCCGCCGTACTCAGCCCGGGAACGAATTTTGCAACCAGCAGAGACCGCGCTCCCTGCTTTGCGAAGACGCCTTCCGTCCGCCGGACGCACGAATCCGGTTCTAACGAAATGCGGCAGAGAAATTGAAGGACGCTGATGCCTTTTTTGCGGCCAAGTTGGTACCAAAGGCCGTCGGCGAGAACCGCCGCAGTCGCGGACAACGCCAGGCAGAGCCAAAAACTCAAATGGCCGCGGCCCGCCAAAGCGCCTGCACCGAGCAAAAACGGAGTTGCCGGGAAGGGAAGGCCTACCTGCTCCGCAAAAACCAGCGCCGGCAGCACAACGTACCCGTGTCGCAGCAAAAATTCCAGCGTGCCGTGCATCCCTCCAAGTTGTTCCCCTGTCATCTTCCGTCCTGGGCGCCGGTTTCTTTCAAGAAGCCTTTTCGCAAGGCCTACTTCGCGAATTCAGCAGTATGCCCCCATTGCCCGCTCATGACAAATTCACGAATCCGCTTCCTGCTTCGCGGAGCTTTCTCTCTACTCTGCAGCGGCTCCGGCAGGGAAGATGCATCACCTGGATATCCGATGGCCATTGCCGCAATCGGCTCCCATCCCTGCGGGATGTCGTACGCCTCCTTGGCCGTTTCCGGGTCGAATCCCGCCATCTGGTGTACCACCAGCCCTCTCGCGGTGGCTTCAATCGACAACTGCAGGCTCGCCGCTCCCACGTCGTATTGCGCATTACGATTCGGTGCGTTGTTCTTCGCAAACGCGAGTTGCGCTACGGCAATCACCAGCACCGGCGCTTTCCTCGCCCAATTCGCGTTGAACTCCACCAGCGCCCCGAGCGATTTCTCGAAATTTTCCGTGTCGTCTTTCGTTGCCACGATATACGCCCACGGCTGCTCGTTGCTGCTCGACGGCGCCCATCGCGCTGCTTCAAACAGGCTCCGCAGCGCTTCCTGCGGAACCTGTTTGTCGCTGAACGCGCGCGGGCTCCAACGGTTTTGGATCAATTCGTTTACGGGAAATTCCACTGGTGCGGGATTGCTCATTTGTGTTCTCCGATAGGAAAACAGGCCGCGTTACTTCGCGGCCTGCTTCACCATCTCCAGGTCGATTGTGATGGCCACCGTGTCGCTGACAACGACTCCGCCGCCATCCAGGTTTGCATTCCATTTCACACCAAAGTCCTGCCGGTTTACGTGAGTGGTTGCGCTGACTGCGGAGCGCGTGTTGCCCCAGGGATCTTTTATCGGAGCGGTCGGGCCTTCCACATCGAGCACAACTTCCTTGGTCACGCCGCGAATCGTCAGGTCACCAGTGACTTTGAGTTTTCCTGTGCCGTTTGTTTCCACTTTTTTCGAGACGAAAGTTATTGTTGGAAAATTTGCGACGTCGAAAAATTTGTCGCTTTTCAGGTCCTTATCGCGGGCTTCTTCGCCGGTATCCACCGTCTTAGTGTCGATTGTGACGTTTACCTTGGATTTCGTTACGTCCTGGTCGTCCCAGACCACCGTGCCGGTTACGTTCTTGAATTCTCCCCGCACCGTGGAAATCATCATGTGCTTTACGGCAAACTGCGCCGCCGTGTGCGCCGGATCGATCTGCCACGTCGTGGTTGCCGCCGTGGCCTGCAGCGCCATCGCTGCCGTCAAAATCACCGCACCTACAAACTTTCTGATTGCCTGGCCCATTGTCGTTCTCCTTTTCTTTTCGAGTTGAACTTAGGATGCTTCGGATAGCTGATTTGGTGCGGACTGTTGGCATTCCCCAAGCAACTCCGCAAGCTGCTTGAGCTTTGTTGTGCTCATGTGTCTGAACTGTTGTTTGTGCATGTCGTGCACGGGTTGATCGAGTTTTTTCAGGATTTCCAGGCCTTGCGGAGTGATGCGCGCCTTGACCACTCTCCGGTCGTCTTTTTGACGTTCACGGGTGATCCATGCGCGCTTTTCCATGCGGTCGAGCAGGCGCGTCATGTCCGGATCGTGCGAAATCATCCGGTCGCTGATACTCCTGCAGGGCAGCCCGTCCTGGCCCGCGCCGCGCAGGATGCGCAGTACGTTGTACTGCGTTCCCGTCAGCCCGTGGGACTTCAGGAGCTGCTCGGCGTGCTGGCCCAGATGGTCCGCTGCTTTGAGCACCGCGACAAACACACGGTCTTCGAAGGGCGGCTGGTGCCTGTTCGGTTTTGCCGGTGAACTCATGGGCTTCAAGATAGTCGTGATAACGACTATTGTCAAGAGGAAAATTTAGGCCCGCCGCGCCGGCCTCACATGCACCTCACTCAAGAAGCTTTGCGGCCCCTGCATCGCGATCATCGCTACCGCGTGTGCCACGTCCTCCGGCTTCAACACCTTAGTTGGATCCTTTGGTCCGCGCCCCGCGAATTCCGTCGCTACGCTTCCCGGACACACTGTGCTGACGCGGATGCCATGCTCGCGCAGCTCCTCCGCCATGCACCCGCTCAGTCCTTGCACGGCCCACTTCGAAGCGCAGTAAACCCCGCCGCCGGCGAACACGCTTTTTCCCGCCATGGAGCTGATGTTGATGATGTCTCCGCCGCCTCGCTCGATCATTCTCGGAATTACCGCTCGCGAGACAAGGAACACGCTCTTTACATTCGTATTCATCAGCTCATCCCATTCCGCTTCCGTTTTTTCGTGCACCGGACCGAACGATCCCATCCCAGCGTTGTTTACGAGGATGGAAATCGGGCCCAACGTAGATTCCACTTTCTCGACGAGTTTCGTCACGTCGTTCTGTTGCGTCACGTCGGCGCGCAACGCAATGGCTCGCACTCCCAGCGCGAGGATTTCTCTTTCCGCTACCGCCAGCTTCGCTTTGTCTCTCCCGCAAATCGCCACGGCCGATCCGATGCTTGCTAACTTGATCGCGATAGCACGCCCAATGCCGCGAGTCCCGCCTGTCACCAGCGCAACTTTTCCGGCAAGCGGTGTGTTATTGCTAATTTCTCTTCTATTTGTTTCGCTCATACTCGCCATAAGAATTCTTCTCTCCCGGGCCTCTTTTTCTGTGCGAAACTCATCATATTCTCAGGGCACGCGAGTGGCAAAAGTCTTCCCCACAGGCTTTCGTCTTACTCGGCAGGTTGAAGGCGGTTAAATGGGATTACCTGGCGTCTCTTCCGACTCGCACGATTCTGGCCGCAAGGCCTGTTATAGCTTGCTACACCGTTACGGCTTGCGGTTACGCGCTCCCTTTTCTTATAATCCCAAAGTTTTCGTAACGAACATACTGACTGACGGCGAATTGTTGCGCTTATCGGACTCTTTCCACGGCGCAACGGAGTCTAATCTTCCAGGTTCCTAGCGAGGAGAATCGGAATGAACGCAACACGACGATTGGCAGGGTTGGCCGCACTCTTAGCCCTGTGCCTTGTTCTTGGCAGCGCTTCCAGCGCATATGCCCAGGCCGCAGCAGCAGGCAGCCAGGATCCAGGGGCCAAGCAGCCATATACGATGGCCGAGTACAACTCCTACAAAGCTTGCGCCGACGACAAGGTTCCCGCTTCGCAGATTAAGTGCTTCGATGATTTCGTTTCCAAGTACCCCAACTCCGCGCTTCTTCAGTACGTCTATCCCGCCTATTACCAGGCATACGGCGCGCAAAAGAACTACGCAAAGGTCATCGAAAACGCGGACAAGCTGATCGCGCTCGGGGACAAATTGGATGCGGCCAATCGTCCGCAGACGCTGCTCCAGGCCTATAACGTTCGCGAGGGCGCATGGACTACATTGCCCCCAGCCGACCAGACTGCGGGTGCCGCCGCTTCCCGTGACGCCGCGAGCAGGGCTCTGAAGGCCCTGGACGACATCAAGAAGCCCGATAACGTCTCCGACGCTGATTTCACGAAATCCAAGCAGCCCTACATCACTTTCTTCAACAACACCGGGGCGCAGGCTTCCGTCCTCCTCAAGGACTTTGCTGGTGCGATGAATTTCTACAAGGCGATTCTCGCCTTGAATCCCGATGAACCGGTTACGCACTACAACATGGGTAAGGCTTATCTCGCTATGGCCCCGCCGCAGTCTATGGAAGGCTTCTGGCACATTGCGAAAGCAATCACTTCCAAGTCGGCTACGGAACCGCAGAAGAAGACGCTAACTCCTTATTTGAAAAAATTGGTCCTTGCTTATCAGGGCGGCACTGTTTGCGATGCGCTTACTGATTCCGAATTCAATGAACTGCTCCAACTCGCAGGCACCTCGGCCGACCGTCCGGAAAGCTACAAGCTCTTCAGCACAGCCGACCTCGACGCCGCGCGCAAGGATATGACGATCGCTTCCGTGATCGCCGACCTGAAAGCCGGTGGTGACAAGGCGAAACTCACCTGGTTTGCTTCCTGCGGCCTCGAATTTCCCGACGTCCCGGGCAAGCTTTTTGAAGTAACCGCGCCAGCAACAGACGCGGACCCGGTCGTACTAAAGCTTGCGTTTGTCTCAAACCAGGCGGAATTTGACGCCGCTACCGCGCCTGACATGGAAGTCAAGGTGATGGGTCAACCCGAAGCCGCCAGGCTTAACAAGGACGAAACGCCGGCGCCTCGCTTCACCGGCACACTTGAGAGCTATGATCCGGCTCCCGCGCTTATGCTGCACTGGGACAAGGCCAAGGTGAATGCAGAGGACCTGCCCAAGGAAAAAGATAAGCCGGCAACCAAGAAGAAGCCGCCCGTCCGTCGCCCGGCCCCCAAGAAGCCGAGCAACTGACTGAGCTAGCTTTTGAGCGCAACCGAAAAGGCCCTCCGAACCACTCGGAGGGCCTTTCACTTTAGGTCTTGAATTAACTGACGCCTGACAACTGACGAATCGTGGACTTTGCGCTACCGCCGCGTCCCTCGCCCGTTGGCCAACTTATACTCCCCAATCTTGCGGCTGAGCGTATTCCTGTGGATCCCCAAAATCTTCGCCGCACGGCATTGGTTCCCCTCCGCGCGGTCCAGCACGCTCTTGATAAACCGCTTTTCAAACTCTCCTACCGCCTCGTCAAACATGATTCCCCGGTCCACCATCTGCGTGACCAGCCCCTCCAGTTGATCTCTCACAATTGCACGCTCCGCAATGGCCCTTTGTCAGGCCGATCGATTATTTGTTAATCCAACTCACGGCCAACCAGGATGCGATACGCCTCCCGGTATTTCGCACGCGTTGCTGCCACCACATCTGGAGGCAATTCAGGCCCTGGCGGGGTTTTCGGCCACTGAATACGCTCCAGATAATCCCGAACAAACTGCTTATCGAACGAGGGCTGCGCGCCGCCCGGCTTGTACTGCGCCGCGGGCCAGAAGCGCGAAGAGTCCGGCGTCAGCGCTTCATCAATCCAGATCAGCTCTCCGTTCAGCAGGCCAAATTCGAATTTAGTGTCCGCCAGCAGGATCCCGCGAGGCGCCGCATACTCCGCCGCCCGTTTGTAAATAGCGATGCTCACTCCGCGTGCTTTTTCGGCCAGTTCTTCGCCGATCATCGCCGCCGCGCGTTCGAACGAAATGTTTTCGTCGTGACCGCTCGTCGCTTTGGTCGCGGGCGTGAAAATCGGCTCCGGCAATTTATCGGATTCGACCAAGCCCGCCGGCAGAGGAATGCCGCAAATCGCGCCGGTCGCCTTGTAGTCCTTCCAGCCCGACCCGCTCACGTAGCCGCGCACTACGCACTCAATTGGCAGCGGCTGCGTTTTCTTCACAATCATCGAGCGCCCGGCGAGTTCCTTGCGATGCGCGTCGAACGGGGCAGGGAACTCCGTCGCGCTCAGAACATGATTTGGAATCACGTCCTTCAACAAACCGAACCAGAAGAGCGAAAGCTGCGTTAGTACTTTGCCTTTGTCTGAAATCGGAGTCGGCATCACCACGTCGAACGCGCTCAACCGGTCCGTCGCAACAATCAGCAGCTCGTCACCCAGATCGTAGATGTCGCGCACTTTTCCGCGCGCGCTCGGCTTCAATCCGGCGAACTGGGTTTCCCGTAAAGTTTTCATGGCAGGTGCGGAAGACACAGGCAACAACCCTCGACTAAGTTCGCACATTCTAGCGCACACCGCCGTCCACGCCAAGCTGCCGAAAGACCTACACCTGTTAATTTCTCTTGAAAACTTTCTGGCGCGGAATTTGGCGAATTCATAAAAAAAGAAGGGACAGTTTGATGCCCCTTCTTCGCTTCTAAATAAAACCTCGTTACGCCGCCGCGGTTCTTGTCTTCTTCTTTTCCGGAGCTTCGTCGCCTTCCCAACGCACGCTGACGATCTTCGAAACGCCCGGCTCTTGCATCGTTACGCCGTAAAGCACGCTGCCCGTCTCCATCGTCTTGCGGTTGTGCGTCACGACGATGAACTGCGTCTGTGCACTCATCTCGCCAATCAGACGCGTAAACCGTCCCACGTTCGCTTCGTCCAGTGGCGCGTCGACTTCATCCAAGATACAGAACGGGCTTGGCTGATACCGGAAAATCGCAATCAACAGCGCCAGCGCTGTCATTGCCTTCTCGCCGCCCGACAGCAACAACACGTTCTGCAGTTTCTTTCCAGGAGGCGAAGCCACGACGTCGATTCCCGCATCGCCGCTGCTGTCTACCTCCGTTAAGCGCATTTCCGCCATGCCGCCGCCGAAAATCGTATGGAATGCAGTCGAGAAGTTCGCGTTGATCGAATTGAACGCCTGCTCAAACTTTTCCCGCGAAATCAGGTCGAGCTCCGCAATCGCTTGCTGCGTGTCCGCAATCGATTGCAGCAGGTCATCCCGCTCCCGCGTCAGGAACGTGAACCGCTGGTCGCACTCGTTGAACTCTTCGAGCGCCATCATGTTCACCGCGCCCATGTTCTCGATCCGCTGCTTCATTTCGCGATAGTTCGCTTCGGCCAGCGCCAGCTCGTCGCCGCTCATGAACGCCGTCTCGCTCGCAATCAAGTCTTCCGGTTGCGCGTTCACTTCGCTCATGCATGTCTCGCGCAAATGGTGCCAGTCGCTCTCGTTCTTTGCGCGCTCGACTTCCGCATGGCTACGTTGCTCTCGCATCTCTTGAAGCGATTGGCGCCCCATGCGCAAATGATCTTCCATCTGCGTTAGTCGTGTCCGCGCCGCTTCCCACTCCTGCTCCAATGCCTGCTGCCGCGCGGCGAGCCGCGTCTTTTCCGCGAGCAATCCTTCGAGCTGGCGTGCCAATTCCTCGCTCTGCGCCGTCAAAGTCTCCGTCTCCGCCGCAATCGACGTTTCCTGCTGCCGTAGCGCCATCTCCCGCCGTTCCAATTCCGCTCGCTCTTCCGCCAGCCGGCTCGCCAGCTCTTCTGCCGCGCTGAGCCGTTCGGTTCGCGCCGCCAGTTCTGCCCGCCCCGCGGCCAGTTCATCCTGCTCTGTCTGCACCGAACCGCGCAATTCCACCAGCTCGCCGGCGAGCCGCACACTTTCCGCTTCTGCTTCGGCACGAGTCGCCGCCGCCGTCGCATGCTGGTTCTTCGCCATCGTTGCCCGTTGCTCGGCGCCAGCAACCTCGTGGCGCAACCGCGAAAGCTCGCTCTGGCAAATCGTCAACTCCAATCCGAGCCGTGCCAGTTCACTCTGCGTTCCCTGATGCTTGTGTGTGGCGCTGATGACTTCGCGTTCCCCTTCGCGCTGTTTTGCTGTTACGCCATCGATGCTCTCTTCCGTTTCTTTCAGCGACGCTGCGATGCGCTCCATCTCTGCTTGCATTTCTTCCATGCGCGATTCGAGTTGCATCACTTCCGCGTCCAGCGCTCTCAATTCGCGCTTCATGCCGAGTGGCCCAGCCTCGTCCGGCCGTCCGCCCGTCACCATTCGTCCCTGATAACACGTCCCATCCGGAGTCACGAACGCATACTGCGCATGCTCTTTCGCCAACCGTTCCGCTGCGGCAACGCTTTCCGTCAAATACGCCGCGCGCAATCTCGGCAGAAACTGCTTCGCTGCGGCGCCCAATGGATCGCGAAACTCCACCAGCTTGTCCATCCGCGAAATTACGCCGTCGTCCATTCGAAACGGAATAATCGGTTCGTAGTCCTCCACTTTCATGTTCTTCGTGGAATCCACGAAGAACGTCGCGCGTCCGCCCACTTCATCCCGCAACATCGAAACGCCTGCCCGCGCGTGATCAAAAGTCTCCACGACGACGTATTCCAATTCATCGCGCAAATATTGCTCAATCGCGCCTTCATGCGCTTCGGGCACTTCCGCGTAATCCGCCAGCACACCTACTGCGCGGAAATCTTGCCCACCGCCGCGCTCGTTCGCCGCAAACAGCTTCTGCACCGCGTCCGCGGTGTATGACCGATCGTTCAAAATTTGCGTAAGCGTCGCGTGCCGCGCCCGCACTCCGGCCAGCGAATCCCGCAGCGTGTCGGCCCTCTTCATCGAAGTTTCCCGATCTACGCGCAAACTCATCATCTTCGCTTGCAGCTCACTCGCCTGCTGCTTCAGCACATTCAATTGCGCGGTAGCGGCTTCCAATTCATGCGCCGCTTCTTCAGCATGCGCTCGCACGCCCAGCGAGCTCTCCAGCAATTCGTGCTCGCTTGCCTCGCGCCGTCGCAAAGCTTCGCTCTGATGAACCAGCGCTTCTTCCGCCTGCTTCTGCTCGCCGTGCAGACGCAGCAAACTATCCCCCGCCTGCGCCGCCGTCATGCGCAACGATTCGATTCGCCTCTC
>Ga0137410_10001117_pt1 | contig 18496 bp, 10 predicted proteins | sample CZODoug1_16funga_FD_108878 | JGI IMG/M metagenome (GOLD analysis project Ga0137410, IMG submission 108878) | Vadose zone soil fungal communities from Angelo Coast Range Reserve, California, USA - CZODoug1_16fungal (Illumina Assembly) | ecosystem: Environmental > Terrestrial > Soil > Vadose zone... | reverse complement strand
ATAAATATTAATATAAATAAAACAATGTTATGCTAATAAATATAAATATAAATATAAATATAAATATAATAAATAAATATAAATATAAATATAAATATAAATATAAATATAATATAAATATAAAATAATAAAAAAAAGAATTAAAATTATAAAATAATAATAGAATATTAGAATAATAGAATAATAGAATAATAAAAATAAAATACGGAATAGAGGTGATTCGAACACCTAAAGGCCTTAACCCAACAATTAGCAATCGTTTTAACTTACCAATGTAAACCATTCCTATAACTTGCTTAAAATTATTATTATTATTATTAATTTGTTGCTACCCTATTTATTAACAAATACTATTACTATTATTTAAAAATATAAAAATAAAACAAAATATAAAAATATAAAAATAAAAAACTAATAAATTTAAATTTAAATTTGGAAATATTATTTATTCCAATCATTCCACTAACTTGCAAATTCCAACATGAAGATTTTTAACATTTAAATATTTGAAGATAGAACTTTGTTTAATTTAATTTATAATTTAAAGTTTCAGTTTAAGTTTCATTTTAAGTTTCATTTTAAGTTTAATTTTCAGATTTTAAGTTAAAGATATTGGTATTGGTAGAAAAAACCTCTCAATGAAAATAATTAATTAGTCCTAGGACTCTTATTATTGCTATTGTTTTTTAAATAGTCCTAGGATTATTGCTGTTTAGAGAGAAATAATTAAGAAATAATTGAGATTGAGCAAGTTTCCTTTAGTAAAAATTTCAGTATTTAAATATTTAAGTCTTTAACTATTTTAGTATTTTATTATTTTAGAATTTTAGTAATTTTTTATTTTAGTATATTAATATTTTATATTATAATACGGAAAATATAATTATTAAATATTTTTAATTTACATATTTAAAAATTAGATAAAAAACACGATCCTTACCAGAATCGAACTGGCATAAACTATGCGAAAGATAGTTATATTAACCTATTATACGAAAGGATCTATAATGTATTAAAATTTATTAGATTTATTTAATTTATTAGCTTTATTAGCTTTATTAGATTTATTAGTTTTTATTAGATTTTATTAGCTTTATTACAATACAAATAAACAATTTAACCACTTTTAATCTATCGATATCGATATCTATATCTATATCTATAATCATGTTAATTTAAATTTAGATTGAATTTATTTTTAATATAATAAATACTTATAAATATAAAATAAAATTAAGATATATTTATATTATTTGATATGTGAATTTTAACTTTATGAATTGTGATAAGTTTATTATTAATATTAATATTTCTATTACTACTAATATTATTATTATTATTACTATTACTAACTATTAAAAACCGACTTATTACTATTTCTATAATTATTACTATTACTATAACTATAACTATTACTATTAAGACTTATTACGAATATTATTACTATTTCTATAACTATAACTATAACTATAACTATTACTATAACTATAACTATAATTATAACTATAACTATTACTATTAATGTTTGACAAGCAGAATTTCCGAAAGATGAGCGTTATTTAGATACGAATACTCGAATTAAATAAATTTTACAAGAACTCTCTTTGTTAATGTTAGTGTAAATGTTAGGACTCTTATTATTATTCTTACTATTAATACATAATAATTAATGCCATATGGATTCTTATTATTTCTTATTATTATTCTTATATTTGAATTATATTTTTAATTCTTATTTATATTAAAATCTGTTATTCTGCCTTGATTCTTATTGTTATTCTAATTCTAACTCTGATTCTTATTATTATTTATAAATTATAATTATTATTATTATTATTTATATTATTGCAAGCAAGAATCCGTTAAATTAAAATACTTTATTGCTTTATTTCTAAAAAAAATTCTTTAACTTCTTAATTTCTTTATTTCTTTATTCGGTTGTAATTGCTTTTGTTGTAATTTTTCATTTCTAATTTCTAATTTCTAATTTCTAATTTCTAATTTCTAATTGTAGCTTAACATAATTATATAGTTCTAAATTGGTTATTGTTTATTAGTTAATTGCTTATATTTATTGGTTATGTTAATTATTAATTATTTATTATTTATTATTTATTATTTATATTATATTTATTATTTATTATTTATTATTTATTATTTATTATTTATTATTTATAAAAGACAGTAAACGGAAAATTATTGGTAAAGATAAAATCCAAAATCCGCACAAAAAGTTTTTATTATTGCGTGATGCGTGATTATAGTTAATGCTTAAATTTAAATAATGTTTATTTAAGACAAGAATATTTTTAGTGTTAGGATTAGTATAGGGGGTTAATATGTAAAAAAAAAAAAGTTGTTATTGATATTAATTATGAACTCTAAACTATGAACTATGAACTATGAACTATAAACTATGAACTATGAACTATGAACTATGACTTATGAATTCTTAACTATGAATTATGAACTATGAATTATAAAATTTAAATTATAAACTATGAACTATAAATTATAAAGTATGTTTATTGGCTAAATAATCCTAGGAGGAATTTGTTAAATGATTATTTATATAAATTGTTAGTATTATTGTTAATGTAATTGTTATTATATTAGTAAATAATATTTAAAAATGTGCTAAATATATTTTAACTATTAAAGGAAAATTAATTAAAATTTTAAATAACAAATAATTTGAAGCTAATAAAGCTATTATTAAAATAAATATAATTATAACAATATTAGTCAAATTAGCTTTACCATACATTTTTATTAATAATTTAATAAAAGATTTAAATTTAATTCCAAAAAATTTGTGGCTAAAAAAACTATCTACTCATAAAGATTTATTATCCTTATTATAAAAAAATCTACCTAATAATGAGATTGTTAATAAAAATAATAACATTAAAGAAATCAGATTTAAAATAAAAATTGAAAATAAAACAACAAGTATTGGGTTAGACAAATCAATAGGTAACAAATTGAAATTTAAAATACTAAATTCAAATGGAGAGTTTATAAAAAGATCTGGAAATGGAGTATTATTAGATTGAACGGTAGATCCTTTAATTCCAGTTAAAATATTAGCAGATTTAGATTGAAATTGAGACATCGCTAAACTTCTATTTAAGCTTGTGAATCCTGTATGAATTGCACCTGCTACCACACCACATTTTGCGGCACTTAAAATAGCTAATTTTTGAAGTGGTGGTAAACTTGATGAAGCTATCATCTTAGCACTTGCTACCATTCCACCTCCAATAGCTGAACCTAAACCTAATTGTCCTGCAGCTGTAGTCCCAGCATTACTTATTTCAACCAATGCATTAGGCGTAACATTAACATTTAATGTAGCAGAAACAGAATCATTTAAATCGTCACAATTAATAGAAGTATTTATTGATAATAGAAGCATAATAATTGTAATAATTATAAAGATTATAAAGATGACTTTTAGAGTTTTAACTAAGGATTGATGAAATTTTGTATTTTGATCATTATTTAATATGAAAGAAAATAAAACGTAACTTAATAAAATTGAAAAAAATAAAAAGAAATGAATTTCAGTTAAATACTGAATATAGCATGTAAATATATTATTCATAAAAAAAAAGTTTTTAGTAGTATTTTGGGTTTTTTACTATTAACAGAATAGTAAGATTATGGGGGTAATTTAAATTATCTGTTGCCATATATCTCGAACAAGGTAATTTCTTAAATATATTATATATGTATATTTATTATATAAGTTCTATATCTTATATATGTTATATAAACTAAAATATGTTTTTATTAAGATATTATGTTGTTAATGTAGAAAAAAAGAACAAAATAAAGAATAATTGACATTTTAATTTAAACCTTAGGACGAATACTAGACATATTTACATCGCTATATGCCAGAAAAATAAGAATAAGATTTTTAACCTTTCTTAAACTTATAAAATACTAAAGTAGTAAAGTACTAAAGTTATACAGTTTAATATAAATGAATGTATTATTCTTAACAATTAACACTTAACACTTAATACTTAACATTTAACACTTTATACTTAACACTTTATACTTAACACTTAACACTAAAATAAAGGTAAAGAAAAAAAATGATAATATATTAAATATGGGTAATAGCCTTGGTACCATGATATTTGTATTTTGTTTATGAATTTATATTTATGAATTTATATTTTATATTTTATATTTTATATTTTATATTTTATATTTTATATTTTATTAAGGCTAAGAAGATTTTCACTTTTACAATTAGCAATTATTCCATGGTAATATAAGTTACAAGTTATAAGTTATAAGTTATGAGTTATTATTTAACATTAATAGAATTATTTATCCAAATTGGTAATTTAATAGCTGATTAAATTATAGACTGTTGTTTTTATAGACTATAAAACTAATAATATTTTAGGTTTATCAAATAACAATTAAATTTATTAAGTAAAATAGAGAAATATAACTCAATATTAAATTATTTGATTGGTTATATTTATTATTATATTTAATAATGTAATAAATTTTAATAGTAACCCTAAAAAATATGTTAAACTGAACTACTTTTAAGTTAAGAGTTAAAAGTTAAGAGTTAAGACTTAAGAGTTAAGATTTGTTTTTTAAGATTAATTTGATTCGGAAGATGAAGTTTAAGTTTAAGTTTAAGTTTAAGTTTAAGTTGAAGTCATTTTGTTCTTTATTTTTAAAAGAGTTTTTTTTTTAGATTTAGATTTAGATTTAGATTTAGATTTAGATTTAGATTTACTCAGGGATGTATTGTATGATGTTTGAGGATTATGTGGTTATAAAGTATAAAGAAAGATACCCCCAACTGTTGACTAAATACTTTTTTTAATATTTTTTAATATTTTTTATTTTTTTTATTTGTTTTTATTTTAGTATTAAATTGTTAAATTGTTAAATTGTTAGATTGTTAAATTGTTAAATTGTTAAATTGTTAAATTGTTAATTTGTTTAAGTTGAGCAGCAAAGGAATCGAACCTCTAACGGTCAAAGACCAATTCTTTTACAGAGAACCACCATTACCAATCGGTCACCTGCCCATATATAAGTATAAATATTCTGTTATTTTGTTATTATGTTATTCTGTTATTCTGTTATTCTGTTATTCTGTTATTCTGTTATTCTATAATTATTTAATTATGTTAATATTTAACTCTTTTAAATTTAAATTTAAATACAACACTTTAAATGTTTTATATAATTATTTTTAATAAACATAAACATAAACATAAACATAAACATAAACATAAACTTAAACTTATTTATTTATCATTTAATAATTTATTATAATCTATTTACAATCTATATAATATATTTAGAATCTATATAATAATAGTCAAAAGATATTAATATTTAATCATATAAATCATAATATTAATCTGAATAATTGAATTATGATAATTTTTCTTATATTACTTTCTTGTATTATTTAGTTATTATACAATTAATTTATAATAAATAATAATAATAATCACAGTTAATCATTCTATTAATAGTATTTAAAATTTAACTAAGAATTTAAAAATATACTACTTTAATATTTAATAAGAAAATAAATTAATATAAATATAAATATATATAAATATAAATACAATTATAAATATAAATATAAAAAAGACTACTCCAAACTCCAAACTCCAAACTTAAAACTCCAAACGCCAAATTCGACTATAAAAAAGATGTTTAAAAACCCTTATATAAATTAAAGTTTCTAATTTATCCTTGCTTCTATTTCTATTTCTATTATTTCTGCTTTATTCTATAATTTATAATTTATGCTATCTGCTATCTGCTTTCTTCTTTATTTATTCATATTATTATTATTCAAATTATTCTAATTATTATTAAAATCTTATAATCCTATTGCCTATTTTTATTTTGTATTGCTATAGAACATTTGTATTGCCTATTGCTACAGAACATTAGAACATTTAGTGTTTAAATTTTTAATTTTAAATTAATATGGAGTTTAAGCTGGATAGGTAGGATCGTGATGGAGAAGACCCCAGCAAAAAAACTTTTAAATTTTCCTCCTAGGATTATGATTATTATTATTTAATTGATTTTTTTTTCTTATTGTTATCAATAATAAGAGTCCTAACATTTTTGTGTCGCAAGAAACCGCTAGGACTGTTGGTTGTTGTAAAACTTGTTGTAACACTTGTTGTAACACTAACACTTGTTAAAAAGAAAAAGATATTCTTGTTTTTTTTAATTGTAGGTTTTGAGAGGTGTTTTCTTGTTTCAATTTTAAAATCTGTTTGTTAATTTGAATTATTTCTGCTTTAATTTTGTTTTTGTTAAATGAAAATAAGAGAAGCCTAAAGGACTAAAGGAGTAAAGGACTAAAGGAGTAAAGGACTAAAGGAGTAAAGGAATAAAGGAGTAAAGGAGTTTTTTAAAGGGAAGCTTGGGGGGGGGGGGTTTCCTTTGTATGGGAGCATTTGTGTGTTATTTTTATTCTTTTTGTGTTGTTAGGATTATTAATTATTAATTATTAATTATGAATTCTTAATTCTTAGTAAGGGATTTTGAGATAACTCACTTTTTTTTTCTACTATTCTTAAACAAATAGTTGTTGTTTTATTTAAAATTTTTTTTTTAATTTTTAATTTTTAATTTTTAATTTTTAATTTTTAATTTTTAATTTTTTATTTGTTGGGTTTCGATATTAGTTATTTTTTAGTGTTTGGATTTTTGGGGGAGTTTTAGATCTTTTTTTTTAATTTTGATTTACTCGAAAACTTTTTTATTATATTTAGGATTGATAGAGAGTTTTATGGGTGTTTTTTTATTAGTTATTAGTAATTTGATTTGATTTTTATATAATTTATATATTTTATATAGTTTATATATTCGTAGAGGGGTTAGATTATATTATCATTGTCTAAATTTAAATTTAAATTTCCCAAAAAATTATTGTATTTATATTCGTAGAGTGGAGATTTTATTGTTAAAATGATTGATAGTTTTTTTGTTGTATTATTTAATTTTTATAAGATTATACAAGTTGATGTTTATAGTTTATATAGTTTATATATTCGTAAAGGGGTTAGATTATATTTTTATTGTTAAAATGATTGATAGTTTTTTTGTTGTTTTTGTATTATTTTAAATTTATTTTAAAAGATTATACAAGTTGATGTTTATACTTTTTATAGATTTGATACTTATTTTATTCGTAGCATAGTTATATTTGATTGTCAAAATTAGGATATTTTTTTTATTAATATCAATATATATATATAAAATAAAATATAATATAATATAGTATAATTTAATATAAGATTTTAGAATAAGATATAACAAATTATGAGTATAATACTAAGAAAGCAATCATTAAAGAGAATAAACCAGTTGCTTCTGCTAAGGCAAAACCTAAGATAGCATATGCAAATAATTGACCTCTTAATTGAGGGTTTCTAGCTGTAGAAGAGATTAAAGAAGCGAAGATATTACCGATACCTAGTCCAGCTCCGATTAATCCTGAGCAAGCGATTCCTGCTCCTATGTATTTAGCTGCTGTTAACATTTTTAGATTTGTGTTTATTTATATTGATAGCGTCTAACATAAGAAATAATTTAAACTACTTACTCTTTTACTTACGATTTCTACTTCGGTTTCGAGTTAGAGTTCGAGTTCGAGTTCGAGTTCGGTTTCGGATTGTTAACTTTCTTAATGTAAATGTTAATGTTAATGTTAATGTTAATGTTAATGTTAATGTTAATGTTAATAAGTAATATATAACAAAACAAACAAACAAACAAACAAAAAGCAAAAGAAAAGACAATAAAATATGTTTTAATTTATTAATTTATTAATTTATGAATTTATGAATTTATTAATTTATTAATTTATTAATTTATTAATTTATATTGGTTATTACTAATATTCTTTTTAATTAGTAATAAGCCTAAGATTCTTATTATTATTCTTGTTATTTAGAATATTACTCTAACTCTTACTCTGAATCTATTATTTAAATTAATTAAGAGTGAATAATCCGAGGACTCTTACTATTATTCTTGTTATTTAGAAATTTACTCCTAGGAGGTGTAAAGGTGTAAAGGTGTAGATGTGTACAGGATTCTTGGTTAGTTTGTGTATTATTTTAAATGTTAAATATTTATATATCTAGTAAAAAGTAACAACTAATTACCAACAAAAATAACCTAGGTCTAAATTGAAATTGAAATTGAAATTGAAATTGAAATTGAAATTGAAATTGAAATTGAAATTGAAATTGAAATTGAAATTGAAATTGAAATTGAAATTGAAATTAAAAATCCGAGGATTCTTGTTATTCATTCTTGTTATTATTCTTGCTATTTATAAATGAAATTAACCACGAAAACGCTGGTGTACATGTGTACATGTGTATAGGGGTTAAGGTGTATATAAAATTGACAAAAATAACCTTGTTAAATGAAAATTGTAAAATGTTAAGTGTAAATGAGTTAAATTTATAAAAATTTTTGGTTTTGGATTTGGATTTGGATGAATGCTTCATGATGATTGGTTAATGCTTAATGCTAAATACTAAATGATTAATGATTAATGCTTAATGATTATTTCTTAATGCTTAATGAAAAATAAGATTATTTTGTTGTAACACTTTTTTTTAATGCTAAAGTGTATTGCTAATGCTAATCTAGTTTTAATCAAAGGTATATGCAAAATATTAAATATTTAATCTTAACCTAAATACTAATACTAAAAATTATTCCATAAAAAATAATATTCTTGTTCTGTTAATTTTTCACCTAATAAAAATCGTCTATTGATATAGGATTCTGCTTCATAATCATATAAAGGTCTCTTAGTTGCAGTTAATTCAAGAGTTTTCATAGGACTCATCAAGGGTAAAAATCGCAATACCTTATCTACAGGTCTCATAGGAAAAGGACCAGTTGCAGGTTCGTAAAACCCTGCAGCAATTCCAAATTGATAATTAGAGCAATGATTAAAAGGCAATTCCATTAATAACATTTGAGTATCAAGAAAATTATGAGTAACTGTAGAGATATCATTAGTTATAGGTAATGCAGACAATAAATAAAAAGAAGTTTTACTTACAAAGCTTCAATTCGAATATAAAACTTGTAAATATTTATTTTTAAATTTACCAGCAAGAAAACCGATTAAGTACTTTACAATATTAATTATTACTATGAATAATATTAGAGTTATAGGTATGATCATGTTATTTAATATTTTGTATATTTTTTTCGTATATTTCTTATTTTATACTTTTTTGTTGTATCTAAGCTTTATATTTAATTTTCAGTTGTTTGTCCTAGGACAGAAAATTTATACACTAGAAATAATATAATGTAAAAATGTTACATTCAAGTTATTAACTTGCTTTATTTATCAAGTTATTCACTTGTATTATTTAATAGGTAATAAAGTTAAAAGGTGGGGTTTTTATGAGGGGGGTTTTATGTATATAATTTCTAAATAACAAGAATCCTCGTAAATTAATAATTAATAATTAATAATTATATATTAAAAATTAAAAATAAAAAAAAAAAAGATAAAATAAATCAATTCGGGATGTTATGCAAGCATATTTATTAATCCTAAATTTACCTTACTCTCTCTAAATAACAAGAATCCCAGGATTATTATTATTTTTCTTATTATTTAAAAAACAATAGCAATAATAAGAGTTAGAGTGAATATTAAGAGTCATAGTCCTAGGATTTTCTAAGCAAACCTCACTGTTAGATAGTAAGTTTGTTCTGTTAATGTTATTTATTTGAGATTGAGAATAACAATTATAATAATAATAATAATAATTATAATAATAATAATTATAATATATAATAAAAATAATTTAAGAATTTTAGTACCTCTGCTTTAATAACTGAGTCTATATTACTCTTAATATGAATTTTAATATTATTCTGACGATTACTTTGATTCTTACTCTTAATATAATTATGTATCTTACTATTAATATTACTCTCATTATGACTATTACTCTTACTATTATTCTTACTCTCTCTAAACAGCAATAATAAGAGTCCTAGGAATAACAAGAATCCCAGGGTTATTTAAATAAATTCTAACTCTAACTATAACTTTTACTATTAATATAAATTAGACTCGAAATTCTAAATTATAAATTATAAATTATTCTAGGAAATTAAAATTAAAATTAAAATTAAAATTAAAATTAAAATTAAAATTAAAATTAAAATTAACTGTAACTGTTACACTTACTTTGCTTTGATTAAAGGTTAAATTAATCATTCATAATTCTCTAAATATAAATAGCCCTAGGATGCTTGCTATTTAAAGGTTTATTAATAATAATAATAATAATAATAATCCTAGGCTAAACCTATTCAAAATACAAACGAAAAATTCATGCTGTCCCGTCCTCTTATCAAAAAAAATTTTTTTTTTACCAAATTTCAAAATGAAAAATTCCGAGGATTATTTCTTATTTAGAAAACAAAAGTAATATCCAACCCTTCACAGCATGTACCCCACCCTGTTAAAACCTCCAACCAAAGTTTAAGATTCAATGTTATAGTTATCCTTTTTTTTTATAAATATAAATATAAATATAAAGATTGAACCATAATTATAATCTATTCATTTTTTTAAAAATGATTTTTGCTATTTTAGATATTAAAAAAATAAAATAATAATAATAATAATAATAATAATAATAATAATAATAATTAATAATAATAATAATAGAAATAAAAATTAAAATAAAATATAATTTAATTTAATTAATCTATACTCTTTTGCTAAAAATATAATGAAATTTAATTAATCTATACTCTTTTGCTAATTTCTCTCTCAATTACACTAGGATTCTGATTATTATTTTGATTATGATTATTCTAAATAGCAAGCATGAATAACAAGAGTTAGAGTGAATATTTAGAGTTAGAGTCCTAGGACTCTTATTATTGTTATTTAAACAAATTCTTGTTCTTAATATTACTCTAAATTGAACTCTTAATATTAGTCTCAATTGAACTCTTATTATTGTTATTTAGAAAGTTTAAAGATGTTGACTAATTTACTAATTAACTAATGAATTAATGAATTAATGAAATAATTAAGTAATTAAGTAATTAAGTAATGAAGTAATTAAGTAATTAAGTAATTAAGTAATAAAGTAATTAAATTAATGAAGTAATTAACTAATAAAGTAATTAACTAATTATTGTTATGTTTAATCATTATTATTATTTTTATGTTTAAATTTACCTGAAATAAATATTGGTGCAATCATAGCTAATAATAAAATCATACTACAACTAATAAGTAATGGAGCTCCATAAGTATAAAGTCCTTCACCAAGTGTTTCAATTTGCAAGAAGTTAGTAAATGTTGTATCCGCATTATGAGGATTAACAGTACTTAAAACATTATTAAGTACATTAGGACTAAAATTAGAATTTCATAAAATTTTATTAGTTTGATGTAAGAATAATGTAGGTAAACCATAAACATCATTAACTGCAAAAGGTAAAATTCATTTCATTTCATAAATAAATAAACCAGTAATAGCTAAAACAAATGACATATTAGCATTAATTTGTGCTTGAGTATTTCCAATTTCAGATAATTTAATATTAAACATCATAATAACAAAAAGAAATAAAACAGTAATAGCACCAACATATAAAATTATATAAGAAATTCCTATAAAACCTACTCCTAATAAAATTAAAAAGCCTGCAGCATTACAAAATACCGCAATTAAAAAAATTACAGCTATAACAGGATTAACAGAAATAATTACTAAAACACTGGAAATTATTGTAGATCAAGCTAATAAATCAATAAAAAAATTTGTCATTGTCATAATAATTATAATTAGTTCTTAGAATTTGATTTTTAATAGCCTACGTTTAAAGTTTAAAGATAAAAATAAACGCTCGATTACAGAATATGTTTATTATAAATAACCTAATTATTTAGCCTCATCTAATAACTAATAACTAATAACTAATAACTAATAATTAATAACTAATAACTAATAAGACACTTTAGAGTAACATTAAATAACAAGAATAATCATAAGAATGAATAACAAGCATCCTAGGATTATTGTTATTTAGAAATATTCAATTTTTTTTACATATCTAATAAGACACTTAAGAGTCCTAGAATTATTGCTATTGTTATTAAAATTAAAATAAAAATTCATTAATATGATAACAGTTATTAGGTATGTTTATGTGTTTAGTCAATTAGTCAATTACTCAATTACTCAATTAGTCAATTACTCAATTAGTCAATTAGTCAATTAAGCTTAAGGCTAACATAAAATAAAATAGTTTTTTTTTGGAATTTCAATTTCAATTTGGACAATGATAAATTGAATTAGTTTATTTGTGGGGTTTTCAATGATCAATTATAAATTATAAATTATAAATTATAAATTAATAGAGTTACAAAATAATATTAGTATATCAAACTTGATTCCTTAAACATAGTAACGACGAAAGACTTTAATCACTTGATATTTTAATATTTTAATATTTTTATATTTTAATATTTTAATTTTTTAATCTTATAATGTTTTTTAAAATACCTACTTTACTTACAAAACAAAACAAAACAAAACAAAACAAAACCTTACTTAAAAAACCTGACTTTATTAGTTCCTTAGTTTGTTAGTTTGTTAGTTTGTTAGTTTTAAAACTTAGTTTGTTAGTTTGTTAGTTCGTGAGGGAGAAAAACTTTATTTTTAATATTACCATTAACATTAACATTAACATTAACATTAACATTTAAATTAAAATTAAAATTAAAATTAAAATTAAAATTAAAATTAACAAATCAATTGTGGATTTAACCAAGAAGAACTGAATAAAAATAATTTAAAATTAAGAATTAAAAATTAAAACACTCTTATTTTGTTGTGCGAATAAAATATATTATTCTAATTTTATATTTGGCTAGTATTATAGTATTTATATTTATATTTATATTTATATTTATATTTATATTTATATTTAATAAAAGGAATGCCTGATCTAAAAATTATAGAAAAATCTTTTAAAATAATAAAATAATAATAATAATAATAATAATAATAATAATTATAATAATTATAATAATAATAATAATCAGATTTAATTTCCTTTCGAGTCCTTATTAATAAAAATCATCATAAGAATAATAATAAGAATAATAATAAGAATAATAATCCTAGGACTCTTGTTATTAATATTACTCTAACTCTTATTATTCACTCTTATTATAACTATTTAAAGAATCAAGGTAGAATAATAATAAAAATAAAGCTAACAGATATTAGTAAATTTAAAATACAATTAATTCAAGTATTAATAGACTACGTAAGGTATTAAAAATAAAAATAAAATTAAAATAACATTAAAATAAAAATTAAAATAAAAATTAAAATTAAAATTAAAATTAAAATTAAAATATTCTATAATCATAATGATAATTATAATATAAATGTGAATGTGAATTAAATTATATTATATTATATTATATTATTTTAGCCGACATCAAAAAAAGGGTAACAAATATTATATATATATATTATTATTAAATTAATCTAAAAATAGATTGATAATTGATAACAAAAAAAATAAATAAAAAAATGAAAAAATAAGAAGATAACAAAATAAAATCATTGTCATTGTCTAAATAGCAATAATAATAATTAGAGTGAATATTAATAACAAGAGTCCTAGGGTTATTCATTCTTTTTCTTAAAATTATAAAAATTAAATTTTAGATAATATGACTCATTGTAACTGTAATACTATGAGCACCTCTTCTATTTTTAAGGTTAACTCTAGATCAGTCTACATATGTTACTTTACTTGGAGAAGTTGGTCCTCTTTGTAGAACTCTTGAAGAAATTCTTGGTATAACTTTTTGTGTCATTAATCTTCCTCCTATTTTAATTTTAATTCCTGCTAAGAAAGATCTTGTAACTGAATATCTATAATTATAATGAGCTTGACTTTTAGAATATAATACACTTCTTCTAAAAATGAAATTAAAGAATGTTCTAACTGGAATTTTATTACACATCATTCCAATTGCTTTAACTAAAATATTATCATCAAAAAAAGGTAATTTTAATGGTATTAAATCTAATACTACAGGTTTATTTAAAATTTTACTTAAAATACTACATAATTTTTTTAATCTTATTTTATTTTTAGGTGTAAATAAAAATTGTAATGAATATTTTTTAAACAATAATTGTTCTTTAGCTTTATCTGATAATTCTGTTGTTTTAGGATTATTAGTATTAGTATTAGTATTAGTATTATTATTTTGATTATTAGTATTATTATTATTATTATTAGTATTAACAATAGAGATACCACCAATTTCAGTAGCAATATTAGTTTCTAAGTTTCCTTGATTTTGAGATAAATTTAGAGTTTCATTGACATTTACATTGACATTTACATTTACATTTAGAGAAGTATCTTTATCTTTATCTTTATCTTGATCTTTATCTTTAAAAAATAAATCTAATCTATTTAATCTATTTTTTCTAGTTTTTTTATTAACTTTCCCTGGAATAAAATAATAAAATAAATTAATAACTATATTATTAGGAGTAATCATAAATACAGGTTTACTAATTAAACAAGACATAGCTCTAAATGCATATTCTAATAATGTAACAATATTATCTATATTAATCTTATTATATTTATTAAAATTATATGTGATATTTTGATTAAATTTGTTAACTACTTTATGTGGTGTAACTAGTTTAAAATATTGTATAATATTTATATTTATATTTGTATTTTTTTGATAATTATGTATTAAATTTTTAAAATGATTAATTTTATCTGTGTAATTAGTTTTTATACCAGATTCTAAGATTTGTTTAAATATTGAAATTTGAGATTTATTTATTATTTGTTCTAATCTTAAATTATGAACTTCTTTAGCTTCTTTAGCTACTTTAGCTTCTGTAGCTTCTTTAGCTTCTGTAGTTTCTGTAGATTCTTTAACTACTTTAGCTTCTTTAGCTTCTTTAGATATGATATTTTCTATGTTGCTAAGTGAATTTTCTTTACCAATACCAAAAAAAGATTGTTGTTCTTGTTCTTTTGAAATTGTTGAAATTGGTGAAATTGACCCTGTAACTAATTTATTATTATCTAAGTTATAATTATCATGTGAATTAAAATTAAAATTATTTTCTTTATCTTTATTTACTTGTACTTGTAATAATGGTTTTAAAAAATTTAATGGTATTGGTAAATTATTATTATTTAAATCTTGTTTTAATTGAGAAATTTTAGCTTTTATTAAATAAGATTTATGTAAAATTGCAAAAAGACTTTTGAACTTATATAATTGACTTTGACTTTGAGGTTTAAATTTAGTTTTATTTGTAGTATTCGTTTTAGACATTAAATTCTTTTCTTGTAGATATAATTTTGATATAGGATTAATAGTTTTTTTATTTAACATTATAAAATCTTTAAAATGCACTTTATTTTGTTTTTTATTATCAATTAATTTGTTTTCATAATTTTTAAATTTATTAACTAGTAATTGAACTCCAGTTAAAAATGATCTAGGTTTACTATTTAACAGATTTATAAGATCATCTTTACTATTTACTTGTGTTGCTTGATTTATATATAAAAATTTTAAATATCTATCACCAAACATTTTAGAAATTTTTTTATTATCATTAATTTTAATATTTAAACCTTTAGATCTGTTTTCTAATTTTCATTGAATTAAATTATTATACATTTTTATTATATTTTTATATTATTATATTATTATCTTATTATTTTATTTATTTATTTCCTAAATTTGAATTAACTTTGTGTAGTTTTCTTCGCGAGACAGACATCTATAAATAAATATAGTATTATATTAGCTTATTAAATATAGGCTAAAGCTAAGGAGGCATATATTAAATGAAGTAAGTTTTTATAATATATAATATATTTTGAATATTACTATTTTTTTTTAATTTTAATAATTAATAAATAATAATTAATAATTAATAATTAATAATTAATAATAATAACTTCTAATATAATAAAATATAAAATACTAGCTAGAATTTAGGACTTCATTTAATTATTTAACATTCCATTATATAAATAATATACATACGTTTTATTTTCTAGGAATATAATGTTTCTTGGAACAAAAGAATTTGTTATTATAAGGGATACTGGTCTTATATAAATGTTAAATATTTTAAGCTGACAAATATTATGGTATTTTTGTATGTAAAAAAATTACTGTTTTTGTTTATTTGTATCTAAATATAAATTTAAACATAAAGATAAATATTAATATAAATATAAATATAAATATAAATATAAATATAAATATAAATATAAATATAAATATAAATATAAATATAAATATAAATATAAATGTTAATTTGAATCTAAATATAAATAAAGAAAGAAGTTAAATCTTACTGAAAAATGTAAAGATATTAATATTAATTTATAAATTTTATTTTAAAACAATAAATAATAATGATATCATAGAATTTAATTAAATTTAATTTGTAACGTATCCTTAATTTTTAATTAATAAACTATATTCAGCTGCTTCTTATATGATTTTTTTTAAGTTTAAGAAATTATACTCTTATTATATTATATTATATTACATTATATTATATTATGTGTATTATATTATGTGAATTTACTATTCTAAATAATTACATATTAGATTATTAAGCGGTTTCTTGGAACAAATAAAATTAACATTAAAATTAACAATTAAAATTAAAATTAAAATTAAAATTAAAATTAAAATTACAATTACAATTACAATTAAAATAATAGAAAAAAAATAAATAGATATAAATTAATCGTTAGAATTTTAAATATAGGATGCACCCAGGATCGAACTGGGACAACATTATTAAAAGTAATGCACTCAAGCCAATCGAGTTCTGCATCCCTAATAAAAATAGTATTATGTAAAAATTTTACTATTAAAATTAATTTTTTTTATTTAAACAATGCTGAGTCGACCAGAATCGAACTGATATTATTATTACCAAAAAATGACGTTTTTCCATTAAACTACAACTCACTTTATATCTATATATATTATGTTATATTTATATATTATATATTATATTTATTATTTTTGTTATTAATAGTTAATAGTTATTTTTATATTATTTTATATTATTTTATATTATTTTATATTATTTGTGGATAAATTATTTGAAGTTTTAGTATGAAATAAAAGAAAAAAAAAGAATAAGAATAAGAATAAGAATAAGAATAAGAATAAGAATAAGAATAAGAATAATAATAATCATAATAATCCTGGCCATTAATAAATGAATTAAATAAATTAATTAAATAAATTAAGAAATTAAATTAAGAAATTAAAATGAAGAAATTAAATTAAAAAGGTAGAATAGAAAATAGTAAAAAATTTATAACTGTTAATATACTCTTTTAATAATAATAATAATAATAATAATAATCATAATAATAATAATAATAATAATAATACTAATAATCATAATAATAATAATAAGAAGAATAATAATAAAAATAAAGATAAAAAAGTTTAAGTATTTAAATAACAATATGTATTAATATTTATTTAAGAATTTAGATTTTAGATTTAAGATTGTAAGATTGTAAGATTGTAAGATTGTAAGATTTTAAGATTTTAAGATTTTAAGATTTAATATTTAAGATAGTTGAATTAATAAAATAATAAGCAATAATATATTTATATATAATAATTTAAGAATTTCAGATATTTTAAACCTTTATATAAATACATATGTTAAACTGAACTACTTTTATTTTTGTTATAAATCGGAGTCGGAGTCGGAGTCAGAATCGAAATCGGAATAGTAATCGTAATAGTAATTGTAATCGTAAATCGGAAATGGAATATCACGTTACCTATAAGTTTAAGTTTAAGTTTAAGTTTAAATTTAAGTTTAAGTTTAAAGTTTTAATTTTTAAGTTTTTAATTACAAGAATAATAATAAGAATCCTAGGCTTGTTTAATGTTTAAGTTTTCTAAACAACAAGAATAATAATAAGAATAATAATAAGAATAATAACAAGAATTAGAGTAAAATTAAGAGTCATAGTAATATGAATAATTAGAGTGAATATTCCTAGGATTTTAAGTTTAAGTTTAAGTCTAAAAATAACATTCGGATACGTATTGTAGATTCTTAAAATTTATAATTATACCAGTATTAAATATAATTTTCTTTACTTGATTATTTAATACCACAATATATTAATAAATAAAATATTTAAGAACAATAATAAGAATGAATAACAAGAATCCTAGGAAAGTATTATTAATATTAAATATATTTTTAATAATATTATTAAGCCTTATAACAAATACAAATTTATTTATTTATTTTCAAGTCGTAATCTAAATCTAAATCTAAATCGAAGTCTAATTCTAATTCTAATTCTAATTCTAATTCTAATT
>Ga0137410_10001116_pt1 | contig 18508 bp, 13 predicted proteins | sample CZODoug1_16funga_FD_108878 | JGI IMG/M metagenome (GOLD analysis project Ga0137410, IMG submission 108878) | Vadose zone soil fungal communities from Angelo Coast Range Reserve, California, USA - CZODoug1_16fungal (Illumina Assembly) | ecosystem: Environmental > Terrestrial > Soil > Vadose zone... | reverse complement strand
GTCGGGAACATGCTCTACAGCAGCCCGGCAAGCGGTACGGGTGCCGCCGGAGCTGCCGTCAAATTTACGATCCCGACAGTGGCGAACGGCAAGGTCTATGTCGGCGGACAAACCACGGTTACCATATTCGGCCTCCTCCCGAACTAGGAGCCGCGACGACTGCCGTGCGCAGCATATCTGTCAGTGAGATGGATCAATCTAAGTGCGCAGTCCATTGCTGCTGCGCAAGATCTGGCGGACCATCCGCGCGACGGCGAAGGGCCAATGACCGAAGCGCTCCATTTTACCCCGCGATTTTTGCTTGAGCGACACGTTGCAATGAGTCCGCCGGGCAACATGAGCATGTTTCGGGCAGCGCTGTTTACTCCAAAACTTAAGGTGTGTTGTGATTTCACTCGGCGGCCAAAACCCCTTCCGATAACAGTCGCCGTCCTCATTTTCAGTTCTTTCTGCTTTAGGCAGATGGACTCCAGCGCACTTTCCCTTTCGGAGCACGGCTTCACATTTAGCCACACTTCAGCGAAGCCACCAGCTCTCTGTGCTTTTGCTCAGGCACCCGCGTACACCTTTCCGCTGAAAGTTTCTGAGAACCATCGTTATCTTGTGGATCAGCGCGGGCGGCCTTTTCGCATCCAGGGCGATTCCGCCCAATCGCTCATCGCCAATCTCACATACGCTGAGGCCGGTACCTATCTCGCCGACCGGTGCAGCAAAGGATTCAACACGGTCAACATCAATTTATTGGAACGTAAGTTTGCCATCAACGCCCCCAAAAACAGGCGTGGAGACGATCCTTTCACGGATCGCGTTAACTTCGCCACGCCCAACGAAGCCTATTTCGATTTTGCCGACTCCATCATTGATTTGGCGGCTTCCAAAGGCATGCTCGTCACTCTTGCTGTTATGTACCTTGGTTATGGCGGCGGGAGTCAAGGTTGGTGGTCCACACTGACGAACGCAGTCAATACGCAGGAAGTCTGCTACAGGTTTGGTTTCTATGTTGGGAGACGTTACAAGAATCGAGCCAACCTTCTCTGGGTAATCGGCGGAGACTTCACCCCCCCTCCCGGTTCGGAAGGCGAAAAGCGCCTCCACAAATTCATGGAAGGCATCAAAGCAGCCGGTGCCTCGCAGTTGTGGGCAGGAGACTGGAACGCCCCTTGTCTCTCGACTGACGTTCGCGCCTTTGCTTCCGATATGGACGTGAACGCTGTCTACACCTACGGAATGAGCGGACATGACGGTTTGACTTACGCCGAATCGCGCGCCGCTTACAACTATGCCCCGGCACGGCCGGCGTATCTCAAGGAAACCGGTTATGAGGATGAGGTATGGTTGCCAGGCGATTCTTCCTCAGTCCGCAAGTATGAATACTGGGCTGCTCTCGGTGGCGCGACCGCTGGGATCTTTTTCGGTCATCGAGATATATGGGAGTTCGCCACGTCTGGCTGGTCCTCGGGCTTGGCACCGGGGCATGGTCCTTGGCAAGGCGCTCTAAATTCACCTGGCAATTTGGACATGATGCGTCTAGGCAAGCTACTGGATTCTGTAGCTTGGTACAAATTGGTGCCGTCGGGCACGGGTGGGACGAAGATCTTGATCACGGCCGGAGGCGGAACCTATGGCGGGCAAGACTATGTCACGGCTGCTGCCGCTGCGGACGGAAAGTTACTCCTCGCCTATCTCCCCCCTGGAGCAAACACAGCAGGGGTGACCATTAACATGGGTTCCCTCACCGGACCGGTCCGGGGCCGCTGGTTCGATCCCTCATCCGGGAGCTACAGCGACATAGCTGGCGGATCGTTCCCGAACTCCGGCAGCCACACATTTGTGATTCCGGGTAACAACGCCGTCGGTGCCAGAGACTGGGTTCTGGTTCTCAGAGTGAAGGAGAATTTGAGGCATTAGAAAACTACATTGAGTTTTTGGCAAGACAGGAAGGCAATGAATGGCTGATCTGGATCACCCTGATGCGAGAGGACTTAAGTATCGGGCCGCGAGGTCCTTCTTTGGTATCGGGAACACGAGAGGTTATCCCTTTTCGTAGCGCTGGCATGATCGGCCCTATGGGTTCGCTGCGCCGTCCACGCCCGCAGGAATGACTTCGTAGATTCCTGCTGGGCCAAGTTGTGCTACGAGGCGAAACGCGTTCGGGTACGCCCCTTGCACCATATCCAAACAGAGTTCATCCGGAGGAAGGGAGGAAGGTAATAACTAAACTCTCTTGCTCGAATGCAAGGTTCGCGCGGGTGATCGGTATGTCCTTCGAGATCGCTCTGGCCACCAGCAGAGCAGCTAACCCGAACGCGCCCATCTGAAGAAAGGTGAGCGACAACGACTCTATGGAAATCTGCCTCAAAAAGACAGGTTGCTCTGACCTCCCGCTCAACATGATCGGCGGCCGATTCTCGTATACTACCCAGAATGAAAAGAGCGATGCCGTGAACCGGATGGCCCAGCTGCCCAGCTGTTACGAAACGTTACTGCAAAGAGGAACACGCACAAGGGCAAGAGGCGCGGCCACGCGGCGCGCGTAGAGGCGAGACCCCACGGCCAACTTTCTGCCACCGCGATAGATGAAGTGACAGGCAAGTACCCGGAAGAGTCTTCGTCGCCTCCCTGAACTTGCTGGAGGCATACGGGCAATTGCCGTAAGATGCGAGTTTGCCTGGATTCCCTGCTCGGCCGAGAGCCGCACTGATAACAGAAATCAAGCCGAGAAGACGCTCCATCGTGTGGCACCTTTCTATGAAAAACGAATTCTTACTTTCGCTGCACCCCCAGGGAGCGCGCAGTCCCCGCCGGGCGCTACCGGCAGGGGTTCGTTGCCGCGCCAGACTGAGGCTCCGGCGCTGGCCGGCAGCCGCAAAATGAAGCCATCGGGCGGCGCCGCTGTGCCGGCGAGTTCCAATTCCGCACTTGCGCCGGCCACGGTGTAGGAGAAATCCAACCGCCCGAAGTAAGTGGCCAGCCCGCGCACGCGCATGCCCTTCGGGTCTCGGAACCACTCCTCGGGGACGCCCGCCAGCAGCACCAGCCACCCGCCATCCTCGAACACGATCGAGTCGCGCATCAGCAGCCAGTACTCGGCGATGGCCCAGCCGTGCGGCATGGCGACCGAGAGATTATCGCCCGGCTTCTGCTTACTGTGCGTCCACGTGGTGCGCGCACGGTACCAGCCCCCGCTGCCGCTGCCGCCGCCCTCATCGAGGGCGTACCAACCGCGCATCTGTTGGTGGTCCAGGTGAATGGCTAGTGTGCCGTGACCGCAGGCACGGTTCCCCGCCAGCAGGCCCTGGTGCGATTTGGCCAGCGGGAAGTACCTCCAGCTCTCCGGCTTCTGCGCGCCAAGGCTGCGGAACTGCTCCCAGCCACGCCCGCCCGCGGTAGGGTACAGCCGGCAGGGCCACAGCACCGCATAGCTTCCATATCCGCGCGGAAGCTGCGTGCCGAATTTCTTGTCGTAAGCGGCGAATAGCGAGTCCGCCAGTGCGCGCCACTCGCGAGCCTCTTCCCGGTTGTTCGAGGCTTCCGCCAGCTCCGCCGCTCCGCGCAGCCCCGCAATATCGAACGCCTCGGTGTACTCAGGATGGAAGCCGTCGCAACTGCCGGGCTTCAGCTCCTTGCGATCCGGCGTGGTGCCGCCGAAATTCAACCCCTGCGTGCCCACCCAGTGCGGCCCGCGAGTCGTCCGGTAGTAGCGAATCATCTGCGCGATCCTGCGGACGGCCGGGTAGGTACGGGCAAGCCACGCCTGATCGCGCGTCAGCAGCCAGTGCTGGTGAATTGCCCACAGGATCTGGCCCGGATTATCAGCCTCCGGATACGCGCGGCCGTTGAACGGGTGTGCGATGAAGTACTCCACCACTCGCGCGGAGTAATCGACCTGGCCGGCTTTTTGCATGATATTCGCAATGTACATGCCGTCGCGGTTGAACACGCTGTAGTTAACGACGGCGACATCGGGGGCGCCCTCGTTCATGCACAGGCCGGCGTGCCCCAGGATTGCCCTCATACCCTCTCCCCAGCGCGGATCGGGCATGCGGATCTCGATGCCCTCCAGAAACCGGCTCCAGAACGTGGCCGCCTTCTCGAACAACGCGTCAGGACGCACGCGGCGGAACCAAACGGGACCGGGGTCAGGCTGCGGCACGCCGCCCTCTTTGGGATTCAACTCCGCCGCGTCCACCAGGGCGTTCTGTTTCATGTCCACCCAGCGATGCCGCGCGGCGTTGCGGCCGGGGAGAACGGGACAGATGAAACCAGCCTGGCCGGAAATGCCCGCGCCCAATGTCCAGTCGAAGCGCAGGGCGCCGGAACATTCGCCCGCCAGCGAATTGGCCACTGCGGCGCTAGGGAACCGCCCCGCCGTGGCGAGTTCGCCGATGGTATCCGTAGGGAGCACGCCCACGCCCGAGGGCTTGCGGTCAGCCACCAGCGCCGTGTGGCCATCGACCCGTAGAAGCCTGCCTGATCGGTCAACCTCCAACGAGTTGACATTCCCGCCTGCGGGGCCCAAGGGGCGCAGCGCGGCATACAGCGCGACACGGCGTCGTCGACGGCCCGCGTTCCGCACCCGCACACGCGCCGCGGTCACGAACTCTTTCTCGATCAGGACCTCGCACACCTCGGTCCTCACCTGGCAGCCGCCGACCTCCCATTCCGACCACGGAATCAGCAGCCCGCCAGGAGCAAGGCCGTGCCTCACCGCTACGCCCTCCATCGTCGGAGCGGCCAGCTTCCCCGTTTCTAGATCCAGCAGCCAGAAGTAAATTCCATAAGTGCCGAAGCCGGGAGAGAAATTGCCTTCCGCTTCGACGAACGTCTTGAGGGTATCGAGCGTATCCGGGATCCCGATGGGGATGTGGATGCGGCCGAGCGGGTCAAGCCCCGTGACGGGAGGCGCTCCAAAGCCACCGCAGAGCGCAGGAAGGAGCGGGACGTTTTTCAGGAAAGTCCGGCGGGAAAGCATGACAGTGTTCTCTTCCTTTTCGCCTCTGCGGGGTCCTGAGTCAAGTGATTTGTTGCCGTGGCAAGCTCTCCGGATCAAGAACGTCGGAACCGTAGTCAATACGACACTTTTGTGACTTCAGTACTGTGGCGGCCTTGCAAGAGCGCGAGGTAGAATGGGGCTGGCACAATTCTGAAAATGACGTCCTGAAAATTTCCATGCCAAATTGTTTCTTGCGCGTTTGCATTGTGACCGCCAGCTATCCACCGGCACGATGTGGAGTGGGCGACTATACCGCTCTACTGAGCACGGCCTTGGCGAGCAATGGTGCGCACGTCTCTGTCGTCACGTCCGGCCATCAGGGAACCGTATGCCGCGATGGTAATCCAACGGTTCTACCAATTGTACACAACTGGTCCCTGCTAAACTTCGCGCGAGTCCTACGGGCAATTCTGAAGTGTAAGCCGGATATTGTTCATGTCCAGTTCCCCACGAACGGATACTTCGACATGCTCGTGCCAATACTCGGAGTCCTGCCGAAGGGGCCGAAAGTTGTAGTCACCATGCACGAGCCGATGAGCGTTGAACCGTCACGACTGCCATGGCTGTTCCGCCCGATTCGCAATTGGCTGTCCATTGTATCGGCAGACGCGATTATCGTCGTGGCCCAGTCATATGCTGAGTTCCTTCATGGCGTTTCTGAGCGCATACGACGGATCCCGTGCGAGCTGATTCCGATCGCTTCTAATATTCCAGTCTCTCAGCTTTCGACGGAAGGCGTTCGCGAGGTCCGCCGCCAACTCGGCATACCTCGAGGGACGTTGGTCCTCACCTATTTTGGGTTCGTTCACGCGCGCAAGGGCTTCGATCATGTTCTTGATCTCATTAGGATCCTGGAACAGCGTAAAGTTGCCGCCGTCCTCTTGGTTCTTGGCGAATTGCCCGGTCGCGATCCTTATCAGAAGGACCTGCTGAATAGGATTTCGAACGACCCGGTGCTCCGAAGCGCCGTTAAGGTCCTAGGATATTTGGACTCAGATGCAATTGCGGATCACTTAGCAGTCTCAGACGCATGCGTGCTGCCATTTGTTGATGGTGTGCACCCCAAGAGAGGCAGCTTTCTGGCCGCGTTGGACCAAGGTATTTTCATCGTCACGACATGCGATCCGCCCAAAGGGTACATTGCGGATGAGAACGTGTATTACGCTAAACAGGGCGACGTCGACGCGATGGCTCTTGCGGTGCAGCGGCATGCCGCCCCAAGGAAGTCGGCCGCCTCTCATCCCGTGCGAACGTGGGAAGCTGTTGCACAGGAGCATCTCAGACTTTATAAACGCCTGCTGCAATGAAACGGGAAAGGCTGGAAACACATGGGGAAAGTTAGACGATTTGTTCAATCTGGATGGCGGGGTCTGCCGCAGCCAGCTAAACGATTTGCCCGCGCTACCGCTGGTGTAGCATTGCGGGACCTCACGACGAGAGCTGTCGACCGGGCGGCCTGTCTGGGGTGACGATGAACATCCTATTTCTCCACAGCGGCGGCGAATGGTTGCGGGGTAGTGAGAACGCTCTTCTGGTAACCCTCCGCGGCCTAAAGCAGACGGGCATGCCCCTGCTGTGGTCAAGCAATACTGAACTCCTGGCAGCGGCGCATCGCGAGGGTATCGAGACGATACAGGGCTCTATGCCGGAGATCATGATTGACGGTGAGCGTGTCCGGCTTCAGTTTTTCTCCTGGGTCGCCACGATTCGGCGCCTTTGGAAGTTGATCGAGCGCCGAAATATTCAACTGCTGTACTGCAATGGCGGCAGCACCTGCCAGGTTGGATACTATGCGGCCAAACTGGCCCGGGTTCCACTGATTTGTCACCTGCATGCACCCTACAACCGGCGCTACATTCTACTGTACCGGCTCCACCGAGCATCCAAAGTCATCTTTGTAAGCCGCGCCATCGAAAAGAGCACTTCGCAAAAGCAGTGCTTCGCAGGCCGTTGTGAGGTGGTCTATAACGGTGTGGACATCCATCGTTTCCGTCCGCTTCGGGAACGGGACCATCAGTGGCGAGAACGCCTGGGGCTACCTGATGGCGCAATTGTGTTCGGCCAGGTTTCTTCGTTGATCGAAAGGAAAGGCATCGATATTCTGCTTCGCGGATTTGAGTTGATCAGCAGGCAGGAACCGGCGGCGCGGTTGGTGATTGTCGGAGATGGTCCGCAACGCCGGGAATACGAACTGCTGGCAAACAAGCTTGGGATTCAAGGACGCGTGGTTTTCACGGGAAATCAGATCGACCCACTCCCTTTTTATCAGCATGTGTTTGACGTAAACGTTCTCGCGTCCCGGAGCGATGCTTTTCCGCTCTCCCTTCTGGAGGCGTCCGCTTGCGGTCTGCCGAACCTCGCCGCCTCTGTTGACGGGATTCCCGAGGCTGTCACGGACCAGGTGACCGGGAGCCTCTTCACCGCCGGGGACCACCGGATGCTTGCTGCGAAGATGTTTTCCCTGCTACCGTCGCCCGGGCTGCGGCGAGCGCTCGGTGAGGCCGGGCGGCAGCGGGCAGCAAAGGAGTTTTCAATGGAGCACTACTGCCAATCAATCGAACGGATCATAGTTGAGGAGACCACTGCGAGCTTTGTCCACATGGGCAGGATCCCACCTAACTAGATGACGGCAGCGCGGCAGCAGCAAATGAATTCTACCAGGATCGTCGCTAACGAACGCAGAACTCACAGGCGACGCTGGCGTGGTCTCGTTGCCGGCGGACTGCTTGTGTAGGTTTGCGTCGGCAACGTCCTTCGCCGGTTATCATCCTTGCAATAGACGATCTTGGTCTTCTCCGGATGGGAAGGTTCAGGAGGCGTCTATCGCGCCACGCGTTCGAGGACCACGAGCATCTCTCGGATAACTAGGGCGGCATCTGCTGCGGATATGATGCCGAGCACCAGCAAGATCCTGCCTCCGTTTGACTTAGAGCCGACCAGCCACCCAGCCAGTAGCATCAACAGCGCCGAATGCCAGTGAAGGGAGTACAGCAGCCACTCCGTTCCCCAGAGCGAGTGAAAAACGCCATTGTAGGCAAGCACAAGCAGTGCCGCGATGACAAGACCGCGGAATCGGACATCACCGCGCCAGCCATGCCAGGCGCCGAGACCTGCCACACCTAGGATTAACGCTATCCGAGTCCAAGTCCATGCCGTCACAGGCAAGATGTCATAGCTAAACTCCACATTGACTTGGTTCAGACTCCTAGCTCTCTGCGTCAGAGCCGATTCGTTCGGCATCGCTGCCGGATATGGGCCAATAAGAGACGTCGCCAGGGCTGCCGCGTATCGCACGCCTCGCTCTAAATTCGGACGCCGCATGTACGAATTAGCTAATTTCGCCGTCGCCCCTATCGGGGCAGGCTCCTTCAACACGCGGGCCCCCACCATAGACAGCCCAATCGCGGTTACGGTGGAGAGTATGCCGAGAAGAGCCGCCGCAGCAAGAGCACGACGCCACTCGTGGCCCCCTGATAACCGAGACGCGAGATAGATGATCAGCACCACCACAACATTGGTGACAGTCAGTCCAGTGGCGAGGAACGTCAGGGCGAGCCACACGGCGAAGCGGTCCGGGAGCAAGGCGAACCGAACTGCTGTGGCCCAGCCAAACGTCGCGGTCAGCACGAGAGCCGTGAGTGCGTGGTGTTCTGGCACTGAGCCGAAAACGGCGGGTGCAAGCGAGAAGCCAGCGAGCAGAGCAAGCCCGAGACTTCCGCGGCGCGATGCGCCTATCATTTGGCCAGTAACATACGCGATTCCGACCTTGATGGCGCTGCAGGCCGGCGCAACCCAAGCCGCCATCCCCTCGCGCAGTTGGAAGGCATCGTCTGCTAGGTGAACTTTCAAAAAGACCGCAGCGATCATTCGAAAAGTGACTGAAAAAATGTAGGGCAGAATCGGGTGGGCAAGAGTATGATCCCCCCATCCGTGTGCCAGTTGAGAAAGCCGGGAGGGCGGGTCCGTATCAAACAAAATGTTGTTCTGAGCGAAGACGTGATGCGACCTCCAGAGAAGCATCAACCACCCGTACAGCAGCAACGAGACACAACTGAGCGCCAGCGCGATCCGCGCATCCAGACCCCACGCCGAGCCTCCCGATTGCAACCGTTTACCGAGTACCGGGCTCATACGCCTCCGATTGCCACCCAGTAACAAGCCGCACCGATCGCCGCGCCTACCCACAACACACGGTCCGATATCGCGTACCGTACAGGATCTTCTTTGATATAGTTTCGCGAACCCGATAGCCACCACCGGCACTGTACCAGCAGACAAACCGGCACGAATCCCCAAAGTGCGAAGGGGTGCTTGTAGAGTGTGTTGGCGGACTCCGAATAAACGTATAGCGCCAGCACCACGACCGAGGCGAAGCTACCGGCCACACCCATGGCCGTAAGAATGGCGGTATCGGCTGGATAGTACCCGCGACGTCCAACGCGTTTGGGCGAGGCTTGGGTGGCGCGGGCCAACTCGATGCAGCGCTTCAGGAATCCCAAACTCAGGAAACACAGGAAGGAAAAAGTGAACAGCCAGACTGTGACGAGGTGGTTGCTGACGAATCCCCCGATCACGATTCGAAAGACATAAAGGCCAGCCAACGCGAAAACATCGACCAGCGGCTTAGTCTTCAAGACTGTCGAGTACAGTAAACAGGAAATGAAGTACGTGCCCAACAGCATCAACACCTTCCAGGAACCCACAACGAAGCCAAGCCAGCCTCCCAGGGACAGCAGACACGGCACCAGTAACAGCCCTACGGGAATAGGCAGGTCCCCCGAGGCCAAGGGCCGCTGTCTTTTCTCGCAATGCTCTCGATCTGAATCGAGGTCGATCACATCGTTCAGCAGATACTGGGCTGATGCCACGAGGCTGAGCGCCAACGCGACCACAAGTAAGTGATCAAGAGCAACAAGATTCAGAAGGTCGCGCGAGGTGAATAAAGGCACGAGCACCAATAGGTTCTTGACCCATTGGTGGAGCCGCACGGCACGTGACAATGTGCGCAGCCAATGGCGTGGAGCGAGGAAGGTGGCTTCTATTGGCGTTGGGATGCTGGCAATCACGCTGGGCCGCGCACAGACGGGTATTGCTGCGGCAGCATGTCGCCAGACGGCAAGATCGCTTGCACTATTGCCGACATAGGTGAAACCCCCATCGCCGAACTTCTCGGTTAGCACCTGTCCTTTCGCGGGGCCGTGTAAATTACGACCCTCAGTCGTCGCGAGGACTTCGTCAAACAGCCCTGACAGGTGCACGGCTACGGCGTTGGCGATGGAATGATGCGCCGCGGTGACGAGAACCAAGCTTCGTCCCGCTGCCTTTTGTTCACGCAAGTAGCGCAAGAGGTCCGGGCGATAGGGCAGACCATCCGCGTCCAGTGAAACCTTGCGTGCCACGACCGACTTGAAGTGTGCTTTGCCTCGAAAAATCGCAAGAAGAACTGATAGTAGCGCGACTGGGCGGTACCGGCATATCCTGAGCAACGATTCCCATAAAGTATCGGTCGCGACGAGGGTTCCGTCCAGATCCACGCACAGAGGGGTTGTCTTTCCCGCCGGCAGGGGCCTAGGAATTGTAGCGGAGCTTTGATTGTACATTATGCTGTGCTCCGGCTTCCACCAATCCACCTACCGCACCTGTTGTCCTGCCAAATCCTGGACTTTGCCCAGGGGGAACAAGGTCCCCGCTGATAGAACAACACCCGCCTGGAAGCCAACAGATTGAACACTGTCCGAGATTTTGAGTCTTTTTCCCACCGGACAAGTCCCGGTACCGGTGATCTGTTGCCGGTAACCTCTTGTAACACACAGTCCATCTACTGCGCCAAGAATATAGCTGCAGCGACTGCAAATACTAACGTCGTCACCGTGACCTTCTCGCCTAGCGATATACCCCGACATTCGGATCCTTGAGTACAGGGGCGCGGATTTGGCCAACCCCGTGGATGTGACGGCCGCGGCCATTGGCAATAGCTCCTCAAGCGACAGCGGATCCGCGACCACGACCAACGCCACCGACTTGATCTTTGGCGCGGCCCAGAGGGTTAGGTTGATTTTGCTTCCTCTTCCTGTTGCTGGGAATCCATCACCTGAGTTCACCGGTATCTGCCAATTTCGCGTACCATTTGCCCGAATCCTTCATGGTCCTCTTCTGCGTTCGAAAATCGACATACACCATGCCGAAGCGCTGGGCATAACCTTCGGCCCATTCGAAATTATCCAGCAGGCTCCAGTGGTGATAGGCGCGCACGTTGGCGCCGAACTGCATGGCCCGACCCAACTCATCCAGATACCCACGCAGGAACTGAATGCGGCGCTCGTCGGAAACGCGGCCCTGTTCATCGGGTGAATCGAGATAGGAGCAGCCATTTTCAGTGATTTCTATCGGCGTTCCTTTGTATTCGCGAGAGATACGCATCAGCAGCTCATAGATGCCGGTGGGCCAGACTTCCCAGCCGAAATCGGTCAGCGGTCCTGCATGCGCATCAGAATTTTGCACACCCGTGGCGGATTCGCCTTCGCCGGGAAGAATTGCCGAAACAAGCTGGCGGCGGTAGTAGTTGATTCCCAGAAAGTCGAGCGGCGCGCGGACCAGCTCCATATCGCCTGGATTGAGGGCCATCATGTCATACGGGTTTTCGCCGACAAACGCTTTCGGATATTCGCCCCGGAGCGCCGGATGCAGGAACCAGATGTTCCCGAGAGCGTGGGCGCGGTCGGCGGCCTTGCGGTCCTCTTCCGAAGCAGTGGCCGGCTGGCAGTGCGCCATGCTAAACGCCGTTCCTATTTGCAGTTTAGAATTGACTGCTTTCATCGCTCGAAATGCCTGCCCCTGTGCCAGATTCACAACATGCGTCGCGCGCATACAATCCTGGAAATTCCTGCGCGCAGGCGCGTGAATGCCCCAGGCATACCCCAGAAAGGTGAATACCCAGGGCTCGTTGAAAATGCACCAGTGCGAGATGCGGTCGCTCAGCGCGCGCGTGACGATCTCTGCATATTCCGTGAATCGTCTCGCGAGATCGCGATTCGGCCAGCCGCCCCCATCTTCGAGTTTCTGCGGCAGGTCCCAATGATAAAGCGTGCACAGGGGGCGGATTTTCGCTTCGAGCAACGCGTCCGCAAGGCGCTTGTAGTAGTCCAAGCCCTTCGGATTCGGTTTGCCGGTGCCGTCGGCCTGAATTCTTGGCCACGAAATGGAAAAACGGTAGCTCTTCAAGTTCAGCTTCTTCAGCAGTTCCACATCTTCTTTGTACCGATGATACGAGTCGCAAGCCACGTCCCCTGTGGCTGCGCCTTTCACTCTTCCAGTCGTATGGGAGAAGCGGTCCCAGATCGATTCGCCTTTGCCGTCCTCGTTCCACGCTCCTTCGATCTGATAAGCGGCCGTTGCCGCTCCAAAAATAAATTCCGGGGGAAAATTGAACGGCGCGAACCTCATCTGCGGGGCGAGCAGATCATCAACGAGGCGATGCCCGGGTGGCAAGACGGAAAAGGAGGCCGCGGCGCCAAGCGCAGTGGTCAGGAATTCACGGCGATTGAGGTCGTTCCATTTGCTCATAGATTCGCACCGTATTCTGATGTCGTCACGAAATAGGAAGGATATGATTCGTCATTGGGAGGCATCTTGACTGTCGCCCACGCTGAAGTATGCACGATCCGGGTGGTGAAATACCAGCGCGCTCACGCTGGCCTCAGGATCCATCCTCATTCCCTCCGGAGCTGCGCGCCCATTTCTTCCCGTTCAACAGTTTCCAGATCCCTGCCTGATCCTCAAGATTAGGACAAGCCGGATACACAAAGCGACAGTTTCTTGGATATTTTAGGAGATTGGTGTGACAAATCTGACAAGTGCGCCGAGACTAGAAGGGGTATTGTCCATAACTCATTGTAAACTAAGGACTAATCCATGCATGGAACCCTGGGAAACTCATCGATTTGGCACTTCGATTGCTTGTTCCATGTCTGGAGGCTTAACCGTGCGAAAACTCGTCTTGACGATTTGCTTGTTGTCCGTAGTGGCTCCTTTTGCTGCGGCTCAAAACGGCGGAAACCAAAATGGCCAGTTCCCCCAAAAACCTAAGGGACATGCTCCCGAAATGTCCAGTATCGCCATGGCCGTCGCCGGGGTGATCGGCTTGGGCGGGTACTTGCTTATTCGGCGCCGCGTCTCTCCGCAAAACTAGTTCTCGTCGCTTGTCACGTGAGTGGAGCCTTTGGGACTTGAACTCAAGGTGTCGGCAAACGACTATTTGGACGCCAGCCTCCTGACAGGCAACGTCTTTCGATCGAGGAGTTTTCCCGTTCTCAGATCTGTTTTGCTCGTTCTGACTCTGACCCTGCTTGCCATCGTTGCTGATCAGTTCGCTGCACCAATTCTCTTCACCACTTCACCTCTTTGGGCGACATTCGCTTTTCTCTTGCTTGTATGGCGCCGTGGCGAGCTACCCCTGTCTGGCGGTAATGCCACTCTTGAGCCCTCGTTTTCCCTATGGCGGCTCGGTACTTTCGTTGCCATGCACCTGGCGCTTGTGCTCCTTTCTCGCTCCTTTGCTAGCCTTGCCGTACCCTTTGCCGGAACCCCAACTTTGAGGGGAACTCTTGTTGGGCTTTGCAAATTGGCAGTTTTGATTCCCACTGTCGTGCTGTTTTCCTTTCCCTTTTGGAAGCAAGTTCTGCGTGCCTATAGCTCAGAGGCCAAGGCTGCACTATTGGTCCTGTCTATCAACGTTCCCGGCCGTATTCTCGAGTCCCTTTGGCCGTGGTACGGCCCGGTGCTCGGCTGGTTTACCTATGTCTTGGCCCGAAGCTTGGCACCTGGACTGACATACGAAATAGGCCCGGAGCCGACTATAATGGGACCGTTTCTGGACACAATTATCGGCCCTGGTTGTTCCGGAATCAGCGCTTTTGAGCTTCTTGGCTATATCTTTGGTCTTGTCATTGTTCTGGACTGGAACCGCCTTCGCAAGGGCCGCGCTCTTTTGGTCTACTTCGGGTGCCTTTTTTCCATGCTCGTCAGCAATGCCTTTCGGATTGCTTCAATCGTGGTTCTCGGCAATCGTGGATTCGCGGATTTTATCTCGCCCTTTCATTGGTCAGCAGGATTGATATTCTTTTGTTCTATCTTTCTTGTATACCTCTCCCTGACATACAAGTGGATAACGAAGAGCCGACAGTTTTGATCAGTGGGTGAGGTCGGCTTTCAATTGCAAAATAGGTGTTCTGGGCCACCTGTACAGCGCCATCCATTGAAAGTAGGTACAGTCTAGAAGCCATCTCATAAATAGTCTGGCTGTCTCCGAATTGCCGTCTTTTCAAGGATTTAGGCCGACTCAAAACTATTTATGAGATAAGTTCTAGATGGTGAAACACCGGCGCACTGACAATTGCTTTTGCGTCCATCATGAATCCTGCCGTGAGCTGTTTCAATAGCTTCCAGATTCCCGCCTGCTCCTCAAGATTGGGCATGCTGGATACGAAGCTATCCAGTTTCTGTGGTAGCTTGACATAAGCCTCAGTACGATGGTCATATCGCTCAGTTTTCGCCGGCATCACCCGTAGAAAAATAAGCGCAATCCGGATGGTGAAATACCAGCGCGCTTACGCTGGCTTCCGGGTCCATCATGAAGCCTTCGGTTAGCTGCACGCCGATATCGTCAGGGTTCAATAATTTCCAGATGCCTGCTTGATCCTCAAGATTGGGGCACGCGGGATAGCCGAAGCTGTAACGCTTTCCGCGGTAGCGCGAAGTAAATCTCTGCGCCATGGTCATCTCCGGCGGATCAGGGAATCCCCAGTCCTCCCGAATACGCCGGTGCAGCCACTCCGCGCACCCTTCCGCCGTCTCAATCGCCAGCGCTTGCAAGCCATGTGACTTGAAATAGTAGCCGTCGTTCTTCGCCTTTTCCCCGCGATCGCGTATTCCTTCGCCTGCCGTAACCACAAACAGCGCCACGTGGTCGCGCTGCCCTTTTTGCCCGGGCAACACATAGTCGCTTAGACACAAATGGTCTCCTTGCCCCTGCCTCGGAAATCGAAATGTGTGCAAGGGCTGACCGGCGCCCGGCTCGAAGAGGTGCAGCGATTCGCCCGCCGCTTCGGCCTCGAAGAATTGCCACACCGCGCGAATCTTCATGAATTCCGCGGCTTCTTTCTTCACTTCCTCCATGCTCTCAAACAGTTCCACGGCCTTTGGGTCGCGCTCTTCGAGGCGTTTCTCAAAGTCGCCGCGAAATCCCATGTGCCGCCCATACAGCATGAACGGATTGATGTAACTCCAGACCTCCCGCAAATCCGGCACCAGCCGCACTTTGCGCTCCAGTGTCGTTACTCGCGGAATCGGCAAGTCCGTTCGAACGCGCGGCGAGCGGCTCACCTTCGGAATTTCCGTTACGCTCACCGTCGTCGTTACTCCAAATCCGTTTCCCGAAGCCGTGTGCGCCTGCACCACGGTTTCCCGCGTCGCCGGGTCCATCAGCTCATTCATCAACCGTAGCCCGGTCATCGCATCCTTCGCGTAGCACACCGCTTTCCCATAGCTCGGCGCAATCTTCGTCTGTGTGAACTTCGCGGAAAGCGCCGCCCCGCCCACCAGCAACGGGACTTTGATGCCCGCATCCTTCAAGTCGCTCGCCGTGATCACCATCTGTTGCGCGCTCTTCACCAGCAGCCCGGAAAGTCCAATCGCATCCGGATGGTGTTCCTGATAGGCCTTGATTAAATCCTCCGGCGGCACCTTGATCCCCAGGTTCACCACGTCATACCCGTTGTTCTTCAAAATGATTTCGACGAGGTTTTTCCCGATATCGTGGACGTCACCCTTCACCGTCGCCAGCACGACCTTGCCGCGCTTCGCCGTATCCGCCTTCTCCATGAACTGTTCGAGATGGCTCACCGCCGCCTTCATCGCTTCCGCCGATTGCAGCACTTCCGCCACGATCAATTCATTGGCATTGAAAAGCCGCCCGACTTCCGCCATCCCCGCCATCAACGGTCCATTTACGATATCCAGCGGCGGCGTTCCTTCCGCGCGTTTCCGCTCCAGATCGACAACCAGCCCGTCTCGCGTGCCCTCGATGATGTAGTTTGCCAGCCGTTCGTCCAGCGGCAGATCTGCCGCGCGTGCTTTATCTTTCTTTTTCGCGGTTCGAAAATGTTCCGTGATCGCCGCGATATGAAATTGATTCACGGCCGCACGCTGCTCTTTCGCTTGTTCGCGCCAATCCGCCGGAGCATTCCGCAGCAGCGCAGCGTTCGAATAGTCCGCCGGGACTTCCTTCGGCGGATGCGAAAAAAGCAGATTCTCCGCCAGCTCTCGCTCATGTGACGGAATGGATGCAAAGCGCTCGAGTTTTTCTGTATTCACGATCGCCAGGTCCAGCCCTGCCTTCGTGCAGTAATACAGAAAAACCGAGTTCACCACTTCGCGCGCGCCTGGCGGCAGTCCGAACGAAACATTGGAAATCCCCAGGATGGTCCGCGCATCCGGCAAGGCCTGTTTGATCAGCCGGATTCCCTCTATCGTCTCCACTGCGCCGCCGATGTAATTTTCATCGCCTGTCGCGCACGGAAATACCAGCGGATCGAAAATGATATCCTCGGGAGCCAGCCCGTATTTTTCCGTTAGCAGATTGTACGACCGCTGTGCAATTTCGCGCTTCCGCTCCCGCGTAAATGCCTGCGCCTGCAGCTTGTCCTCGTCAATGCACCCCACCACCACCGCTGCCCCGAACTCATGGGCGATCGGCACCACGCGTTCGAATTTCTCTTCGCCATCTTCCAGATTGATGGAATTGAGAATCGCCTTGCCCTGGCAATACGTAAGCGCCAGCTCGATCGCCGTGGGATCGGTCGTGTCAATCATCACCGGCACTTTCACTTTGCGGATCAGCTTTTCGTAGAACGGCGGGATATCCCGCTTCTCATCGCGCTCCGTGCTTTGCAGGCACACATCGACGATATGCGCGCCTCCGCGCACCTGTCGCCGCGCAATCTCGCTGGCTTCTTCCCACTTTTCATCGGCCACCAGATTCTTGAACAGCCGCGACCCGATTACGTTCGTCCGCTCCCCCACCAGCAGCGGCCGTGTGCTCTCTTCCGCTTCGATCGTCTCAATCCCCGAATACACCGCCCGATGCGCTTTCGCCGGGCGCACCCGTGGCTTCTTGCCCTCCACCATCTGCGCGATCGCCCGAATGTGCTTTTCCGTCGTTCCGCAGCATCCACCGATGAAATTCAACCACCCATGGTCCACAAACTTTTCAAGCTGCGCCGCCAGCGTCGTCGGCGTCTCCAGATACTTGCCTTCTTCATCCGGCAAGCCCGCATTCGGATAACACGACACATATTCACCGGTGAGCTGGCTCAGCGTTCGAATGTGGTCCGTCATGAATTCCGGCCCGGTCGCGCAATTCATTCCAAAAGCCAGCGGCTTCGCATGCCGCAGCGAGGCCCACATTGCCTCCACGGTCTGCCCCGCGAGCATCGAGCCCATCGGTTCAATCGTCACCGAAATGACAAACGGCACCTCGCTCCCGATTTCCTTCGAAAGCCTCTGGATCGCGAGGATCGCTGCCTTGATGTTCCGTGTGTCCTGGCAAGTCTCGACCAGCAGCAAATCCACGCCGCCTTCGACTAGCCCTTTCGCCTGGGTGTAGTAAGCCTCACGCAACTCGCCGAACGTCACTCCACCCGTGACCGTAATTGCCTTCGTCGTCGGCCCCATCGAACCCGCCGCAAATCGCGGCCTGCTCATGGCGCTGAATTCATCTGCCGCCTGCCGTGCCAACTCCGCCGCGCGCTTGTTCAGGAAATGCGCGTCTGCCGCCAGTCCGTATTCCGCCAGCACAATCGGTGCCCCGCCAAAGCTATTCGTTTCGACGATGTCCGATCCCGCCTCAAAATATTTTCGGTGGATGTCCAGCACCACGTCCGGCCGCGTTCGAACCAGGTTTTCGTTGCAACCTTCGAGCGCAGCTCCGCCAAAGTCTGCCGCACTCAGCTCCCGCTGTTGCAGCATCGTACCCATCGCGCCGTCCAGCACGAGGATTCGCTGCGAGAGCAGCTCCCGTAGCGCTTTGGCCGATTCGTTTAGATCACGCATCCGCTGGAAGGCAATGCTCCTTCTGGAGTTCCCTGGTGAAATGCGGGAAGTGGCAGTAATAGCCGACTTTTGCTAACCCCTCTATCTTACGGGGTTTTCCCTGCGAAGCGAACTTCCCCGCATCAAACTAGTACTTTTTTCGCGCGAATGCCGATTAGGCCCTGCGGAATGCCCAATCCCCCGGTGCTATACTGCGAATCGAACCCGAATACGAACACTCCATGAGCCAACGCCTCAAAGTCCTGAATATCGTCGGCGCCCGCCCCAACCTCCCGAAAATCGCGCCGCTCATGCGTGAGATGCAGCGCCATCCGGAGATTGAGTCCATCCTTGTCCACACCGGCCAGCATTACGACGAAAAACTTTCCGACATTTTCTTCCGCCAGATGGGTATTCCCGCGCCTCATG
>Ga0137410_10001115_pt1 | contig 18526 bp, 16 predicted proteins | sample CZODoug1_16funga_FD_108878 | JGI IMG/M metagenome (GOLD analysis project Ga0137410, IMG submission 108878) | Vadose zone soil fungal communities from Angelo Coast Range Reserve, California, USA - CZODoug1_16fungal (Illumina Assembly) | ecosystem: Environmental > Terrestrial > Soil > Vadose zone... | reverse complement strand
CTTGCTTGATGTCCGTGTTCAATTGCACCGCCATCGGCGCCCCACGCAGGTCGGCCAGTTCATCCTTCATAGCCAGCAGTCCAACACCGGACGCCTTCTTGCGCGCGTTCTCAAGAAGTTCACCCGGTGTCTTGTCCGGTATCGGTTTGCGCGCCTCGAGAATTGGCTCCGGCTTGACCGGTGTCGGCTTGGCAACCTCGGGCTTCTTGATAGGAGACTTGACCGCCTGCTCGGGCAGCCGCTCCGGCTTGGGCGCAGGTGGCGGCGGCGGGATCGGTTCGCGCTCGAGCAGCAGCTTGGCCAGTCGCGGCGGCAACTCCTCGGGATGTTCGCGATCCTCCTTCGGTGCTGGTACGAACGCCGTGATTAGGCTGATCAGCGCGCAAACGGCCAGCACGCGCAGCAGGATGCGGCGGAAGTCCTTGTCTTCTTTGCCGGCGCCGGACCAGGGCAACATGGCAACCCGCAGGGGCACGCGCGGCACAACTCCCGGCGAGGCGACGGCGGTGGCGGTCATCACACTTCCGCCTTGGTACGCACGGCGAACGAAACTTCGGTGAAATTGGCGCGCGCGCAGGTGACCATGACCTTGCGCAACAGGCGATAGGGAATGTCCTTGTCGCCCATGATCGTGATCACTTGTTTCTGTGCGTCGTTCTCGCGGCGGATCGTCTGCCGGCTGGACTGCAGATCCAGCTCGGCTTTGAGCGGCGCGATCAGGTCGTCTTTCGCGTCCATCACGTCCGCCACGGACGCGACCTTGCGCCCCTCGACCAGGATGTCGGTGGCGTTGACGATAACGATCAAGGTCTCACGCGGGCTCTTGTCGGCAGTCGACTCCGGCAGCTTGACCGCCTTGGAGTTGGGCAGAATCTCGACGATGCCCATGTTGGACAAGAGAAAGAAAATCAGGATCGTGAAAATGTCGATCAGCGAGACCAGATTCAGGTCGACCAGCGACAAGTTGCGCGCGTGCCGTGCAGCGCGTTTCTCCAGTGGAGTCATTTTCATGGCGGACCTGCTTGTCTGCGTTCGCCGCTAAGGCGCCCGGATCGGCGCATCGCCGACCGATATTTCAGGGAACAAATCCACGTGCGCGATGGTTGCGCCCTGCACCTGGCGCCCGGAGCGCACCGCGTCCATCACGTGCACCAGCACGTCATAGGAGATGCTGGGCTCCGCGAGCACGGTCACGTCGGACTTGTCGGGGAAACGCTCCTTGATCTGCGTCATCAGCAGCGACAGGGCTTTGACGTCGTAGGCACCTTCGGTCGTTGGGATCCGCTGGATCAGCCCACCGATGCGATCGCCGACTTCGATTCCATCCTGGCGAACCACGACTTCGAGCTTGAGATCGTTCTCCTTCAGTTTCTCCAGCACTCCCGAGGACTGTGCCGGCAGCGTCAGGTCCAGCACCGCCAGGCGCGTGAACACCGCGGTCGACAGCAGGAACGGCACCAGCACCACGATCAGGTTCAGGAACGCAGTGATCTCAACTTGCACCGGCCGCTTATGCAGGCGACGGATACGCGAATGGCTCATGCTTGTGTCCAGTGTGCGGGCGGCGCCGCGCCCGGTCGGCGCGGCGCAAGGCTCTGCCTCGATTCTCTAGCGTGCTTCCGGCGCTTCGTGCGCGGCCTTTTGCACAAGATTCAGGAAGCTGATCTTGGCCGCCTCCAGGCTGTCGACGATCTCGGTCGTGCGCGCCTGCAGGAACGCGTGGATCAACAGGAACGGAATTGCCACCATCAGTGCAAACGCGGTGTTGTTCATCGCAATCGAAATACTGGCTGAAAGCATTTCCGCTTTTTCCGCTGGATTGACCTGGGACACGGCCGTAAACGCCTTGATCAGGCCGATGATCGTGCCCAGCAGTCCCACCAGCGTAATCACATTGGCGAACGTGGCGATGTAGTGCGTGCGCTTCTCCAGCCGCGGCACGATCTCCATCATTCCTTCTTCCATCGCCGCGTCGATGTCCTCGCGCCCGCGTGCGCTGGGCATGCGGGTCAGACCGTTGTGCACGATCTTGCTGATCGCGATTTCCGACTTCGAGGTCATCGTCTGCACTTTTTCGAACTTGCCGCCCTGCAGCAGCGGCAGCACGCGATCCCAGACCCGGCGGTTGTCGGCGCGGGCGCGATTGAGAAAGATGAAGCGCTCAATCGCAACCGAGACTCCGAGAGCCATGATCAGGATGCTGGGATAAATGAACAGCCCGCTGTCCTGGAAAAATTTGACGAAAGAATTGAACGCATTCATGGCCGACTCTCCGATTTCATTTCAAATGCACGATCGATAACGTCAAACTACTCACTCATTCGACAGCGCCCGGCGCATGCAATTCGCGCCGACGCCTGACTTTCGCGAGCTCACTTACGCTCCGGCGCCGGCGCTGCCGCCACACCGCCCGGCTGCACCTGGGCGGTGTAGCGCACCTGCCGGCGAAACACCTCACGATCCACCGGCGCCAGCGCTTCGTCCAAAACGCTTTCGAGCGGCCGGCTCGACAGCTCGCCCGGCGGCGGCTTTTTCCACGGCACGATGTACAGGACCTTCGGCAACTCCTTGTTGCCGATGATCTGCGTCTTGTCGATTGCCGCGCGATCTTCGGCGCGGGCCGCCGGCAGCATCAACGCCACCCAGGTTGCTGTCACGATCGCAATGAATATTCTTGCCGTTGCCTGCTTCATGACAGCTCCTTTCGGCTAAGCACGCTCTGCTTCTGGGCGCGATTCTTGATATCCGCCACCCACTTCCTCACCTTTTCGTCGCCGGCCGGAGTCAGAGCCAAGTAGTGATCGTAGAGTTCCAGCGCCCGCTTACTGTTCCAGAAATAAACGTCATAAAGGATGCCCAGGTTCAGATAGGCCGACGCGTAATTGGGATCCAGGCTAATCGCTTTGTCGTAGGCCTCGCGTGCTTTGGCAAACTGCCCCAGCTCGCGATACGTGATGCCGAGCTGGTTGTAGTACACGGGCTGATTGGGGCTCGTGTGCACGGCCTGCTCGAGTTCGGCCACCGCGTCGGCGAGCTTGCCCTGCTGGCGATGGATCAGCGCCAGGTTCGCGTGCGGGCCGGCCAAGTCCGGATTGGAGCGGGTCAGCGCCAGGAAGGCGCGCTCGGCCTCTTCCGTGCGGCCGGCCGCGAGCGCCGCGCGTGCCTGGTCGAAGGCCAGTTGCGCCGCCGGATTCACGATTGCCTCGGCCGCCGGCGCGGTGGCGGCGGCGGCGGCGGGCGCGGGCGGCGGGCGTTGCGGCGACAGGTCAACGGTCGCGCACGCCGACAAGGTGGCGGTGAGCAGCGCACTCAGCGCACGCGGCGCCAGTTGCAGAATCCGGCGCGGCCCGTGCGCCGAGCGTCGCATCAATTCAGCGAATCGCATCGATCACTCCCTCGCTGCGTTCGGCCTTGCCATAGCGCACGGGACGCAGGCGCGCGAGCGCAACAAAACTGTCCTTGATCCATTGGTCGTAGATGCCTTCGGCCGTGCGATGCGCGTTGATCTCATGCAGCTCGATCGCCTTCTCTTCAAACGGAAAGGCCTGCTCCTCGAGCAGCACGTTGTATTGCTCCAGCTCCTCCTTGGACAGACCCTTGGGCCGTTGCGACGCCAGCAACGCGGCACCAAAGTCCTGATAGACCTCCGCGATCTGATAGGTGGCCGCCGTGGCAACGTCCGCAACCCCGTAGTCGGCGGCGATGGCATAGGATCTCAGCACGTCTTCCATTTTCGCCTTCTTGAGCTTGAGCTGCTGCTGGAGCGGTTCCACCAGTGCGATGCGGCGATACTCCTCGAGCCCGGGCTTGGCGAGCGCAAGCGCCGCGCTGGCGCCCAGATATCGGGTGCGATCCGTGCGCGCGCCGCCGCCCGCCTGATCGGCTAGCTGCAGATCTTTCAGCCACGCGAGCTCGTTGGCCGGGTTGCCCTCCTCCTTCGCGATCAGCGACAGGCGGTAGCGCGCCTCCACTGCCGCCTCGAGCGGCTGCGGATATTGCTTGACGTAGCGGTCATAGACGCGCGCGGCCAGACGGCGTGCTTGCGCCTTCTCGTAGAACTCGGCCGACTGCCAGAGCTGCCCGCGCGCCAACTGCGGATCCTTGTTGGCCGCCGCCAGCCGCTCGAATTCCGGCGCCGCCTGCAACCAGTTGCCCTGCTCCACATAGGCGGCTGCCAATTTGCCGGCGACCTCCTCCTGCAATGGATTCTTGGGATAGCGCTCGCGGAAATCCTCCAGCGTGCGGGTGGCGGCCGGCCAGTCCTTGAGCGCGAGCAACGCGGCGGCGGCATCGTATTGCGCGGTCGCGCGCACCGGCGACAAGGGCGCCGCGGTCGCCACGCGCGTGAAATGCGCGACCGCCGCGCGCAGATCGCCCTGCGTGCGCGCCTGTTCGCCCTGCTTGTAGATCGACGCCGCGACCCGCTCGGTGAATTCGTTGCGACCCGGATCCTTCTCCGGTGTGAGCGCCAGGACCTCGGTGTAGGCGTGCTCGGCTTGATCGAAGCTGCCGCGCTCGAAGGACGTATGCGCAAGCACGGTCCAGGCCACGCGCCGCTGCGCCGGCGCCGCCGGCGGCTTGAGCAGCACGACCTGCTGCGCGACCTGGAGCGCGCGCTCGGGGTCATGCAGCGCGTAGAGTCTTTCTGCGGCGTTGGTCAACACTGCGCCGCAGCGCGGATCCTCGGGGAAGGCGTGCGCAAAGCGCAGCGCGCTGTCGACGCCGGTCAATTCGATTTTGGGCTGGTCGGCCGCCGTGCTGCGCTTTTCCACCTGCGCGTAAGCGAGCAGCGCCGCGTAGCCGGCGTCGGTACTCTTGCCGTGGCGCGGATATTGGTAGGCCGACTTCTCATACTCCACGGCGGCTTCGGCAAAGCGGTTGTCCTCGAACAGGAGTTCGGCCAGCAGGAAGTTGCTCTGTGCTGCCTCCGGCTCATTGGGGAAGGAGTCGAGATACTCGCGATACCAGCGCACCGCCTGTTGATAGTCCTCGCTCTTCTTGCTCTTCTGCGCGCCGGCGTGATAGCGACGCGCAAGTTCGGCCAGAAAAGCTTTCACCAGCGGACTGGCGCGTTCCCAGGCGGCCGGATTGGCGCGCCGGAATTCACTCCGGGCCCCGTACAGTGCGACGTATTTTTTCTTGGCCTCCAGCGCCGACGTATCGAAGCCGCCCCGCTGGTAGATATCGATCACCTGCGCCTGCATCACCGGCGCTTGCGCGTGCAGCGGCTGCCGCTGGGTAAAGGCGCCGAACGTATCGGCGGCGTCCTTGACACGGTCCTGCTTGATATAGAGCTCGCCCAGTTGCTGATAGAGACGGAACTCATATTCGCGCCGCAAAGGCGTCGTGATGAACGGCGGAATCGAATCGGCGCCTTTGAGATTTTCCAGGCACAGGCTGGACACGCGGAACGTGTCCTCGACCAGCTCCCGATCGGCGCGCGTGAGGCCGGGAATCGCATCCAGGTGCAGCTCGTCGCCGCGGCCGGCGAGTTTCAGATCGAGGACCGCGTAGAACGACTGCAGCGAGTCTTCCAGCCGCCCCTGCTTGAACAGGCTCCAGCCGCGCATGTAGACCGAGCGTTCGTAATATTGCGTGCGCGGGCCGCTGCGCACGGTCGTCGCGTAGGCCTCTTCCGCCTGGCTGTAGTCGCGCATCGTGAACAGGAGCTCGCCGCGCCGGAACTGCGCTTCGTCGCGATAGCTGGTCTGCGGATACTCCTGTACCAGGCGATTGAGAGTCCTGAGCGCCGTGTCCAGGTCGCCGCTCAACTCGTAGGCGCGCGCCATTTGGTAGTAGACGCGATCGTTGCCCTTGTCGTTGGGATAGGCCTTGAGAAATTCCAGGTAGCGGGCGATGGCTTCGCGATAGTCGCCTGCGCTACTACCGGCACCCAGGCCGGCGCCGCTAGTCCCAGCAACGCTGCTGACGGTCTGGTCACTGATCGGGCCACGCGTGCTGACATCGCTGGCGCCCGCGCCGCCTTTGCCGACCGTGCTGTTGCCGACACCGCTCTTGGCCAGCGCGCTCTTACTGGCCGCGCTGCTCGCTGCCGCTGCCGCCGCGACGCCGGCGCTGCCCACGTCATCGGATTTCGGCGGCAAATTCGGGACGCTGACGCCAGGCGCGCTGCTGGTCGCGGTGTCGCCGCCCAGCTTGCTGTCGGCGCGATCCATCTCGAGATCACCGAGCCGGCGCAGTGCCTCGGTCCGCTGCGGGTCGCGCGGTGCGATCTTCAGGTAGTCGCGATAGGCCGTGATCGTCTTCTCTTCGCTGACCACGATATTGCGATCGGGTTCGACCTTGACCTCGCGTCCTTCGAGGCTTTTCACCGTCGGCGGCGCGGGCGGCGTGCTGACGCAGGCGCTGACGACGCATAGGGCGACGCTGACGCCCAGTGCGCACAGCGTGTGCTGCGCGGGCTTCACGCGCAGCGCGGGGTCCACACGCGAGGCCAGCCTATTGCGTCGCACGGCCCGGATCCTTTCCGAGAGTGGCGCGATCGTAGATCTGCGCCACGGCAAAGCGCGCGGTCGTCTTGTAGACCTGCAAGCGCTCCTTCTGCCGCTCGAGCTCGGCCACCGCCAGCTCCTGGATCACGTTCCGCTGCTCCTCGGTGAGCGAAGCTACGCGCGGCAACAACGCATGCAGGCGACGATCCAACTCGGCAATGCGCGCGGCAAACCGCTCGAAACGCGCTGGCTCCTCGAGTTGCGCCTGGCCCACGCCGGTGTCGCGCAGGCGCGTTTCGGCGAGCGATGCATCGAGCTGCTTGAGATCTTTTTTCGCGTCCCACAGGCGCGCCGGAAACTCGCGCGTGACTTGCCAGGTCATGGCGCCGGCCACGCGCCGGTACCGCTCGCGCGCCGCCACGATCTCGGGCGCCGTGCCGGAATGGGCCAGCAAGTCGCGCACGCGATTGAGACGAACCGCGAGATCGCGTTCCTTGTCATCGGCGAGCGCCATGCCATCGACCTGGGCCTCGACGCGTGCGAGTTCATTGGCCAGGACGTCGCGCCGCGCCACAAACCGATCGATGCCCAGCGCCAGTTCCGTGGCGCGCACCCGCGGCAGGCGCTCGGTGAAGGCCTGGCGGCGGTTGGCCAGCATGTCGCCCAGCACGGCAAGACTGGACTCCCAGCGGTCGAGGTTGCTGCCGAGAAACTTCAGGTCGCGATAGTTCTTGAACGCCTCCTGAAAGTCGTTCTGCGCGAGCACCGCGGCCAGATGCGCGCCGTGCGGCATTTGCGGCAGATCGGTGATGTTCCAGAACCAGCCCATCTCGTCGCCCGGATTGCGCGCGAGCAGCCCATCGAGCAGCTTGCCGGCGCGAATCGCGGCCACCGATTCATCGAGCTTCGCGCTTTCGCGATCGAATGCATCGATCGCGTCGTTGTATTTGTCCAGCGACTGCGCGTAAGCGCCCAGTTCCGCGAGCGCGTACGGCACCGCCAGCTTGGCTTCGAGCACCGCGGCGTCGCTGGCATCGCGCTGCGCGAGTTCGGTCCAGGGCACCAGCGCTTTATTCGGTTGCTTCAGCGAATCGGCGGCCCAGCCGAACCCGAGCAGCGCCTTGTTGGAGAGCATGCCCGACAGGCGCACACGCTCCAGGTAACTGCGCGCCATCTCGGCATTGTTCTCCTGCAGCGCGGAAAATCCGAGCGCGACATTGGCCTTGTCGCGCAGGCTGCGGAACTCCTCGCTCGCGAAAGATTGCTGGCCGATGTCGTCCAGTTCGGCGGTGCCGCGCGCCACTTCGCCGCTCTTGATCAGTGCCACGCCGAGGTTGTAGCGCGCATAGAGCCGCGCCCCGGGTCCGATCGCAATCACATTCAGGATCCCGGCGGCACGCGCGTAATCGCCGCGCGCCATCAGCAGTTGCGCCATCAGCATCCAGCGCTCTTCGTCGAGGTCCGGCGGCAGGCCGCGTTCAACGCGGCCGATCGCCTCCTCCGCCTCGGCGAACAGACCTCGCTGATAGCGGATCTTGGCGAGATAGAACCAGGCACGGTCACGGATCGGCGGCGGCGCACCCTTCGCAATCAGGCGCGTGAAAATCTCGCCCGCCTCGCGATGCATGCCATAGGACAAGAACAAGCCGCCGCGCAGGACTTCGGCTTCATCGGCGTGGTGCGGCATCCGCTCGAACTGCTGCGACACCATCAGGTTGGTGACGGAGGTGAAAAAGCGTGCTTGATAAAAATAGAACAGGCTGTCACCGTAATACGGATCCTTGACCACATGGGCCGGCACCTCGGCCGCCGCGGCCGCGCCGGCGGCGAGCAGCAGCGAGGCAGTGATTGCGGCGGTGATCGCCGCGGCAGCTGCAGCGTAACGGCGGGCGGCAATCCTTGCGTTCGGCGCGCACCGGCCGGCAGCGGCAAACAGCCACTGCGCTGCGTCGCGCACCGGGATCCTCGAACTGATGAGGCGCAACCGCATCGGTCGTCTATTGCCAGATCTTGACTTCGAACTCGGGCTGCAGGCGGCCGGTGGAGTCCTTGATCTGCAGCTCGATGTATTTGGGATCGACGCTCTTGTCGAACTTCACCGTGGCGCCGCGCCGGTAGTCGCGTTCATGCGGTCCCTGGCCCACAAAAAATGCCACCAGCTGGTGCTCGCCCGCGCGCAAATTGCCGAGGTAAATGCGCTGCACGCCACCGCGATGCAGCGCCTGCACTTCGCCGGCCGTGTAGAGGTAGTTCGCGACCTCCTTGTCGTCGAGCTTGACCTGCACCGAGTTCAAGCCGAACAGCTCGCCGACATCCATCGACAAGAACACGGCCACCTGCGTGTTGGCCGGAAACAGCAACTCCTCTTCGAGCACCATCAAGTCGCGATTCAGCCGGATCACATCGCCTTTCAAGTCCTGGATGCGATCGTCCAGATTGCTGGCCGGGGCCGCAGGCGCCGCCGGCGCATTGGCCGCAGGGGAGTTGGGAGCCGCGGGCGCGGTGGGAGTGGCAGCTGCTTTGGCATCGGCGGCCAGGACGATCGTCGCGGCCAGTATCGTCACCGCAGCGACCGCAATCTGGGCCTCGAGGAGCGCGAGGTCGGCACGGAAAGATTTGAACATCGGGCAGTACCTCCTAAAGCAACTCGTCAAGGGAACCGGACCAGCACCGTGCCGCGGGTCGCGCGCCGCCGCTGCGGAAGCGGTACGACCAGGCAATCGAGTCCAACCATGCTCGCCGGACGCGCCTCAAAACGTTGCCGTTACAAACACCTGCACGACGCTCGCATTGAACGAATACGGCCGGCCGGTGCGGATATCGGTGAAATCCGAATATTGGAAGTGGAGCAACTCGTAAGAACCATTGACCTTGATCTCATACCTGCCGGGAACGCGGCGCGCGGTGTAGGACAGATTGGCGCCCAGGCCAAGATCGTGGAACGTCCCAAGTTGGCGATTGCGCGATATGTAGACCGTCTGATCGGTCGCGTTGTCGCTATAGAACAGCGCATGCCGCTGCGTGTAGTAGCGGACGAAACCATCGGCCAGCCATTGCTCGCCGTAGTGCCGGCTGTAGCCGGCTTCCGCCGTGTGCGCGTGGATGTCCCAGGTGTCCCAGAAGTAGCGGTACTCCGCGCGCACCGAGCTGCCGGACCCGATGTCGCCGATCGCGCGCAACTTGAGCGCGCGACTGGTGCGCGTGCGGGGATCGTTTTCCTTGACCGAAGACGAATTCACGAAAGCTCGTCGATACGGACTGCCGAGATAACCATCGTCCGAGATCGCCTCCAGATTCGCGCTGGCGATCCAGCGCGGAGTCAGGATCTGCGTCAGACCGGCCCGGTATTGGTAGTGCCGCGCCGAGTCGAAAAAGCCGGGCGTATTGTGTTCTCCCACCTTGTCCCAGCCGCGCGAAAAACCCAGGCTGATCGTGGACAGCCCGCCGAAGACATCCTGCGTCACGTCCAGGCTGGCGCCGTTGGCGGCATAGTCCGGCTCGCGGCCGCGCGTGGCCGCCAATGTGACCAAGGCGTCGCGATAGGCGTAGTCGACGCCAAAAGCGTGCTCGACGCGCCGCTCGCGATAGGGGCTCGCGGTGGTCACGACATCGATCGATGCGTTGCTCACCATGTCTACGTAGTAGGAGCCGGACAGCGACACCTTGTCGGCGAGACTCTTGCGGATCAGTAGTGCCGGCCCCTGCGCCGTGACGCCGCCGCCGCTGTACATGTGATACATCGCGTCGGCGCGGTCTTCGGGAAGATCCGCGCCCTTTGCCGCCGCCGCCGCGAGCACACCACCCAACAATCCAGCGAGGCGACCGGCCAATGCGAACATCGCTTGCGCGCGCGTCGCGCACGCGGCACGACCATTTGCCTCGAACCTGGCCTGAATTTCCGCCTGAACTTCGACCTGCTTCGCCGCCTGCCTGGCCGCCCAATTGGCGAGGTCGCGGCGCCAGCGCGCGCGCGCCGCGGTGAGCCGCCGCCACCACCCGGATAGGAGCCCGGTTAGGAGTTTTGCTGGCCGGCTAGTTGCAGCCACAACCACCCCCCTGCACGCCGGTGGCGCCGCGCGCGCCCTCGCGCACGATCAGCACATGTTCGCGGTGCCTGTCGGCGAGCGCGTTGCGCGAGAACTTCATCATCGGGTCAGCCAGCCGTTCGCGCTCGTAGGGCTTGACCCAGGGCTCGATGCTGGCGCAACCCGCCAGCGAGGACGCAACAAAAACGACGCCGGCGAGGCCGGCGGTGAAGCGGCGATTCGCCTTGGCCTTCATTCCCGCAACAGCTCCTTGATCTGTTTTTCGTACGTGTCTTCGAAACCGTCCCGGTATCCCAGGTGCACGTAGCGCACGCGGCCGTCGCGATCGATCAACACGGTCGATGGCATCGTCTTCAGCTGATACAGGCCGCTCACCTTCTTCTCGGTGTCGAGCAGCACCGGAAACTGCAGGCCCATTCGCGACGACACACCGATTGCATTACGCGTGTCTTCGTCGATATTGACGCCCAGCAACTGGAAACCGGAGGCGTGATATTTCTCGTACAGCCGGTTCAGCAGCGGCAGCTCCTGCCGGCACGGCGCGCACCAGGTAGCCCAGAAATTGAGCATCACCACCTGGCCGCGCTGCTCTTGCAGCCGCAGGTTGGGGCCGGCCACGCTGTGCAGCGTGAAGTCGGGCGCGCTGGATGAAGTCAGCGCGGCCGGGGCGGCGGCACTGACGATCGCGGCCACGGTCGCCGCCGCAAGGCGTAGCGAAGTCCGCCGCCATTGCAGCCGCTGCAGACCGCAGCGCGCTACGCGCAGGAAATTGCCTTCCGTTTCGTTGGTCATGGTTGATCGTGTTTCAGGTACTGCTTGCGGGAAATGACGGGATCCCGGTTCAGAGCGGAACCGGGCGCGTTGCGACGCCCGCGGGCCGACAGCGCCGATTCTGTTTCGGCGCGCGGCGCAGGCGAACATCAGCACTTTCAGCCATTTCTCACACCTTCAATATTCAGAAAAAGAGCGTGACTCCACCTGTCAACTCGACGTTCTGGGTGCTCTTGCGCGTGCCCAGCAGATCGAGCGCAAAAACATGGTCGCGCAAGTCCATTTGCACTGCTGCCCAGGTGGCGAGAAACAAGCGCACACCGAAGCCACCGTTAACGGTCAGGTGCCGCTGATCGAGGAATTGGGTGCTGCCGACGCCGGCGATCAGGTAAATGGCCGACACCTTGGCCGTGGAACGGCCGAAGAAAACTTCGCCCGGCAACACATTGAAGCCCGCCGACAGGTTGTAGTAGCGCAGCGTCTCGAGCTGCTTCGGAAACAGTCCGCTCGGAAGAATCTGCCGAAACGCCTGATCCGAGACCCGGGTCTGGCCGTACACCGCCTCGACAAAGATGTCCTCGGTCACGTGATAGCCGGCGCGCACGCCGAGGACGCGGGCGGCGCCGAAGTTCTCCGTGTTGAAGATGCCGGCATACGGGCCGAATTCGAAGTCGTTCGACGGAATGTGCGGAATCCGCAGCTCGCGCCGATCGACTTTCGGTTCGATCACCTGTTCGTTGGCTGGTTTCTCGCTGGTTGCGCCTGCAGCGTCGGGCGGCGCCGCCGGCTCATCGGCCGCGCGCGCACCGAGCGAGACCGCGGCGAGCACAGTGATAAGAAAAAACAAGGCCAGTGCGGGGTTGCGCATGAGAGATTTGCCAACGATCAGAAGAAAAATGCGAGGCCGGCCGAGACAGCGCGATATTCATCGGTCCGTGTGTCCGCAACGTAAGCGGTGTAGATCGTCCAGTCCAGCCGCGCGATAAAGCGATCAGTCAGGTGATAGCGCAGCCCAAGCGTGGCGTTGGCGAGCCTGGCGTCGGTGTTGATGGCGCCCACCAGGCTCGCGTTCGGAATGTTCTTGAACTTGCCGAAACCCAGGCCAAAGTACGGCGCCAGGCGCTGGTCGGACCACGGTTGCGCGAGCAGGTTCACGTGCCAGAAATCGGTCCCGGAAAATACTCCTTGCACTTGCCCGCCGGTCAGTTCCACCGCGAACACATCGGTCACGTTGTAGCTGGTCCAGAGCTTCAACATCGGCTCGGACTTGAAGCGGCCGTAGGCAGCGCCGAACTCGAGCTTGCGCTTGAGATAGTCATCGAGCACGATCTCGCGAAACGTCTTCGTGCGTCCCCCTTCCGTCAACGTGCTCTCAAGCTGATGCCGATCCACCCAGCCTTCCTTGCCGGCCGCCGTGCGCACCTTGAACCAGTCAGTGTGGCGCAGCGTGATTTCAATCCACTCGTTGCGCTCGGCGACATAGAAAATCGGATAACCGCGTCCCGGTCCGGTGCGCAACTCGAGATACGGATCCGTGACCTGCAAGCGCTCGAGCGGCTCGTCTTTGGCCCAGGCGGGGCCGCCCCACAAGGCGAGCCACAGGGCGAGCGACAGAACGAGCCAAAGGAGCAGCCAGCGCGCGATCGTCGTCCCCGCCGGTCGCGCATCCCGGGTCAAGCGGGCCGCTACGTCGGCGCGCGGCCGGCGATTCAATTGCTGTTGCACACGCCGGCAATCGGGTCGGCCGGCGTGAACATGTTGTAGGTCGCCGTGCTGAATTCGTCTTGTCCCTGCGGCGCCGGGTGACTGATCCAATATTCGATCAGCTTGGCGTTCGGGTCCTGGGCACTCGCGAAAATGAGACCGCCACCATGCAGGATGCCACGCAGCAACGGCTTGTTGAGCAAGCGGCTGTCGCTCGCCATGCCGATCACCACCTCACCTTGCGCCGAGTAGAAGTTCTTGTACATGTCGCTGGCCCGTATCACGTCGGGCGTATTGGCGGGGTCGGTGACGTTGATCGTTGACGCAGTTGGAACGATCCGGAATGCGCCGCCGGTGCCGCTCGTGTAATCATGACAGCCGGAGGCGGCGCAGGTGTTGGTCGCCACCGTCCCGTTCAAATTGATCTGCAATGGCGTGCGGAAAATCGGTTCAACACACCTCTGGAAATACGCGTACGAGAGCTTCTGCCCACCGGCCGCCGCCGGGTTGCTGACGGTTGACGGATTATCGAACGGATTGCCGCCGCCGCCACAGCCGCCCAGCCCGATCGCAACGATCAGGCTGAGCAGGGTGGTGAGCATCGCACATCGCGTTCGCTCGCCGTCTAGCGTCATGGAATGCAGCCGGTCGCGATCCAGTTGGCAATCGTATTGTAGTTGGCGCTGGCGGCCGGCAAGACCGCCATGGTCTGCCCGACCGCGCCCGCGGGATGCGGGATGGTCGAGGGCCGCGACAGCAGATAGTTTGAAGTCGCCGTCGGATTGCACGCATCGGCGATCATCGTCAACGTGACGTTGTAGTCGCCGTCCGGATCACCGGTGAGGACAAAGCGATTCTGGAAGAACGACGTGCCCGCCGGCGTCGCGGTGCTGCCGATCGCCTGATGGCAACTCGCCGCGCACGTTGCCTTCAGGATCGGGTACACCTGTGCCTCGAAGGTCGTCTGGCTCAGTGCATTGGCCGAGCGTACTGCGCTGCCGCTGCTGAATGGGTCGTTGTAATACTTGCCGCCCAGATCGATCCACTCGGCGAGCAAGCGCTTTTCAGCCGCATTCAACATTGTGCTGTGGTCGGGCGCGGTCCCTGGCGGATTCGGGTGCGCGGTGCGCGCGCCCGCGTCGCTCATCAGGCTCTCGCCGAACATGATCTCCGCTACGCGGCTCTTGCGCGCGAGGCCGAGCGCCTCGCCTTCACTCGCGTCGGTATTGACCAGCGCCGGACCGCGCACGATCACCACGACGCCCTCCTCGATGCGCGTCTGCGGCAAGCCCGTGACCGGATCGATCACCGGGTCGCCGATCATCAACTCCTCATAGGAGGTCAGCCGGCCCGTGCCGCTGATCGTTCCCAGTAGGTCGAGCTTGGCCGGATCGGTGTGACACGTCACGCAGGTGTTGCCGCCGCGGTTGCGCGTCCACAGCGGCTGGATGTGGTCCGGATAGTTGATGATGCCTTGCGCCGGTATCGTCGTGGCCAGATCGTCGCTGGCATTGGTATTTCCCGTGTAGCGCAGCGCAATCGTCGGCCGCGCGGTGACGCCCGCCTGGCTCGTGTCGGCCCAGACATCGGTGGTCGACGGATCAGTGGCCAGCGTCTGCACCGTCGGATCGAGGCGCGCGCGCGTATCGGCCAAGGTTTCACCCGCCTGGTGCGCGCTCACCATCGCCGCGAGGATCCCGGCCGGCATGGCGTTGACGATGGTGCCGGAATTCAACGCACCACCGCGACGCGGGCTGTGACAACCGTCACACGTACGCTTCTCGCCCGGGCGCACCTGGATCCAGTTGGTGTGGGTCTGGAAAGCACGTCCTTTGGTATCGACCACCGCCAGCCCGATAGGAGTGTCGGCAGGAACGACCAGTTTGAACGAACCGTCGGGTTCAATCGGCGCGTAACCCAGGATCTGCTGCGGTTCGAACTCGGTATCGCCGATGGCCGAGCGCAGTCCCATCGTGCTTTCGGGCGGCGCCACCGCGCGCACCGCGCGAACGAAGCGCGCCGGTCCACAGACATAGGCCGCGTCGGTCGGGGTCTTCATGCGCACCAGATCGGCGACCTGCACTCTCGTATCCAGCGGGTCGGCCGGCGTGGTCTTGGCAATCGAGGCCGTGCAGCCGGCCGGCAGGTCCGCCGCGGCCAGCATCGGATCTCCCATGCGCCCGAGGCCGTCGGTGTCGTAGACGCTGCGCACTTCCAACAGTCCCATGCCTTGCGCCGCCAGCGTCGCGTCGACCGATGTCGGCAGGGTCGTGGAGGGCTCCGTGCGCGCCTGAATCGCGACCGGGTGGGTGTTCATGTAGCCGGCGGGAGGAGCGGCGACGATAGAAAAGGTCTGCCGCGCCGGATCGAACATGTAGACGGCATAAGAGGGCGGCACATTGTCCTGGATCGGATCGGCCGCGGCGTCGACGTTCAGTCGGTTCGGATCGCTGATGCGCGCCATGTCCGCCGCCGACAAGGTGGCGCACGAGACGACCGTGCTGTTGTTGGTGACCTGGCACGGCGTGTAGCTCACCAGCACGCGATCGGTGCCGTCCCACAGCGGAAACGGCGTCGTGATCCGCCCGTATTGGGACAAGCCGGTGTCGAAGTTCAACGACTGCGCGGTCGCCTGCTTCTGTCCGCCCTGGGTCGGCACGTTGGCGTTGGCGGGCGTGTTCTGCTCGGAGTAGTTGGCGGCGTCGATCAGGACCAGCGCCCCGCCTTCGCGGGTGCGCGACAGCGGCATCAGATCGGAGGCCAGAAAGCCCTTGTATTGGCCATTGGGATCCATGTCGCGCGGGTGCAGAAAGCTGTTGCCCGCGCTATGCGCGCCATAGAGGACAAAGAGATCCGTGCCATCGGGCTTGATGCGGAAGACCTTGAAGTGGTTGCGGCCGCCGACGTGGTCCCAACGCGAAAACATGATGTCGCCGTTGGGCCGGACCACCGGACTGCGGTCGTGGCTCTGGTTGAACGAGATCTGCTGGATATTGTTGCCCGCGGCATCCATCGTGTGCAGGTTGAACACCTGTTCCCGCTCGTATTCGTCGAGCGCAAAGTAGCTACGTCCGAGGGCCTGATTCGGCATCGACTTGGTCTGGCGATTGGAGGTGAAGACAAAACCCTGGCCCGACGGGAGGTAGGCCGGATGGACATCGTCGCCGGTGGCCGAGCTCGTGATCCGGCGGAACGTGCCGCCGGTGAGCCCGCTCATGCTCATGTCGTATTCCCAGATGTTCCAGCGGCCGGTACACGCCGGCTGGCCGTTCACCAGCGACGTGTTGGAGGTCGGGCAGCGCATCGCGAACACGATCTTCTTGCCGTCATAGGACACTTCCGGATCCGACACGTCGCCTATGCCCTGCGTGATGCCGGCGGTGATGTTGTGCTCGGGCGCGCTGGGCGAGGATTTTTCCCGGATCATCAGATCGCCGCCGGCGGCAGTGGGCCCGCCGTTGGTGGGATTCGCCTCGATCGAGTTGCGCCGCTGCGCGTAGGCAATAGCGACGTTGCCCTGGACCGTCACCGTGTTGGCATCCGTGCTCGAGCCCATCTTGCAGCCCGCCAGGCTCGCACCCAATGCTGCGGCGATTGTTGCGAGCAGCGTCGTGCCGATTTTTCCCAGGACTTTCATCTTGACCTCCGGTCTTGCCTTTTCACTGCGCCAACCGCTACCAGCGTCGCGCACTGTCCAAAACTACTTCAAACTCCCAATACTGCAAAAAGAACTCCCAATACTCCCAACTGCCGACACTCCGGTCAATCCGCGCAACCGTGTCTTCATTGCCAAGTCGGCAACCTGCCGTCGCGCAGCCCGCGCGAGTAATGCAATGCACCTTCACCGTCGATCACCACGGCATCGACGCCAGGCTGGCTCTCGACCAGCGCCATGCCGCGCGCAACGCCCAACACGAACACCGTCTTGGTCAGCGCCTCCGAGGTCAGGCCATCGGCGGCGATCACCGTCACACTGCGAACGCCGCTGGGCGACTTGCCGGTGCGCGGATCGAGCACGTGATGGAATCGCACGCCGCCTTCCTCGAAGTAGCGCTCGTAGTCACCCGACGTTGAGAGCGCCACGTCCTGCAGCGGCAGCACGGCGATCACGTCGCCCGCCTGGCGCGGATCGCGGATCCCGATCGTCCACGGACGCCCCTGCCGATCGCCCAGGATGCGACTGTCGCCGCCCGCGGAGACGATGGCATGGGAGATGCCACGGCGTTGCAGAATTGCCGCGCCGCGGTCCACGGCATGGCCTTTGGCGAAGCCCCCGAGATCGATGCGCACGCCGGCACGCGCGAAGCGCACCGTGTGCATCGATGCGTCGAGGATCAGGTTGCGATAGCCGATCGCGGCGCGCGCGCGGGCGAGTTCCTCATCGCTCGGGCGGACCTGCCGCCGATAGTCGTACAGGTGGCCGGCGCTGGCGAACGTGATGTCGAAGGCGCCCTCGGAGAGCACGGAAAAATCGATCGAGCGCGCGATCAGGTCGAACAGTTCGGCGCTCACCGGCACGGCCTGCGCCGCCGCGTCGCTATTGATGCGCGACAGCTCCGACTCCGGTTTGTACGGACTCATCAGCCGATCGATGCGATCCATCTCAGCCATCACCGCCGCCATTGCGTCGGCGCCGGCGGCGCGCTCGTCGCTCCACAGCTCGACGCGCACGGCAGTACCCATGATCACTTCGTCGCGGCTGCACCAGCCCTTCGCGGCTGGGCGAGGATCCGGAGTGCGCGTGCGATTGAGAGCACGGCGGGCGATGTTTTTCATGCCCGCTAGCATGGACGCTCTACGTAGTGCCGCCGTTGTCCGAAAAGCGGGTGGTATGGACGCCAGTTCAGACGCCAAGTCGCGCGCGCGGCGCGCCGGCGTGCGAGGGCCGGATCCGCGGTCATCGACTGCACAGCGCACGCGGGCTCCGGATACACCGGGTTTGCAGTAACTCGAATTGAGTCCATGGTTGACAGGGCAGAACTTTCCTTCGGCTGAACGGACTAGCGGTTCGCACCCAAGTACCCAACGCCCGTGAAAAGGCCGTGGCACCTCCCTCGCCGGCACGGCCGCGGATCGACATCAGGCTCGCGACAGCCACTCCGACGCACACTCCCGACGCACACTCTATAGACGGCCCGTCGAGATGGGCACGGGGTCCGCTACTTCGTTTGCGGGAATCCTTTCAAACGACGCCGCCAGCAAGGAGTTCCAGCCCCGACTCTAACCTCGATTGCACTCGGAGCCATCGCATCCGTTCGGCTTAATTGCCGGCGCGGGCGAGATGAAAAGGCGAATCAACGCGGGCGGATCAGCGCCCCGTCGCAAGCGGACGGCGCACCGTCATGGGCGGGTCATCGGCTGTGCAGTACGGGCGCCGCATCTTTCTCGGCGCTGCGTGTGACCTATCATTGCGCAGCCGATCCAGACCGCATCTGGCGCACCAGAGGCGGCAAACGTGGCGAACTGTAGAACCATCGCAAAGTTAATGCGCGTCCCGATTTCGCCGCCCATTTGACCGTCGAGCCTGCGCGCGACATTTTTTGGTAGGTTCTG
>Ga0137410_10001112_pt1 | contig 18565 bp, 18 predicted proteins | sample CZODoug1_16funga_FD_108878 | JGI IMG/M metagenome (GOLD analysis project Ga0137410, IMG submission 108878) | Vadose zone soil fungal communities from Angelo Coast Range Reserve, California, USA - CZODoug1_16fungal (Illumina Assembly) | ecosystem: Environmental > Terrestrial > Soil > Vadose zone... | reverse complement strand
TCGCCTTCCTTCAGCACCTCGATCACGCGCCTCACCGCTTCCTCGGCGTTGTCCTGCACGTGGCCCATGTATGCGTGCACCACGTCCAGACCGAAGCTGCCCACCATGCGCTGCAGCTCCTGTGCGCCCTTCTCGTTGGCCGCGATCATGGCGCGCAAGTCGGCCATGTTTTGCTCGACGTTGCGCGCGGGATAGGGCCCCGAGGACAGCAGCGCGATCGTTTCCTTCTCGCGCAGGCGGCCGTTCTCGACCAGCAGAAAATTGTCGATCAGGACGCCTTCCTCTTCCACAACGCGGCTGTTGGGCGGCATCGACCCCGGCGTGATGCCGCCGATGTCGGCGTGGTGACCGCGCGAGCCGACGTAGAAGAGAATCTCTGCTCCGGTCGAGCCGAACACCGGCGTGATCACGGTCACGTCGGGCAGATGCGTGCCGCCGTTGTAGGGCGCGTTGAGCACGAAGACATCGCCCGGCTTCATGCGTTCGCGGTTCTCGCGGATGACCGCGCGAACGCTCTCGCCCATCGAGCCCAGGTGCACCGGCATGTGGGGCGCGTTCGCGATCAGCTGTCCGTGCTGGTCGAACACGGCGCAGGAAAAATCCAGCCGCTCCTTGATGTTGACCGAATATGCCGTGTTGGCCAGCCGCAGCCCCATCTGCTCGGCGATCGACATGTAGAGATTGTTGAAGACTTCGAGCCGCACCGGATCGACCCGCGTGCCGATCGCCGCGGCCCGCGAGATCGCCTCGACGCGCTCGATCAGCATGTGATCGAGCCGGGTGATTTCGGCCCGCCAGCCCGGCTCGACGACCGTGGTGGCGTTGTTCTCCGCGACGATCGCCGGGCCCGTGATCCGGTGTCCCGGCGAAAGCTTGTGCCTCAGGAACACCGGGCAGCGGTGCTGCTTTGCCCCGGTGTGCATCGCGACCCATTCCTCCGGCTCGGGGGGTGCCGCGGTGCGCGCGGCCCCGCCGGAAGGCTCGTCCCGCGCGTCGGGTGCGCCGATCGCCTCGACCGACGCCGACTCGGCGATCAGTCCCCGGCCCTGCATGAGAAAGCTGTAGCGCTTGCGATATTCGGCCTCGAACTGCGCAACCATGTCGTCGATGCCTGCGTAGCGGACAGGCAGCGTCGTGTCGGTGCCTTCGTAGCGCAGGTGCAGGCGCCTGACGACGCGAATCCGCTCGCGCGCCACGCTTTGCGATTCCAGTTCCTCCCGCGCAGAGTCCGCGAGCCGCTCGAGGGCCTCCTCCAGCGCCGGCGCGCTGTCGGGCTGCAGCGGCACCTCCACGGTCAGTTCGCGCATCGCCACGGTGTCGGCCAGCCCCATGCCGTACGCCGAGAGCACGCCTGCGAGCGGATGGATGGTGATGCGCGTCATCCCCAGCGCATCGGCGACCAGGCAGGCGTGCTGGCCCGCGGCGCCGCCGAAGCAGCACAGGGTGTACGCGGTGACGTCGTGCCCGCGCTGCACCGAGATCTTCTTGATCGCCTCGGCCATGTTGCCGACGGCGATCTCGACGAAGCCCTCGGCGACCTGTTCCGCGCTGCGCACGTCTGCGGTCGCGCCGCGGATCTCCGCGGTGAGCACCCCGAATTTCGCGCGCACGGCCTCGCCGTCCAGCGGCGCGTCGCCCTCCGGCCCGAACACCGGGGGAAAGAATTTTGGCTGGATCTTGCCGAGCATGACATTCGCGTCGGTCACCGTGAGCGGACCACCCCTGCGGTAGCTCGCGGGTCCGGGATCGGCCCCTGCCGAGTCCGGTCCGACACGGTAGCGCGAGCCGTCGAAATGCAGGATCGACCCGCCGCCGGCGGCGACGGTATGGATGCTCATCATCGGCGCGCGCACGCGTATGCCCGCGACCTGCCCCTCGAAGGTCCGCTCGAACTCCCCGGCGTAATGGGAAACGTCGGTCGAAGTACCGCCCATGTCGAAGCCGATGATCCTGTCGAAGCCCGCCGACGACGAGGTTCTCACGGCGCCGACCACCCCCGCCGCGGGCCCGGACAGGATGCTGTCCTTTCCGGCGAAGCGGTGCGCGTCGGTGAGTCCGCCGTTCGACTGCATGAACATGAGGGGCACGCCCTTGAGCTGAGAGGCCACCTGCGCGACGTAGCGCCGCAGGATCGGCGAGAGGTACGCGTCGACGACGGTGGTGTCGCCGCGGGACACGAGCTTCATCAGCGGGCTGACTTCGTGCGACACGGAGACCTGCTCGAATCCGAGAGACCGCGCCACACCTGCGGCGCGCCGCTCGTGCGACGGATGCCGATACGCATGCATGAAGACGATGGCGACCGAGCGGAAGCCCTCGGAGCGCGCCGCCTGCAGGTCGCGCCTCAGCGCTTCCTCATCGAGCGGGACCCGGATCTCGCCCCGCGCGCCGATGCGCTCATCGACCTCGACCACCTTGGAGTAGAGCAGCTCGGGCAGGACGATATGCCGGTCGAACAGCCGCGGACGATTCTGATAGGCGATGCGCAAGGCGTCGCGAAAGCCGCGCGAGATGAACAGCACGGTGCGCTCGCCCCGGCGCTCGAGCAGTGCGTTGGTGGCGACGGTGGTGCCCATCTTGACCACCTCGATTGCGTCGCCGGGAAGCGGCGCGCCCGGATCGAGCCCGAGAAGCCTGCGAATGCCCTCCACGGCCGCGTCGTCATAGCGCCCGCGGTCCTCGGACAGGAGCTTCAGCGCCGCAAGGGCCCCGTCGGGACGGCGGGCGACGACATCGGTGAACGTGCCGCCGCGGTCGATCCAGAACCGCCACTTGCCTGAGCCAATCCCGCCTGTGGGTTTCGTGCTCGCCACGCGTTGAAGTATATTCGAGTTCAAATGTCGACCGAGCAGATTGACACCGTCGTGATCGGCGCCGGCGTCGTCGGCCTCGCAGTCGCGAGGGCTTTCGCGCTCGCCGGGCGCGAGGTGGTGGTGCTGGAACGCGAGAGCGCCATCGGCACGGCAACGAGCTCGCGCAACAGCGAGGTCATTCACGCCGGCATCTATTACCCCACGGGCTCGCTCAAGGCGAAGCTGTGCATGAAAGGCCGGAAGGCGCTCTATCCCTATCTCGCCGAGCGGGGCATCGCGCACCGACGCTGCGGCAAGCTCATCGTCGCGACCGACCCGGGGCAGCTGGCGGGACTGGAAAAGCTCCATGCGCAGGCGAGGGCCAACGGCGTCACCGATCTGCGCGTGCTCGAGGCGCGCCAGGCTCGCGCCCTGGAACCCGAGCTCTCCTGCGTCGCCGCGCTGGAGTCTCCCTCCAGCGGCATTATCGACAGCCACGCCTACATGCTCGCCTTGCGCGGCGAAGCCGAGGACCGCGGCGCGACGATCGCGTTTCGCAGCCCGCTGATCGGCGCACGCATCGGGCAGGAGGGAATCGAGCTGGATGTGGGCGGCTCGGAGCCTATGCGCCTGCTGGCGCGGGCCCTGGTCAACAGTGCCGGACTCTTCGCCCAGGACGTTGCCCGAACCATCGCCGGATTCCCGGCGGGCCGGATCCCGCCGACCTATTACTGCAAGGGCAACTATTTCAGCCTCTCCGGCCGTTCGCCGTTCGCGCGGCTGGTCTACCCTGCTCCCGAGTCGGCCGGCCTGGGCGTGCATCTGACTCTCGACATGGCCGGCCAGGCACGCTTCGGCCCGGACGTCGAGTGGATAGAACGCATCGACTACGCGGTCGACCCTGGCCGAAGCCGGGTGTTCTACAACGCGATACGCCGCTATTGGCCGGGTTTGAAAGACGGCAGCCTGCAACCCGCGTACTGCGGTATCCGGCCCAAAATTCAGCCGCAGGGCGAGCCCTCGCGGGACTTTCTCATCCAAGGTCCGGGCGAGCACGGCGTCCCGGGCCTCGTGAACCTGTTCGGGATCGAATCCCCGGGCCTCACCGCATCGCTCGCCATCGCCGATCACGTCCTCGGGATGTGCTGACCCCCTAGTATCATTGGCACCGATGCCCTCGCCCATCTACAGCATCGCCGCAATCCGGGAAATCGAAGCGCGCGTCCAGGGCGCGAGCAGCCTGATGGAGAAAGCGGGAGAGGCCGCGGCCGAATTCGCGCGCAGCCTCTGCGGCGACACCGCCAAGGCCGTCCTGGTCATCGCCGGACCGGGCAACAACGGCGGCGACGCTCTCGAAGTCGCCGCGCATCTCAAGCGCTGGTTCTTTCGCGTCAGCGTCGTCTTTGCAGGCGAGCGCGCCAAGCTGCCCGAGGACGCCGGAGCCGCGCTCGCGAAATGGGAAGCCACGGGTGGAACGCTTCTCGACGCGATCCCCGAAAGGACACGCTTCGATCTCGCCATCGACGGCCTGTTCGGCATCGGCCTCAAGCGCGCGCTGGGGGGCAGGTATGGCGCCATCGTCGACCGGCTCAACGCGCTCGGAGTTCCCATTCTCTCGCTCGATGTCCCCAGCGGCATCGACGCGGATACCGGCGCCGTCATGGGTCGCGCCGTGCGCGCGCGCGACACGATCACCTTCATCGCGTACAAGCCCGGACAGCTGACGCTGGACGGCCCCGACCATTGCGGCAAGCTGAAACTCGATATGCTCGGGCTCGACCCAACCGCGCTCCTCGAGCCGGAGGGCCTGCTCCTCGAGTCGGACGTGCTCGCGGCCGCGATTGCGCCCCGGCCGAGGAATTTCCACAAGGGCCAGGCAGGAAGCGTGGGTATCCTGGGAGGAGCGGCGGGCATGGTCGGTGCCGCCGTCATCGCCGGACGCGCGGCGCTCCGGTGCGGCGCGGGACGCGTCTACCTCGGATTGCTGACTCCGCGTCCGCCTCGCGTGGACTACTCGCACCCGGAGCTGATGCTGCGCAAGCCGGGCGCGTTGCTCGAGAAAGGTCTGGTCGACGTCCTGGTCGCCGGACCGGGAATGGGCAAGTCGGATTCCGCGAGAAAAACGCTTCGCGCCGCGCTCGCCGCGAGCGTGCCCATCGTTCTCGACGCCGACGCGCTCAACCTGATCGCAGCCAGCCGCGCACTGTCCGCCGCGACCGGCAAGCGCAAGCAGGCGACCATCGTGACGCCCCATCCCGCCGAGGCGGCGCGCCTCCTTGGAGAGAAGACCAGCCGCGTCCAGGACGACCGAGTCGCCGCGGCGCGGGCGATCGCGCTACGCTACCAATGCCTGGCAGTGCTGAAAGGCAACGGCAGCGTGATCGCCGAGCCGGGCGGCAAATTCTGGATCAATCCCACGGGCAATCCGGGAATGGCATCCGCCGGAATGGGAGATGCGCTCGCCGGAATCGTCGGCGCGCTTTGCGCTCAAGGCGCCGCGCCGCTGTCGGCTCTCCTTGCCGGGACCTATTTGCACGGCGCGGCGGCCGACGCGCTGGTCGCGGCAGGTTCGGGCCCGGTGGGCATCACCGCGAGCGAAGTCATCGACAGCGCGCGCGCATTGCTGAACGCCGCCCGTTAGCGGCCGTCTTCAGAATCGAAACCCGAGCTTCAGTCCGTAGCTGGTGTCGTCCCCGGTCTTGTCCGCTTCGAGCGCGACGTTGATCAGGATGAAGTTCATGTTGACGCCGACGAAATACTTGTTCTCCGAAAGCGATTCCTTGGAAGGCGGATTCGGCGCACTCGCGGGAATGTTCTTGGGCGTGCTTGTCACCCAGACTTTTCCGATTCCCGCGTAAGGCGTGAACATGGCGAAACCCTTCGAGATCGAGAGATCGAGCCCCTTGGTGTTGAAATCGAGCTGATCCACTCCGGCGAGCTGGGTATAGCTGCCCCGGAGGGCGATCGCCGGCATGGTCGTGCTTCCCTTGATGAACGCCCAGCGCACTTCGCCGCCGTAGAGACGCACATTGGTGCTCGGCGCGGCCCCTGCCATCACGCCCACGTCCAGGCCGAACGGCAGTCCGAGGTTGAAGCGCAGGGACGGCACGGCAATGTCCGTAATGTCCCCGGCCCCGGCGTTCTTGAACGCGTCGGCGTTCTTGATCTTCGTATCCGTGGCGGCGACCCCCAGGTCGAAGCCGAACAGGCCGAGCGGCTCGGCGGGCGTAAGCGGTTTGTACGAAAGCGCCGCTCCGAGGTCCTGAGAAATCTTGTGGAAGTCGTCTTGTGAGAGACCTTGTATGGTGATGTCCTTCGCAACGGCCGGCAACGACGCGGCGAGGAGCACTGCAGCGACAAAACCGTGTTTCAGACGCATCTTGATCTCCGAAGCGAGGTGAGAACAATGTGCAATCTAGCACAGCGAGACGGGCGCAGCGCGCCCGCCCGCCGGTGCGCCGGAAATAGTGCTCAAGCCGCCTTGCGCTTCGCGTTGGGCTCCGGATAGGGGTAGAGCACGTTGAGCGCCGCGCTGTGGCCCGCGGTCTGGACGATGCGCACGTGCTCGCGCCTCAGCTCGCGCGCCTGCCGGCAGCCGCAGGATTGCGCGATCATGTCGATCTCCTTGTTCATCCCCATCGCGTAGTTGGCGACGCGGAGATATTTCTCCTCGATGACCAGGCCGCGCTGCAGCCGGTGATTGTGCGTCGTCACGCCTGTGGGGCAGGTGTTCTGATGGCAGCGCAGCGCCTGGATGCAACCGAGCGAGAACATGAATCCGCGCGCCGTGTTGACGAAATCCGCGCCGACGCACAAGGCCCACGCGGCCTTCGCCGAAGTCACCAACCTGCCTGCGGCGATGACGCGGACGCGGTCCCGCAGCCCAGTTTCGATCAGCGCATCGATGACGCGCGGCAGCGCTTCCGCGATGGGCAGAGCCATGTGATCCATGAGCGCCTGCGGCGCGGCGCCCGACCCGCCCTCGCCTCCGTCGATTGTCAGAAAATCCGGCGCGTATTCGAGGCCGCGGCGATTGACGGCATCGCAGACCTCGTTGATGAACCGCCAGCCCCCGATAGCAGTCTTGACGCCCACTGGCTTGCCGGTGAGCTCACGAACCAGGGCGATCTTGTCGAGCAGCTGATCGACGTTGGCGACGTCGCGATGGCGGTTGGGGCTGATCGAGTCCTGGTGCGCGGGAATGCCGCGAATCCCGGCGATCTGTTCGGTCACTTTCGCCGCAGGGAGCACGCCGCCCTTGCCGGGCTTCGCCCCTTGCGAGAGCTTGATCTCGAACGCCTTCACCTGCGGGTACCCGGCCAATTCGCGCGCGCGCTCGGCGGAAAAATGTCCGCTGCTGTCGCGCACGCCGTAGTTGGCGCTGCCGATCTGCATGATGACGTCGCAGTTGCCCTCCAGATGAAACGGCGAGAGACCGCCCTCGCCCGTGTCCATCCAGCAGCCGGCGAGCGCCGCGCCCCGGGAAAGCGCGCGCACCGCCGGCTCCGAAATCGCCCCGAAGCTCATGCCGCTGATGTTGACGACCGATCTTGCGAGAAACGGCTCCTTGCAGAAACCCTCTCCGATCGCCAGCGGCGGCGTCGGCAGCCGGTCTTCCTCGAGCACCGGATAAGGATGGTTGACGAACAATATCGAGCCTGGCTCGTTGGTATTGTTGGTCGAGCCGAAACCGATCACGCCGCCCTCGGCCTTCGCCAGCCGGTACACCCAGCCGCGCGTGGCGCGGTTGAAGGGGAGCTCCTCGCGGTCGTTCATGAAGAGGTACTGGCGGAAGTATTCGCCCTGCTTCTCGAAGAAATAGCGCAGGTGCCCGACGACCGGAAAATTGCGGAGGACGGTGTGCTTCTTCTGCGTGATGTCCTGAATGAAGACGATCACGACGAACGCGAACAGGGCGAAGGCGACCAGCGTACCCAGGCCATACGACAGGAAACTCACCATGCCGGACATCGCCTCCTCCTCCGGCGCAATGATAGGCGAAAACACCCGACCGCGGTCAGGGCAGGATGCGCAGGATCATCGACTCGGGATCGTCAGCCGCGCCGTTCTCGATCTCGGTCGCGTTCGCGGGGCGTACGCCGACCACGGTGCAAGAGAGCTTCAGCGCCATGCCGGCCAGCGGGTGATTGGCGTCGAGCACGACCTTGTCTTCGGTGATGTCCGTGACCGCGAAAAACCGGCCCTCGTCTGCGCCGCCTGGATCTCCTTCGAACCGCATGCCGGCCTCGAGGGTTTCCGGGAAGCGGCTGCGCGGCTCTACTCTGAGCAGGTTCTCATCGTAGTCGCCGAAGGCATCCTCGGGCTCGAGCCTGACGTCGACGCGATCCTTCACGCCCTTGCCTTCGAGGGCGACTTCGGCTGCGGAGAAAATATTTCCATAGCCCCCGTGCAGATACTGCAAGGGCTCGTCCGAGACTTCGATGGTGTTCCCCCAGATGTCCGCGAGGACGACATCGAGGGAAACGACCGCATTTTTCGAGACGCGCACCGACCCGAGGCGCCGGGTTCGTGTTCCGCTAGCGCAGCGACCTGACGAGGCCCAGCACCTGGACGGCGTGGCCGCGAGGATTGACCCCGTAGAACACGTGCCGCACCAGGCCTTGCTTGTCGATGATGAAGGTCGAGCGCGTGATGCAGGACTTTCTGCAGCCGTTGCTTTCCTTCTCGTGCACCACTCCGTACTTCCTGCAGACCTCGCTCTCGGTATCCGCCAGCAGCCGGATCGAAACTCCGTTCTGGTCCCGGAACCCGGCGTGGCTCAGGCAGTCATCCCGACTCACCCCCAGCACCACGCAATTGTGGCGGGAAAACTCCTCTTCGTGGTCGGAGAAATCGGTGGCCTCCAGCGTGCAGTTCGGCATGCCATCCTTGGGATAGAAATAGAGCACGACATGTTTCTTCCCGCGGAACTGACCGAGATCCACCGTCTCCATGTCGGCGTCGGGCAGCGAGAAAAGCGGAGCCGCTTGCCCGGCATGCAGTGCATCGGGCGGGTCCTCGCCTGTCCTGAGCGACGCTTCGTCAACGCGTGCCAAGTTTTTCCTCGCAGGGATTGCGGCATCAACAGACTATAATCGCCGCGATGAGATTGCAACTGCTTGGCGGCTTGACGACGAAGCAGTTCTTGTCACAATTCTGGCAGAGGAGACCTCTGCTGATACGCAATGCGATCAGCAACTTTAAGGGGGTCGTGCAAGCGCCTGAATTGTTTGCGCTCGCGGCGCGAGCCGATATCGAATCGAGAATCGTCAGGCGCGACCGTGGCACATGGAAGGTGCACGAAGGACCGATCTCGCGCGCGCAATTGGGGCGATTGCCGCGGTCCGGCTGGACTATTCTGGTGCAAGGCCTGAATCTCGAAGTGCCCGCGGCCGACACGCTGCTGCGCTCGTTCCGGTTCCTGCCCCATGCCCGGCTCGATGACGTCATGGTGAGCTACGCGGTGCCCGGCGGAGGAGTCGGCCCGCATGTCGACTCCTACGACGTGTTCCTGCTCCAGGGCGAAGGGCAACGCCGCTGGAGCATTGCCAGGAGGTATCACCCGGCTCTCGAGCCGGGAGCGCCGCTCAAGATCCTGCGGCGCTTCGACGCGGAGCAGGAGTGGCTCCTGAGGCCCGGAGACATGCTCTACCTTCCGCCGGGATGGGCGCACGACGGCGTCGCGCTCGAACCCTGTTTCACCTATTCGATCGGATTCCGGGCGCCTTCCCGCGGCGAGATCGCCAGGGAGTTCCTCGCCTTTCTCCAGGACCGCGTGGCCATCGACGGCCTGTACGCCGACCGTGGCGCGGAGCCCGCGCGACACGCGGGAGAAATTCCAGAGAAGATGGTGCGGCACGCGATCGGTGCGGCGGCGGCAACACGCTGGCGAAAGCGGGATGTCTCGCGCTTTCTCGGGGAATATCTGTCGGAGCCCAAGCCGGGCGTCGTCTTCCCGCGTCCGCGCCGACCCTCGGCACCGGCGCAATTCGCATCGCGCTGCCGCACCCGGGGCCTGCGCCTGGATACGCGCACGCGGATGCTGTTTCACGGCCGGGACTACTTCGTCAACGGCGAGCGCTTCGAGGCGTCCGCTGGCGATCGCGGACGGCTCTCACGACTTGCGGACGCGCGCTCCCTGCCCCCCGGCGAGCGCGCGTCGAAGCCGCTGCTGCGGCTGCTCCACGAGTGGTACCTCGCCGGCTGGCTGCACATCGGAGAGCACCATGGCTGAGGCGCCTGCCACCGTGACCCCGGAGCGCACCCTGCTTCAGGCGAGGAGCGACTATCAGCGCGGATTCGGCGGGCTTCTCGGCCTGGTGCGCCGCGAGCTGCGCATATTCGACCCCGACCTCTCGGAGCTGGACATCAACTCCGCCGAGCGCGTCGAGACGCTCGCGCGTTTTCTCCGCGCCGGTCCCGACCGCCGCATCTTCATTGCCCTTCACGGCGTCGACTACGTGAGAACGCGCTGTCCGCGCCTCATCACCCTGCTCGGCATCCACGCCTCGAGCCTCCTCATTTATCAGACGATCGGCGATGCCGCGAAGGTGCAGGACTGCTTCGTTCTCGCCGACGGCGATCACCTGGTGCGACGCCCGGTGACGGTGCAGCCGCGCGGCGTTCTGGTGATCGGCGATCCCAAGGAGTGTCAGCCGATGCGCGAGCGGTTCGACGAGATTTGGGAATCGTCGATCCCGGCGGTGTCGGCGAACACGACCGGGCTTTGAAGCGCTACAGCGTGCGCCAGGAGAAACCCTCTTCCTGAGTCGCCACCGAGATCCATTCCGGGTCGCAATCGAGTGCCCGGGCCAGCGCACCGCGGGCGAGCTGCGGCGTATTGTTGGTCTGCGATAAGTGCGCGGCGATCACGTGTCTGAGCCGGCTGCGATCCAGCGCCGAGAGTATTTCCCCCGAAGTTCGATTGTCCAGGTGTCCCAGGCGGCCTGCGATTCGCGCCTTCAGCGAGGGCGGATAAGGCCCCCCCTCGAGAAGATCCGGATCGTAGTTGCACTCGAGCACCAGCGCGTCGCATCGGGACAGGCTCGCCGCGATGTGCACGGTTGAACAGCCGGTGTCGGTGAGCACGCCCAGACGGCTCGCGCCGTCCGAGAGAACGTACTGGACCGGTTCGCGCGCATCGTGCGGCACCGTGAAAGGCTCCACCAGGAGGTCCCCGACCGAAAACGCGCGCTGCGAATCGACGAGACGGATCGCACAATCCTCCGCGCTGGCACCCCCGTCCCGGAGCGCGGCGAGGGTACCGTAAGTCATCCACACGGGGATTCCGTAGCGGCGAGCCAGCGGAAAAACGCCGTCCGCATGATCGCCGTGCTCGTGCGTCACGATGATGCCCGCCAGATCGGAGGGTGCGAGGCCGGCGCGCGCCAGGCGCGATTCGGTTTCCTGCACCGTGAAACCGCAGTCGAGCATGAGACGCGTTTGCCCGGCCTCGGCGACGAGCGCGTTTCCCAGGCTGCCGCTACCGAGCGAGGTGAAGCGCACGCCCTGCCGCTATTTGAGCTGTTGCTGCAGCAAGGAAAGAATCCTGCGAGCCGTATCCGAGGTGTCGGGGCCGCCTTGCTTGTCCAGGACCTGCACCTCGCTGGAGTCGTTGCGGTCCTTCACGTACACCCGGTACTGCTCGGCCTTCGGGTCGGGTGGGTCGCGCCAGAACATGAGCTTGGCGAGAAAGCTGTCGTTCTTCCTGCCCACCGCGTCGTCCTCGGGATCGACGTAGCGCACGAAATAGAAACCCTTCGAGCGGTCCCGGTCCTCGACCGTGAATCCGACGCGGTCGAGCACCAGGCCCACGCGGCGCCATGCGCGATCGAAGGGCTCGGCCAGCTCGACGCTGCCGGCGCCGCCTTCGGTCGCGACGAGCTTCGCCTTGGGATCGGTCTTGACCGCGGCAAGCTGCGCTTTTGCGCGCGACTCGTCGACTCCGAACCTCACCATTAAGCGCCGCAGAAACTCGGCCTCGAGCCCCGGGTCCGGAGGCCGGGCCTGCCACACCGTGCTGTCGCGATACTGGTTGATGTAGACCTCGGACACGCCGCGGTGGGTGATGTAGATCTCGGTGGTATTGGGCAACGCACCCCGCTCCAGGCGCGTGCGGAACTTGTCGCGCTCGCCGGTCGAATACGCCCCGTCGAGAAAGCCGGTGATCGCGTTCCGTATGGCGTCTTCCTTGACCTTCGCGCGGTTTTCGTTCCAGTCGGTCTCCATGACTCCGGCCTCGGGAACCTCGGTCTTGACCAGGAAGCCCATGTCCTGCCAGAAATCCTTGACCACGGGCCAGACCTTCTCCGGAGGCTCGGGCACAACCAGCCAGCGCTCGCTCGCGGTCCGCTCGATTCGCACCTTGTCGACCTCGGGAAGGATGCCGGTGGAACCCGGTTTGGTAACCGCCGAGCGTTCCGCGTTGTAGGCCGAGAGGGTCGCGGTTCCGGAGGGTTTGCTGGCTTCGGGGACCTGAAAACGGTCGTCGCGGGCCGGCGTGGTGAGGTCCGGAGGAATCTCGAGCGGGGGTAGCTTTCTCTCCGATTTGTAATCGACCTTTGCAGGCTCCATCGAGCCGCATCCAGAGAGCGCCAGTGCGAGCCCCGCTGCAACGGCCACCGAGCCGCAGCGTGTCATCCGCCCTTTCCCTCGACGACGCGCAGGCCGCTCAAGAGCTTGACGTCGGCCTGACGCATGGCCTCCCTGACGACTTCGTAGAACGGCTGCGACAGCGGCGTGAGCGGGAGACGGATGCCCATGCCGATCAGCCCCATCTGGGCCACGGCCCATTTCACTGGAATGGGATTCGCCTCCACAAACAGCTTCGTATGAAGCCCGAGCAGCTTGAAGTTCAGCTCGCGCGCCTTCGGCAGGTCGCCGGCGAGCGCAGCGGCGCACATCTCGTGCATGAGCCGCGGAGCGACGTTGGCGGTCACCGAGATGATCCCTTTTCCACCGAGCAGCATGAGCGCCAGCCCGCTCGCGTCGTCACCGCTGTAGATTGAGAATGACTTGGGCGCGCGGCGCAGCAGGTCGGTGCCGCGCTCGATGCTCGCCGTGGCGTCCTTGATGCCGACAATGCCCGGAACCTGCGCGAGCCTGAGGGTAGTCTCGTTGGCGAGATCGGCGACCGTGCGCCCGGGGACGTTGTACACGATCTGGGGGATATCCACTCTTTCCGCGATGGTACGGAAGTGGCGGTAGAGACCCTCCTGCGTAGGCTTGTTGTAGTAGGGCACGACCGACAGGCAGGCGTCGGCCCCGGCGTTCTTCGCCGATTCGGTCAGCTCGACGGCCTCCGACGTGGAATTTCCGCCGGTACCCGCAATGACCGCGATGCGGCCAGCCGCGTGCGCCACGGCCGCTCTGATCAGCTCCTTGTGCTCGTCGAAATCCACGGTCGGGGATTCCCCCGTGGTGCCGACCACGACGATGCCGTCGGTTCCCTGCTCGACGTGGTAGTCGATGAGCGTCTTGAAGCGTTCGTAGTCCAGACGCCCGTCATCCTGCATGGGCGTGACTATCGCGACGATGGATCCTTTGACCATATCGGCTTCACCCTGGAAAGTCAGCGCCTCATTTTAGCGCAATCACCCGCACTCCGGACGACCCGGCGGTGTCGCGCAGAGCGCAGATGCGCTGGACAAGCGCCTGCTTGGGCGACGAAATCAGCCCCTGTTCGAACGCGATCACGCTCAAGGGTTCCACGCTGCGGAGCAGTTCACCCGGCTCGAGCAGAAAATCCGGATTGCTGGGCCGGCCGTAGCGCTCGTTTCCCTGGGCGAAGGTCTCGTAGATCAGCACGCCGCCGGGGCGCAGCGCGCCGACGAGATGGGGAAAAATCGGCCGGTGCAGGTAGTTCGTCACGACCACTCCGTCGAACCCGCCGGGAGGAAAGGGCCAGGGTCCGGCCTCGATATCCGCGACGCGAACCTCGGCGCCCTCCAGCCCCCGAAGTGTCGAGAGCGCTTGCTCGTCGCGGTCGACGCCGACCACCGCGAAGCCCAGGGACACGAGGTGGCGCAGATGCCGGCCGGGACCGCAGGCCACATCGAGCACGCGCCCGCCGGCGGGAATCGAGCCCGCCCAGCGGCGCACCCAGGGCGAAGGCGTCTCGATGTCGTGCGCACACGGCGGCATATCGCGTCTATTATCCCCGTCACTCGAGACCTCCGCAGGAGCGCGCATGGCACCCAGCAGCCGACCCGTCAGCTTTCCCGGAGCGTTCGGCACGAGCCTCGCCGCGCGGCTCGATTCGCCCGCCGGTGCACCGCTCGCCTGCGCCATCTTCGCCCACTGTTTCACCTGCTCCAAAGAAACGAAGGCCGCAGCGACGATCAGCGCGGCCCTCGCGGAGCACGGGTTCGCGGTGTTGCGTTTCGATTTCACCGGGCTGGGCGGAAGCGAGGGCGATTTTGCGAACACCAATTTCTCGTCGAACGTGGACGACCTCGTCGCCGCCGCGGATTTCCTCAGGCGCGAGCACCGCGCCCCGGCGCTGCTCGTGGGACACAGCCTGGGCGGTACGGCGGTGCTCGCCGCGGCGACCCGGATCCCCGAGGCGACCGCGGTCGCGACCCTCGGCTCCCCTTTCGAGCCGGAGCATCTGCTGCGACTGCTCAAGGACTCGGTCGGAAAGATCGACGCAGAGGGCGATGCGCGGGTCGAGATCGCGGGCCGCGATTTCAGCATCAAGAAACAGTTCCTCGACGACATTCGCGCGCGAAAGATCGGCGGCGGGCTGGCGCAACTTGGAAAGGCGTTGATGGTGATGCATTCTCCGCGCGATACCATCGTGGACATCGACAACGCCTCGAAAATCTTCACCGCGGCGCGACATCCCAAGAGCTTCGTTTCGCTCGATCCTGCCGATCACCTGATCTCTCGCCGCGAGGATGCGCTGTACGCGGGGCAGCTGCTCGCCGACTGGGCCTTGCGCTATGTGCCGGCGCCGCAAGCGCAGACCTCGCCCAGCGCGCAACCCGGTAAAGTGCTGGTGCGTGAAACCCGCGAAGGCAAGTTCGCCAATCAGATCTTAGTCGGCGCTCACGTGATCCGCGCCGACGAGCCCGTCGCCGCGGGCGGCCTGGACACCGGCCCGGGACCCTACGATCTGCTGTGTGCTTCGCTGGGAGCCTGCACTTCGATGACCCTGCGGACGTACGCCGATCTGAAGGGCATTCCCCTCGAGCGCGTGAGCGTCGAGCTGGAGCACGGGAAGATCCATGCGGCCGATTGCGCCGAGTGCGAGACCCGCGAAGGTAAAATCGACCGCATCGAGAGGCTGATCACGCTCGAAGGTGATCTCGACCCGCAGCAGCGCACCAAGCTCCTCGAGATCGCCGACAAGTGCCCGGTGCACCGGACCCTGCACTCCGAGGTCCTGATCAAGACCCGGCTCGCCGGCTAGAACAAGGAGCCCGGCTGCTTCAGGAACTCGATTTCCTCCGGTGTCGATTCGCGTCCGAGCACGGCGTTGCGGTGCGGAAAGCGCCCGAAGCGCGCGATGATCTCGTGGTGGCGCCTCGCGTATTCCATGTCGTTGGGGTCAAGCGCCTCGAACAGCGCGAGGGAGCGGCGCTGCGCGGCGATATCCTCCGCGTGCTCGAAGGGCATGTACGTGAAGGTGCGCTCCTGCGCGGAGAGCACCCGATCGAAGCCCCGCTCGATCAGGCCCGCCGCGGCGGCGAGCGCCGCCGGATCGCCGACGAAGGCTCGCGGCGTCCCGCGAAACATGTTGCGCGAGAACTGGTCGAGCACGACGACCAGCGCAAGTGCGGCGAGAGGTGTGGACCGCCACCGCTCGAGCTCCCCACGCACCGCTTGCTCCCACAACGGGAAAAAGCGCCCGCGGATCTCGGCGTCGAAGGCATCGGACTTGCGGAACCAGATCTTGCGCGGGCGCCCGCGCTCGCGTGAATCGGGAGCGCCGAACCAGAAATCGAGGACTTCGGCGAAGGAGGCTAGCTGCAGATGCGGATATTCGCGAAGTCGATCAGCATCGCGGGATGCACGTAACCGCTCAGGGCGAGGACCACGACCGCGGCGAACACGCCCAGGCCGATCGCCGACATGAATTTCTGCTCGCGAGTCATGTTGCCGACATTTTATCCCAAGCCCTGCGACGCCAGCTCAGTTCTTCAGACTCGCGAGCGTCCACGCGACGAGCTGATCGACCGCTTCGTCGCTCGCGTCGATGAGCGCCCGCACGCCTCCTTCGGCGTCGGGCGTGCTCGCCGGACGTTCCACGCTGAAGCTCTTCTGCGCGATGAGAGCGTTCCTCCCGAGCACCGAGGCCCGCAGGCGCACTACCGCGCTGCTCTGTCCCGGAGCGTCGAACACCTGCGTGAACTCGTCCAGTTCGACGCGCAGGGCGTAACTGGCGCGCGTACCGTCCGAGGGGTGAATAATGCCTCCCTTGCCCGAGGCCGCCAGACGGGCGCGCACGCGGCCGGTAATCAGCTCCGCGGGCGAGCCAACCCAGCGGCTGTCGGCGTAGGCCTGGGGACGCGCGGCGAGTTGATACGAGAGCCGGTAGTAGATGAAGGGCGAATCGAGCCACGCGGGAGCGCTGACGTCGTAGATCAGCAGGGGCTGGCGCAAGCCCTGCGCCGGATTCCCCGACGGGACGGGCCCGAAGTCATACTGCGTGACCTCGGGGGACGACGAAATAGGCGAAATACCGCAGCCGCCGCAGGCGAGGCCGAGCGCCAACACCGCAATTTCCTGGAGGCGAAACCTCATCGCTCTAGCGCGCTCCGTCCCTGAATCCTGATTCTCCCGGCCCGGGCTTTCCGCGCTGCGCGCCGAAAACGAAGCTTTGCGGGTTCTCGCCCAACGCGTTGAGGACGCGGTCGAGCGCCCGCGTATCGCGCTGGAGCTGGTCGACCAGCGCGTTGAACCGCGGCAGGGTCTCGTCGTTGAACGAGCGGGCAGCGGCGCCCACGTCGTCGAGGCCCGCCGCCATCCGGTCGAAGGCTGCCGAACGCTCTTCGAGCTTGCGCGAAAGCCTGCCCAAATCGCTCAATACACCCCTCGCATCGCTCATCAGCGCCGGGAACTCCCGCGCGCCGGGCTGGAGCCGCTCGGCAAGTTCCGCGGTCTGGCGCGAGGCTCGCTCGATGCCGCCGAGCATCTTGGTGACCAGGCCACGGTTCTCTGCGCTCAGCAGCTCGTTCATCCGGCTGGAAAGCTCCCTCACCGCCGCAACCAGATCGAGACTCGAATCGAAGATGGAGGGCCGCATCTCGATGCGCGGCGGCTCTCCGGCGTCCGCCTTGAGGAGCTCGCTCGAAGTCCCATCATCGTTGAGGGAAACGTAGGCAAGACCGGTCACGCCCTGGTAGCCCAGCTGCGCGTAGGTGCTGCGGGTCACGGGCGTATCCTCCTGCACGCCGATGCGGATCTGGATGCGTCCGGACAGTCCAGGCTCGATCTTGATCGATGCGACGCGCCCCACGTCGACTCCGCGATAGCGCACCGAAGCCTCGTTCTTCAAGCCGGAAACCGAGCTGGTCGTGGTGACGACGTATTGCGCGAATCTGATGTCGTCGCGCCGGAACCACAACCCCGCCGCGACCAGTGCCGCCGCGAGTATCAGGGCGAACAGTCCGGCCGCCAGGGCGTGTGCGCGATTCTCCATGGGTCCTCCTCAGGACGTCTGCAGGGCGGGCGCGGCGGACAGGGCCCGCCGCCCACGCTCGCCCAGGAAAAAATTACGGACGAACGGATGGTCGTACTCCACCACCTCTCTCAGGGATCCGCATACCACCACCTTCTGGTCGGCGAGCACGGCGATGCGATCGGACACCGATACCAGGGTGTCGAGATCGTGTGTCGCCATGACCACGGTGAAGGTGAGCTTGACGTGCAGATCGCGAATCAATTCTACGAATGCCTCGCTGCGATCGGGATCGAGCCCCGCGGTGGGTTCGTCGAGGAACAGGAGTTCGGGCTCGAGAACGAGCGCGCGGGCAAGCGCGACGCGCTTGATCATGCCGCCCGACAGGTCCGCCGGCATCGTCGCCGAGTGCCGCTGCGCGATCCCGACCGCGTCGAGCTTGAGCATCACGATGTCGCGAATGAAATCCTCGTCGAAGGCGTGCAGCTCGCGCAATGGCAGCGCGATATTGTCGAAAACGCTGAGCGCGCTGTAGAGGGCGCCGTGTTGGAACAGCACGCCCCAGCGCTTGCGGATTCTCTTGAACAGGTCCGCGTCGCAGCTGTGGATCGGAACGCCGAACACCCGGATATTTCCGCGTTGCGGTCGCTCCAGGCCCAGCATCTGCCGCAGCAGCGTCGTCTTGCCGCTGCCGGAACCTCCCACCAGGGATACGACTTCGCCGGGCAGGACCGAAAGATCGAGGTCGCGATGGACCACCAGATCGCCGAACACCGTCCACAGACCTTTGACTTCGACGACGGGCTCGGTTCCCATCTCAGGTCCAGCCGACGTTCGAGAAAATCACCGCCAGGATGGCGTCGGCTACGATGACTGCGGTGATCGAGGTCACCACCGAGCGCGTGGTGCCGGCCGCGAGGCTCTCCGTGTTCGGCTGGATGCGCAGCCCGAAGTGGAAGGCGATCAGGGCGATGATCACGCCAAACAGGGCGCCATTGCCGACGCCGAGCCATAGATTGAATTCCGGGACCGCGGCGGGCAACGCGGCGAAAAACTGCACGAAGGGCATCCCCAGCTCGATCTTGGCCGAGACCGCCCCCCCGACCAGGGCGACGCCGCAGGTCCAGAGCACGAGCAGCGGCAGCGCCAG
>Ga0137410_10001111_pt1 | contig 18569 bp, 26 predicted proteins | sample CZODoug1_16funga_FD_108878 | JGI IMG/M metagenome (GOLD analysis project Ga0137410, IMG submission 108878) | Vadose zone soil fungal communities from Angelo Coast Range Reserve, California, USA - CZODoug1_16fungal (Illumina Assembly) | ecosystem: Environmental > Terrestrial > Soil > Vadose zone... | reverse complement strand
GGATCTGATAACCGAGATCCAGAAACAAAAGGGCATTGAACCGTCTTCGGAAGCACGGCAGATAGGGCCAGGATTCTATTTCGATCCTGGGAGAGGCACGATTTTCAAGGCGGGGGAATACCTAGAAGGACACGGCATCCCCAACACACCGGAAAACCGCAAGAAGGTGGCGGATGCTTTCGAGAAGATGCTGATTGACCAAGGGGCTAGTGGAATCAACCTCACGCCAAGACCAAACAGAAGGGATAGACGGCATGGCAACCACTAAAAAACCATTCGGCGGCAAGCAGGCCACACCGTTCGGCAAGAAGGGTGAGGAGAAAAAGGACGGCAAGGCCAAGCCCAAGCCTTCGACCAAGAAGTAATGACCTACTTCCGAGCGAGCAACGAGGCCAAACCCAAGGTGAAGGAGCCGACCTTCACTGAGTCGATCCTGCCTCTGACCCTGACTGTCATCGTGGCGCTCCGGGAAGTCACTGTGGATGACGTACGAGAACGCACCAGGGATCCCGATCCTGAAGGTCAGGCCAACGGCAGGAACAGCGCCTGGAGTGCCGTGTTCACCGGTCCACGAGCCAAAGGGTGGGTGAAGCGGCGCCCCGAGATGGTCATGTCCCGTAACCCCAAGCGCAAGGGAAACCGCAACTCCCTGTGGGACGCCCAGGAGGCGGCTGACCGAAACTTCCGGGACTGGCTGCTCGACGGTCGGATCAACCTGGAGATCCTCCGGGATCTCGGCAACAGCGCAGATCCTCCCACCACCAATCTGGACATCCTCCACAAGGCCTTGAGTAATGCGGGTCTCGACCCTGCGGAGTACATCCCACGGCGACGACTCGTGCGAGTAGGAGGAACAAAGTGACCACCAAGGCACCACTGGATCCCCAGAAGGCGGTGGTAGAGGTCATGGCCGAAATTAACAAGGACTATGGCCCCGAGACCGTCGTGTGGGGCAGCCAGCTTCGCTTCCTCGACGTCCCCCGCATCTCCAGCGGCTCTCTGGCCCTCGACACGGCTCTGGGCGGGGGCTGGACGGTCAACGCCTGGCACGAAATCTACGGTGATGAGTCCTCCGGCAAGACCACCATCATCCTGAAGACCATCGCCACCCAGCAGGCCAAGGACCCGGCGTGGACGGTGTTCTGGATCGCTGCCGAGGAGTTCGTGCCCGAATGGGCACAGATCCTCGGCTGTGACATCGAGCGGATCGTTGTCATGCAGACCAATGTCCTGGAGGAGGCAGCCAACGCCGCCATCCGCATCCTGGAGACCCGCACGGTCGACGCCCTGGTGATCGACTCCCTGCCCGCTCTCTCGCCGATCACCGAGACCGAGGGGTCCATGGAGGACCAGCAGATGGGCCAGGTGGCCCGCATGATGGGCAAGTTTTTCCGTAAGGCCTACACGGCCATGAAGCGCAGCTTGGTGGAGGCCGACCGGCCGGTGACCTGCTTCATGGTCAACCAGTGGAGAGAGAAGATCGGCTTCATGTTCGGCGATCCCCGCACGACACCAGGGGGCCGGGCCAAGAACTACTGGTACAGCACCAGGGTCGAGTTGAAGCGGGACGAGTGGATCACCGAGGGCGAGAAACGCAACCAGCGTAAGGTCGGGATCTCGATCAAGTGCCTGACCAAGAAGAACAAGAGCTACCCGCCGGAGCGGGTGGCGTCGTTCGATTTCTACTTCGACCACAACGAACTGAAGCTACCGCCGGGTAACTACGACCCGGCCAAGGAACTGGTGACCCTGGCGGTGTACTACGACGTCTTCTCGGTGAAGGGGTCCTATTACCACTTCGGCGAGGAGTCCTGGCATGGCCGGGCAGCCGTGGAGGAACAACTTCGTTGGGACCTATCGTTGCAGCAGAGACTCCAAGGTGCTGTACTGGAAGTCACTGCCAAAGGCAAGCACCCGGAGGAAAATCGGCCCTCCCGGCGCTTGGTCAGGTCGAAGAAGTGAAAGCCGGGGATCGCCTGTCAAGATCCCGTCAGCAAGAACGGGAGGGGATGAAGCGCTTTGGTGGCGTTTGCAACCCCAGGTCAGGAGCCAGATGGGACCGCCGCAACGACGGTCGTACAGAACGGGAACTGGTTGAGTTCAAACGGACTGACAACCAGCGCTCCATCACGCTTCAATACGACGACCTCCATGAGCTTCACCTCCACGCCGTGGTCGAGTCTCGACGCCCTGTTCTCTGCTTTGAGTTGGCAGGAGAACACTTCGTGGTCCTCCCAGAGCGGGAATATCACGAACTGGCTGATGGTGGACGTGGACCTGGTGCTGCCTCCGATCTACGAGCGAAAACGTCCCGACTGGTTCGGCCAGGCAAAATGTCTCAGCCTGTGCGCCAACGACAACGTCAACCTGTTCTACGCCGATCACCAGCACAACGGCCAGGTCCAGGAGGCCAAAGCGGTATGCCTAGGAACCCACCCGGACCACCCAGGCCCTTGCCCGGTGCTCGACCAGTGTCTCGACTACGCCCTCGCCAGCGGGGAGAAATGGGGCGTTTGGGGCGGGTGCAGCGAAAGGGAACGACGGAAAATCAAGCGGGACCGCCATCGTGAAGCGGCCGTCGACGCCGGAACCATCATCCCGATCTCCGCAGCGGCGTCCGGTCATCGACGCCAACTTGCGAGAATTGTTACAAACAAGCAAGCGGCAGACCCGTCTCCTTGGCGACATTCAAAGAGCCTTATTGAGCAGGAACGACAAGGTCGGGCGGCGGAGCGACGTCCTCCATCCTTCCGAGATCTCACATACCGACTGGTGTCCGAGGGCTAACTACTACCGCCTGGCTGGTCGCCAGCCCTCGTCAGAGGGGGCGGTCACGCACTGGCAGATGCAGATGATCTTCGATGAGGGCAAAGAGATCCACCGCAAGTGGCAGTCCCGGATCTGGGATCTGGGTCGACTCTCTGGCATGTTCTACTGCATGGACTGTCGACACTCCTGGTTCGACACCGCTCCCGAGGTGTGTGAGAAATGCGGGGCCAAGCGGGAGTTCATCCGTTACGACGAGGTGCCCCTGTTCCAGCCCAGGCTCCGCATGGCCGGGCATGGCGACGGCCTGGACCGTAACGCCGCCCTCATCGAGATCAAGTCCATCGGCGTGAACTCGCTGCGCTTCGAGGCGCCACACCTCCTCAACGAGCACACCTACAAGCTGAACGTGAATGGGAAGAAGAGAGAGTTCATCGACTACGACGCTCTCTGGGACTCCATACGTGTGCCCTTCCCGTCGCACATCCGTCAAGCCCACCTCTACAGCTACATGGGGGCGCCCAAGGATGAGATCTTCATCTACGAGTGCAAGTGGAATCAGAAACCCAAGGAGATGGTCGTCCGATACCGGGAGGAGCGTATCGCTAGCCGCCTCGATCAGTGCCATGAGATCTGCCTAGCCTTGGAAGGAGGACGGAGCCCTGACTGCCCTTTCGATGGATGCCCCGACTGTCAACGGTACGAGAGGAGTGGAGGTGGATCCCGACGCACAATCCTCCTCCGCCGCTCCACAGCGGTTCAAGCGGCGGAGGCCGCTCGACCTGCACGAGACGGCGGTGTGGGCAAGATCAGTCAACGGGATACGCCGAGACGTCTATCGAGAACTGGAGATCGCCGAGCCTGAGAGACCGTCCTTCGGCATGCCCAAGCTGGAGCCGAACCTGGATGATCTCCCCGACAAGGAACTCATGGAGCTATTCGTCCAGTTCACCCGCTGGGCCGACTTCCTCCAGAACCAATCCGCCATCGAGGAGATCCGTGAGCGCTACGCCGACGCCGAGGTGCGCCGCCTGGAAGGCCTGTACATGACCGCCAACAAGCCTGAGAAGGTCTCAGAGGCCGTCACCTGGGTCCGGGCGCAGATGGAGATGGATGGGGCTGTAGGGACTGCCAGAGACACCCTGAGGATCTGTTACGCCCGCAGGAAGCTACAGCAGATGCTCTTCGAGTCCACCGAGCGGGACGCTGCGGTGGTCAGCCGGGAACTGACCAGGCGCACCGACTCCAAGTCCCCCGGCTACCGGCGAGCGGATCGAGGGGCGCCATGACCCAGAACACCGATATGGAGCGCACCCTGCTGGGTCGTCAGGTCGAGGTGCATCTTGGCGACGAGGATGGTGAGCGCATCGTGATTCGTGGGCAGTTGCTGGGATTCGGGCAGGGTGGAGACTTCGAGATCCTCTGCGACGACGGCATGATCCACTACTGCTGGCCCATGTTGAACGTATCCCCAGTCGACGGCACCGGGACACCATGACTGACCTCGTCAACCATCCTCCTCATTACGGCAGCCATCCCTCTGGCGTCGAGTGCATCACCATCACCGAGCACATGAACTTCTGCATCGGCAACGCCATCAAGTATTTGTGGAGAGCCGGACTGAAGGACGGGACCGACATGGTCCTGGACCTTCAGAAGGCAGTCTGGTACATCAACCGAGAGATCCAGAGGTGCATGAGTACCGAGGAACCGACGAAAGCCGATGCGCCACTTGTGGAGAGTACTGGGAGCACGAAGCCCACGCCGAAAATCACCAGCAAGTTACGTACCCGAAGCTCGTGACTGACATCTACGTCGGCATCGATCCCGGCACGAAGAACTGCGCCCTGGTGGCCTGGTCGCCGACACGGGGGCTGATCACCACCTGGAAGCCCAAGGGCACCATGCCCACCGGGGTCCTACGGCTCCGGCGGCTCATGGTCGACATCAGCCACGAACTGGGGAAGCTGAACGAGATCCGCAAGATCGCCCTGGAGGGGTACTCCATGGCCGAGCGCTACGGCCAGCACAACTCCGGCGAGGTCGGTGCCACCATCAAGCTGACCATCCTGGCCCACTTCAACGCCCAGGATCAGCGGGCTTACCCGGTCCTGGTCGCCCCCCAGCAACTGAAGAAGTTCGTCTCCGGCAACGGCAACACCAAGAAGGAGATGATCGCCAAGGAGATCCTCAAACGCTGGGGAATGGACTTCGATGACACCAACATTGCCGAGGCCTACGCCCTGGCCCGGATGGCTCATGCCGTCGACGCCGAGCCGGAGATGACTGGTTTCCAACGGGACGTTGTCAAGGCTCTGGAGGGGCGCACCGAGTGGGACCCGGTTTTCGTCATGCCCAAGCGTCGACTGGTCCGGGTTGGGCGCTAGGTCGGCCCTACGATTAACCCTATGGCTGATCAGCGCAGAGTGGGCCATGCGATTCGGCGCCGCATGGGAGCTTCATCCAACCACATGATGATGGCCGAATCCGCAGCAGCAGAAAATATGTCGATCCCTTCGACAGGAGGTCGTTCTATGGGATCCGCTGGACATAAGAAGGGTGTACCGGATGTCTATGACACCGGCAGCGACAGCTATGGACGTGGAGGACCACCTCTGGCCTCCGACAATGCCGCCTTCGCCAGTGGGGTGATGGCCGGTGTGGTCGCTGAGCCGAACCGTCCTCGTGGCCGGATGTCAGCCGGGGAGTCGGCTGGGGCCAGGCTGACGGTGTCCCCATCGATGAAGATGCCCGAGCAGTCCCCTGTCCCTACGCAGGGCGGAGGCATGGTGGTGCCTTCGACGTCGAGCCGGGCAGGGTCCTTCTCTACGGGCCAGCAGGAGGCCCACGGTGGCTGAGGGCTACGAGCAGGCCCAGTATGTGAACAAAGAGCCGCACGGTCCCACCTACGACATGGTGATGTCCGAAAAAGACTCCTCGATCAGGGATGCCCAGGACCCACATTTTCTCGGCCAACTGATGCCCGTGGCCCACTCTCGTCCTGAAGAGGTGCGCTCCTTCTTCGACGCCACGTCTGTCACCGGGTAACGGGCTGACATGCCCCAGGGTACGTTCACGCCGTTCCAGTACCTGCCGCCCTACAACCAAGGCCAGCCTGGCAACGCCAACACCGTCGGGGGCGGCGGTGGTCTCGGCCCGTATTTTCGGGACTCACTGGACGCCCGGCGTTCCATGTACAACCAGACACCGGAGGCCATGTACCCCGACGGGTATCTGGGCACCATCAACTCCCGGCGAGGAGACCGGCTCCTCGACAGCCTAAAGGACCGCCAGAATCAGCGCTCTTACGTCCGGGGCGTTCACAAGGGCGAGCGGATCGATCCGGGCGACTACTACTTCCCTCGCCAGCTTCAGCCCGACAGCGGATTGCGTCGCATGGCCGAGAGCGTCCCCGACGACACCTGGGTGATGGTCAAGCGGGCCGCTCCGAAACTCTCGTTGATGCCCATGTACAGCCCGGCTCAGGAGTCGATGCAGGGGGCGACGTCCGGTGTCGGGCGCACGACCCAGCTTCGCCGCATGGCGCCCCCTTGGAGGTAAGAGATGCCCCGTTTCGGCCCGCCCCACTTCACCGAGAAGGGCTTGGGAAAGTTCTACAACCCCCACAATCGGAACCTGCATGGAGGCCAGTTCAACAAGCCCGGTATCAAGCAAGCTGGCGAGGGTATTGCCTTCAGCCATCTTCGTTCGCAGTATTTTCGCCGGGCTGGAATGGGGGCGGCGCTGCGGTACACCCTAGGTCTGGAGCAGGTTCCCTCCCATGTGCAGGACACGCTCAACTCACGCCAGCGTCGCCAGACCGGTCTCAACCCAGGCGACATCAATGTCATGGCCCAGCAGCCCGAATCGGATGAGTGGTAGATGGGGAATTTTGACGAATTCTTCCCCTTCGATCTCGGTCACGGTGCCACGGCGAACTCCGCCCGTTGGCGGAAGATGGCCCAGCTATGGATGTCGGACGGTGTCCTCGCCAACTATCTGAACTCGCTCAGCGCCACCATCTCTGCCCCGAACGTCACCCTGACTCCAGGGGCGGTCTTTATCCACGGCTACTACGCCGAGATCCAGACGGCGCAGACGATTCCGGTGCTAACCAACGGGACGATCGTCGCCAAGGTCGACTACACCAACGAACTCTGTTCGATCTACTACAAGGATGGCGCCACCGACTACAGCGGCTATGAGCAGTCGGCCAACAACTGGGAGATCCCCCTGTGGCTGGTGAGTGGCACCACACTGACCGACCTTCGAGTGATGATCAATCCATCCGCTGGGCTGGCTTGGTGGGCGTCGGTCGTTGGCTCGACCGCCATCAGCGCCAGCCAGTCAGCACAGATCAACATCTTGACGCCCCGCCTCCCCTACGCAGGATCGGCTCTGCTACGAGGTGAGCTACTCCTCACCTATCCCGACGCCAGCCAAGCTCAGTCAGCCATCTGCCAGTTGACTTATCAGTGGGGACTCGGCGATCAACAGGTAACACCAACGGTCACGCCCACGAGGACGTCGGGTGGGCCAGCCGGGATCCCTAGCGCCGTTGTAGTCGCCATATCCGCCATCATCCCCGTCACGCAAGGAAAGAAGACCGTGTCATGGAGAATAACGTCGGGAACGGGAGCAGCGGGGATCAGCGTGTCGACCCTGACGGCGACGCTGACGATGGTCAACCGTCCGGTGGCGGTGTAGTGACCTACGACTACACCGAGGACGGACCGGAAGAAGAGAGCCTGGTCACCGACCTACTACCTGATTGGCTCTGGGCGCAGCACAGCATTCCACCACCGCAGGAGCATGACGAATGACTCTGGTCGACAACTTCTTTCCCTTCGACACCGGTTCTGGGGCCAGTGCCACTCCGGCTCGTTGGCGCCTCATGGCCCGCACCTGGGCGACCTCTGGCATCCTGCCCCGGTATATGAACCAGATGGCGCCGACGATCGCCGGATCGGTGGTGTCGATCGACACCGGGGCGGCATGGATCGACGGCTTCTATGGCGAGAACGCTGCCGTCAAGAACATCTCGGCCACCGGCAACGGCATGGTGGTCGTCCGGGCTGACCCCAACAGCCGTCAGATCATCATTGCCTTCGTAGCCAATCAGATGACGCCGACCCAGAGCCTGACTGATATCTATGAGATCCCGGTCTGCCGGGTTACCGCTGGGGTCATTACCGACATTCGCCAGTTCACCAGCTTCGGCGGTGTCCCGGCAGGCGTGATGTGGGAGTTCGGCGGCTCAACGCCTCCGGCAGGATGGCTCCTTTGTAACGGGACTTCCTATCTTCGTACCGACTATGCCGCCCTCTTCGCCGCCATCGGGACCGTGTACGGAGCAGCCGATGGGACCCACTTCTCCGTCCCTGATACGAGAGGAGCCGTTGTTCTCGGGGCCGGAACGGGTGCTTATGCTGGCGCCACCGCCCATCCCCTCGGCCAGCGTGGTGGGGAAGAGACCCACGTCCTCAACTCAGTTGAAAACGGCTACCACAACCACACCGGTATATCCGGCACTGAGAGCGGCTACCACCAGCATGGCAACATTGTCGATGGTGCCTCTGGTCAACTGCCTGTGGCCTACGGTCCAAGCTCGACCCAAGGACTTCAGACTGGCTCATCCGGCCAGAGGGCCTGGGGAGTGGGGACCATGGTCACCGGTAACCAGAACGCCCTCCACACCCACGGCATAGCGGTTGAGGGTGGTCAACCGCATAACAACCTGCAGCCATTCGTGGCTGTGTCCCGGATCATCAAAGCGTAGCCATGAGCTTCGTCGTCCCCTCCAACTTCCGCCAGCTTCCTCCGGTCTGGGAGATGGCCCAGCCGTTCAACATCGATGCCACAGGTTCTGTGGCCTACGACATCGACCCGGTGACCTGGGCACGCAACCACATCCTGGCCGTGTTGCTGACCAACCCTGGGGAGCGGGTGATGCGCCCTAGCTACGGGGTGGGGATCTACAGCTTCGTGTGGGAGAACCAGGACCCGCTGGTTGAGCAGCAGATGATTACCACCATCAAGCAGGCCGTCAGTGTCTGGGAGCCGAACGTCACCCTGCATGACCTGGAGTTTGTCCCCCAACCTGACTTTTCCGGGATCGTGTACCTGGAGATCGCCTTCTCCGTCGGTGCCGCACCCACGATCCATACCGTGACCTTCAGCCTGGGCGGGACTGGAGTGGAGATCACGGCATGAGCATCGCTCCCGTCTCTCTCGGAACCATCTCCGATATCGTCTCCACGACGATCAACGTCCCGCCCATCGACTACACCAGCCGGGACTACACCGCTCTCGTCCACGATCTCCTCACCCTGATCCCGAGCTACCTGCCGGAGTGGACTGATCGGTCACCGGGCGACTTCGGCATCGTGCTCATCGAGTTGTTCGCCTACATGGGCGACGTGCTCAACTACTACAGCGACCGCATTGCCAACGAAGCCTTCATCGCCACCGCCCAGCAACGGCAGTCAGTACTGAACCTCGCCAATCTGCTGGACTACACACCGCACAACAATGTGGCGGCGACGGCGCAGTTGCAGTTCACCATCGCCCAGCCCTCAGGGCCGGTGAAGGTGCCTGCGTTCACGACCCAGGTCGGAACGGTCGGACTGGGCACCAACGCAATCATCTTCCAGACGACACAGGACCTGTGGATCTTCGGCGACGGCATCACCCACACCAAGACCTGGACCTCCAACGGCAACTCCGGTCAGCAGTACGTCTTGGGCAACGACAACGTGGACTACCCAACCTACGTCTTCAACGGAGGCGGCGGTAATCAGACCGTGGTCGTGAACGGGACGCCTTGGCCGATCGCCGCTGGCAACACCTTCGTGGGCCAGACACCCTCGGCCCAGGTCTACACCGTGATCAACGGCAACACGGTGCTGTTCGGTGATGGCGTCACGGCAGGGGCCAAACCGGCTGCCGGACAGACGGTCCAGATCACCTACCAACCGGCCCCTCCGGCGACCTACCAGGGTCTGGTCCCGGCCATGCACGGGGCCTCCACCCTGGGCGAGGCCATCGGCATCTCCGATGGCACTCCCTCGCAGCGCTTCACATTGTTCAATACCCCGGTGGTAGACGGCACGGTGAAGATCAACATCGATGAGGGCGATGGTCACCCGATGGCCTGGCGGTACTACCAGCGCATCGTAGATGCCTTCGCCAACGATCCCGCCTTCACCATGAGCGTGAACGCCAATGGCGTCGTGTCGGTGATCTTTGGTGACAACACCAACGGGCAGGTCCCTCCTGTCGGCGCCTTCATCACTGCCGATTATGTGGTGGGCGGGGGATCGATCGGCAACGTGGCGGCGAACACCTTGACCCAGATAGCGGGTGGATCAGCCAATATCCTCTCTGTCACCAATCCCTCGGCGGCATCCGGCGGAGCCGACGTCGAATCCACCGACCACATCCGCATCCACGCCCCGTTGAGCATCACCGCCATCAACCGAGCCGTGACCCTGGACGACTTCGCCGCCCTGATCCTGAACGTCCCGAGCATCGCCAAGGCCTCGGCCACGTCGACTGCCTACAACGCCGTGAACATCTACATCCACCCAGCGGGTGACTTCTTCGGCTATGGCAACGACGCCACAACGACAGTGGCGGCATTGACCACTGCGGTCAATCTCCTGGCCCCGTCGATCACCAACACGGCCTACACCGGGTATTTGGATGACAAGAAGATGGTGACCACGTCGGTCGTCATCCTGGCGGCCCAGTACAACAACGGCACCACGACCACGACCGGCTACGTGCCCTGCAATGTCAACGTCACCGTGCAAGTACTGCCTCAGTACCAGCAAGCGGCGGTCCAGGCGGCGGTGACGGCAGCCATCAAGAACCTTTTCTTATTTTCGGTGGTTGACTTCGGGTACCGGATCAGCTTGTCAAGCGTCTACCACGCCGTCATGAATGTCGAGGGCGTGGATTATGTGAACGTGACTGCCCTCTATCGCAACGAGGTGACGAGCAGGGTGGGCGACATCAGTTGCGCCAACTATGAGATCCCTCAGGCATATCTGATCAACGTCACAGCCAACGGTGGGGTGAACTTCTAATGGCGGCGACTTATCCCACTGCCCTCAAGGTCTTCAGCACCTTCCACGACTACACCGACGTGATCTGGGCGTGGTCGGTCAACGAGATGCATGACGAGATCGTTGCCATCGAGAGTGTCCTCGGTACCGCTCCGTTCGCCAACACGCCCTATACCACCTTCGCCGGGGCCATCCAGGATCTCTATGCCAACAAGGCGCCGAGCCTCCATACCCACACCCACGCCACGCTGTTAGATGACAACCAGGGCAACGATCATCCTCAATACATCCAGGTCAGCGGCTACCCCGGCTTCAGTCAAGCCGTGGCCGGTCAGAACGCCTGGGCGGCATCCCATCTGTTGCCCCTCGGTCAGCTTCAGAGCTTCGGATATCAGAACACCGCCCAGGTGCAAGCGGCGGTCAATGCTGCCCTCGGCAACCTGATGTCAGGCGCCGCCGGAGGCGCCCCCATCTGGGGTTCGACCCCAGCCCCGACGTGGCGGGTACAGGGTGGGTACTTCACCGGCATCACCAACGGCAGCGGTCAGGTATTCATCCCCATCTCACCACCCTACAGTCGCTGCGTCCAAGCGTTTGTCTGTACCAAGATGCCACCAGGACCGGGAGCGGGTACCCCATACAACTGGGTCGAAGCGCAGACGACCCTGATGGCGGTCAGCGGCTCCGTGGCCACGGTGCAGTTCTCCCATGACTACTCGTGGCAGACGAACATGAAGGTGTCGCTCAACTGGATAGCGATCGGGACCTGATGGCTGCCTCGTATCCGACGTCGATCAAGTCATTCCTGACCTATCAGAATCAGCCGGGCGACAACAACCACATCGTCCCCGATCCCAACAACCCGACCCAACCCATCGATCTGACCATCGACCGGGCCAAGGTCACCAACGAGATACACGACGAGATCACTGCCATCGAGAAGACCATGGGCGTGCTTCCCTTCCAGCAGCCCATGGGTGGCGCCATTGTGGACCTCTTCTACAACAAGTCGCCGGGGATCGCCGACCCCATCACCGGGGCTGTGCCTCCCGATCCGCCACCGTCCCACGACCATATCCACCAACAAACCGGTGGCCGGGACGCCGACGATCATCCCATGTACATGCGGGTTGACGGAGCCAGAGGTTTCAGCGCCCCCGTGAGCGCTCCCGACGCCTGGGATGCCAGCCAGTTGGTCACCTTGCACCAGGGACAGGCGTCGGGACTCAACTCCGGCCAGGTCAACAGCATCATCCAAACCGCCCTGAGCAACGCCATCAGTCCCTACCCCCCACTGACCGGCCCGGCGGCACAGCGCTACCGGATGACCGGTGGCTTCCTGTACGGGTACACCAACAACAGCGGCAATATTTATGTCGACTACTCTGCGGCGCATTTTTCCGGGATCCTCACCTTTGTGTACGTAAAGAATCCGCATCCGGGGACCAGTGCCTTTGGCTACAAGTACCAGTACCAAGAGGACCAGTTGGGCCTGGTATCGATCAGCAACCAGGGAGCCTGGATCAAGTTCATCGAGGACATCGTGGTCGACCGGCAGGCGCATGTGGCGTTGACCTGGATGGTGGTAGGGGTCTGAGTGTCAGCGCCGAGCACGATAGAAGTCAGGTGGTGGTTAACATAGGCGTCTACGGCATCGACTACTACGGGACCGGACGTTTCGGTCGTGACCCCCAACTGGTTCGGCCCGATTTTTCGGTGGACCCGTTCGAGGCTATGGCGCTCGACTACTCCACCCTGCATCTGACCTGGCAGAAGCCCCAATCGAGCAACTGCACTTTTCTACGTCTGGTCCGCAATCCCCGGAACCTGCCCCAGGATGAAGACGATGGACTGTACCTGTGGGGCGATGCGACGACCAATCCGCCCTACGCCGAGCCGGTCCAGCGGACCGCCAGCCTCACCGACATGGGTCTCAGTAATGGATTCTTCTACTACACCATGTGGGGCTGGGATTCGGTCAACCTGATCTGGATCCGTTGCACTGACCTGATCGCCCTAGTGCCGATCAACTGGGGCTATGGCTACCGGCTCTACAACCTGATACCCATGGCCTATCGGGACCTCGACGCCGTGCTGGTCGACCCCTACAACCCCTGGCCGGTGGACAGTCCACGGCCTCCCCTGCGGCGCTACCTGTCCCTGCTGGGCTTCCAGGTGGACTTCATCCGCACTGAGCTTGAGAGTCTCATGAGCGTCAATGACGCTCAGAACTGCTCCGGCGCTCTCCTCCCGCTGTTAGCTCAACAGTTGGGATTGCAGAACGAGCCGGAGATCGGCATGCAGCAGGAGCGCCAGCTAATCAGCAACGCCGTCCATCTCTACAAGCTCAAGGGCAGTCCCAGGGGTATCAGCGAGTTCTCGTCGGTGCTGACCAGCTATCCGATGACCACGCTGGCGCACCACGGCTACAACGTGCTGCTGTGCCGGGACGACAGCATCGCCGAGACGTCGATCGGGACCTGGCAGGCCTGGCCTCCGCCGATCAGCAAGTTCCCAGGAGTGGTGGGCAACAACGGTCTCACGCTCACACAGAATCCCAACATGCTGGGCGACGCTTCTGCCGTCCCGCCCATACCCCCAGTGTCGGGAATGACCAACCCGTTGGAGGTCTACCCCGGCTTCAACCCCGGTCCTCCCACCTACAACTACAGCGGCACGCAGGCCAAGGTGACCGGCGGTGGGGACATCTACATCACCACCGCCCGGATCCCCGTCACCGACTTCATGTCATCGAGCTACGGGCCAGGCGTCGTCACCTGGCGGGTCCAGTTGTGGTCCTCGGTGTCCCGGCAGGTTGAGCTTTCCCTGTGGGGCGACAACGGCAACGGCATACCCACCCAGATCCTGGCCCCCCAGAACTTCACCGAGACCGCCGGGCGCTGGACTCTGATGACGATCAGTGGGGCGATCAACCCCTACCCCAACGGCCTGAGCAAGCCAGCAGCGTATTACTGGGTCTTCCCCCGCATCCGTATCATCGCAACCGCCGCCAACGAGCCGCATTACTACACCCTGATGGGCCTGTGGCCGTGTACGCCGAGTGATCTGGGCGTCAACACGTCTATCTACGACTATCCACGGGATGTCAAGGTCACCCTCAGTCCCCAGGCCTCCAACCTGTTGTCTAATCCGCTCACCGCCTTCACCAACGGCTTCGACGGCCTCACAACCGCCGCAGACCCGCTCCAGGCGTCGCTCAACCTGACCTGCTCGATGCAGATCCACTACGTGAGTTCCGAAGACCCTGCATCGTTGTTTGGCGTGAATGGATCCGCTTCCCTCCAGGTCATCACCGTCGGTCCCAACGGCACCGTATGGTTCGGATCGGTCGGATCCTTCAGCATCCCTCAGCCGACCTATCCCCAGGGCTGGTTCAGCGACACTGCCCATGACTGGTTCGGTGGGTCCAGCCCCGGCCAAGCCGCCACCAGACCGTGGTTCGATCCCGTCAACTCCTGGTTCTTCGAGAACAACCAGTACTTCTCGATCGGTGACCCGGTGATCGGAGGCAACTGGTTCCCGACACCAGCCCAGCCTCCCCTGAACGGCAACCTGGTGCCGTTCAATGTCCCGGCCTATCAGCCGTTCAACTTCAGCGTCTACGGCCGCAACTTGCAGGTCCTCGATCCCTCTAACGCTGCCATGCAGATGGGCTTCCGTTGGTATTACCCTGACGGCTCCTGGACCGAGACCTTCACGCAGTACTCACTGAGCAGCAGCTTCGAGCGCTACGCCATCGCCCCGTCGGATCCGAACTTGGCCTGGATGGCAAACCCGCCAACCCAGCCGCAGACCAACGCTCAGCCCACCACCATGTTCCCCTTCGTGCGCTTCCCCTACGCCCAGCAAGCCACCTTTCTGTTGAACTCAGCCATGCTGTCGCCGGGCACCCAGATACCGCCGTACTTCGACGCAAGCCTGTACCCCGGCAACCCGGACTACATGCCCGACAGCCACGGGGCCAGCTACTACTTCCGCCATTTCAAGCCCCGGACCTTCCGGCTGAAGGCGGAGCTTTACCGCTGGATCCCCATGGGAGCGAGCCATACCGAGATCTTCGCCGCCGAGTCCATCCAGCCGCCGCTGGACCCGACCCTGTGGACCCACCCCGCACTGGTCCTTCGTGGAACCACGACTATGACGGTCACGCCCAGCTAATGACGAGCGATCTGGCGTACGTGGTGCTCATCGGCTTGGGGTCCATGAAGCTCACGGAGTTCTACAAGGAGATCACCCGCCGTATTGGCCTGCACCAGGCCGGTTGGTGGAAGAGCTTGGTCAATCTGTGCTGGGTGGTGTTGCTGAGCCTGCTCATCGCCCACCGGGATCTCCACACCAGGGTGCTGATCGCCTTGGCGGCATCTGGTCTGGCTGCCCTTCTTCATGCCATCGATACAGTCCTACGAAGTCACAGAGACGAGATGGTAGCGATAGTCATGGACAAGGCTCGTGCCCGCCGCCGATAGTCCTTGCCTTCTGGTGAAAGGTTGTGTATACATGCACTTGATCACCACTCACAGCCGGTGATGTCAGGCGGTGCCCCTCCCCAGGGGGCACCGCTTTTTTTCTTCCAGAACTTTACGCCGACCGGCACTTGGGCGTTCCAGGAGGACTAAAAGTGGTGCTACCGGATCTACTGGTTGACGAGGAGCCACCATGGCACGCACCAAAGAGGGGGTAACGATTGGATTTCTCGGTACCGGGACGATGGAGAACGTTGACACGGCCATCGACCTGATCGAGGAGTACATCGAAGCCAACATCACCAGCGAAGAGGACCCCGTCGTCTTCGTCTTTCCCCTGACCACCAACGAGTTCTCCGAGACCATGGAAGAACTCGTAGATATGGCGAGAAAGTCGGACATCACCTACGAAGTAATCACCAGCACATCCGACAAAGGTCGGCGGTCCTTCACCAACATCACCGCCAACGCCGCCCGGACCTACCACGTCGCCGACGTCTTCACCCAGCTTGAGCAGATCTTGAACGATGCGCCCAAGGCACTCCTGGAGATCCTCTGGGACGACAAGCGGCAGGACGAACTGAGCGAGATCATCCGGCGATTCCAAGACGCCGGGATCGAGGTCCTCGATCTGACCGACGGCAACAGTCCGTTCGAGGTCGAGGAGGACGAAGCCACAGCGGAGCCAGAAGCGACGCCAGCCGAGACCGAGGCGCAAGCCGTAGCGGACTCCTGGGCGGCACAAGAGCCAACGGAGGAAACAGAGACCATCCCGATCTACTCCCGCTCCGAACTGGAGGTCTTCGCCAAGAAGGAGGGCCGGGGCAAGATCAAGGGCATCAACGTCGGCCTGGGTTTGCCTCCCCGCAAATCCACCGCAGCCATGATCGACCAGATCATGGAAGCGCAGGGTGAAGCGGATGAAGCCCCAGAGGCCCGTGCGGAAGCCCGTGCGGAGACCGTGGAGGCCCTGGAGGAGACGTTCGGCGCCGAACCTACGCTGACGGTGGAGGAGGGGACGGTTCCCTTCCCGGAGTTCTCCGGGCTGATGTATGAGGTGCTCGCCACGTTCCCGTCCCGGCTGCACGACGTCCTCGATGAGTTCCTCACCAGCCTGGGCAAGACCCTGGAGGGCGTGATCTTCAATGCTACGGCCGAGCAACCGGACAACAACCAAGAAGAAGCCCGTCCCCGGCGCCTACGGAGCCATTGACATGCCTCGCAAGCTCGTCCGTCGAACCCCCGAACCGGGGCTACGGGCCGTCGTCAGCGATCCGCAGGAAGAGCTAGAGCCAGCCGAACAAGACATCGTGCCGCCAGCCGAACGAGACATCGTGCCGCTGCTCTACAACGTCTCTGACGCCTGTTTCATCCTCGGCAACATCAGCAAGCAGATGCTCTACCGGTTGATCCATTTGCACCGAATTCACCCGGTGAAGATTGGCACTCGCTCTTTGTTCACCATGGAGGAGCTTCAGCGTTACGTTCGGGAGCAGCAGGCCGAACCAACCGGATGACGTCCCACACCGGATTCAAGAACATCGTCCGGCCTTGGTCATGGCGTACCCAGATACCACCGTCGGGCAGGATGTGTTCCACGTAGCCCGAACCGATGGCTGAGACATGCTGGGGACCGCTGGGAACCGTGTGGTACTCCACATAGTCACCGACCTGGAGGGACGGGATCTCGTCCTGCTCCTGTTCCTCCAGGTCCTCCTCCTCCTCGGCCTCCAGGGCGTCCCAGACACGAGGGGGAGTGACTTCGCTGGTGGCAACCAGGGAGAGGCCGTGGGAGCGCAGCCAAGTCTGTAGTCCTAGAGGCGGGTCGAGATGCTCCAGCAGGTCTTCGCCCTCAACGTCCAATGTGTGCAGAATGTTGGTGGCGGTCGTCTCGATGTCCTGACCGGCGCAGTCCTCCAGGATGACGCAGACCATGTCGAACGTCTCCTGCCGTAAGCTCATTCTGCGAACAGCGTCCCGAGGACGTTCACCACCCGGTCGTTCGCCGCCTTGAGTGCCCCGTCCTCATCATCGGTCGGTTCGGACTGCCACACGACATTGCGGTCCACGATGATCTGGCCGACCCAGCCGCCGACCATCTGGACGGCACGGGTGATCAGCAGACCCTTGGGCGTGTGCTCCGACTTGGATTCACCCGGTGGGACGTTGAAGCCGCTATAGCTGTTGGACGAACCCCAGGAGATGGTCATGGGTTGGTTCCCGATCATGTTGCTCATCTCAGTCCTTTCGAGTGTCCCTTTCAAGCATGTCAATCACCGCCACGAGGGCATCACGGTGCCACCAGGGGTGGTTCGAGCGGCTCGAACAGCCGCCACCCGATCTTGTTCATGACCTCCCGACGAACAGGAGTCAGCAGATGGTCAGGACAATCACCCGCAAGTAGGTTGTCGTATGCCTGACCAAGCGCTTCTCGAAGCTCCTCCACCTGTGATGTAACGGCGAGCAAAGCGGTGGACACAGATTCTTCGAATACGGACTGGTCCGCTTTACGAATCTTCATCGCACCAATGCCCTGACCGTCTCTCTGACTTTCAGGGGCTTGTCTTCCGGCCCCTTCACGTACGCCTCGATGAGCTTAGGGGCGTGCTCGCCCTTGGAGGGGTACCACTGGTTGCGCCAGTGGCGACCAACGAGCCAGCGGTGGGACCACTCGACCTCACGGCCCGTGGGCGCCGAGGCACGGGTCGGCTCCCGCAGATTGATGACCCGGATCTCATCCAGCTTGCGCCCCGCCCGCTCCGTCTGACGCTGGACCTGGCGGGACGGGCGCTCCCTGGTCTCGACGGCGATCTTCTGGGAGCACAGCGCCCAGAACGTGGCCAGGAGACGACGGTCCTCGACCATCGAGTTCGTCATGATGGTGTCCGGCTCGTCGCCGAGGGGGGTGAAGTTGGAAATCATGGCCTGATATGGCCACTCCGAGCCACCTGTAGGCATCAGCCGGGTGGGCATCAACTCACGCCAGCGTGCCTGGAGCTTCTCGGGCAGGCTGTTGTAGACAATGACCAGGTCACGCCAGGCGTAGGTCTCGATCGACAGGGACTGCCCGACGCCGTACATCTCGACCTGACCCCACAGGAACGCCGAGGTGAAGATGTTGTCACCGGATTCAGCGTCGGTGCCAGGGATGGACTTGGCGAAGACGACGAAAGCCTGCTCGACCGGCGGCTGGGGAAGACAGTCAGGGATGGTGGGGGCCAGGGAGATGAGCACGTCACACATCTCCGGC
>Ga0137410_10001106_pt1 | contig 18597 bp, 16 predicted proteins | sample CZODoug1_16funga_FD_108878 | JGI IMG/M metagenome (GOLD analysis project Ga0137410, IMG submission 108878) | Vadose zone soil fungal communities from Angelo Coast Range Reserve, California, USA - CZODoug1_16fungal (Illumina Assembly) | ecosystem: Environmental > Terrestrial > Soil > Vadose zone... | reverse complement strand
CGAGACCGTATCGGCGAGTTGCGCGCAAGCGGCGCGGCGCTCGCGAAGGCCATCAGCGCCTTGCTGGAGATCGGCCCCTCGCCGGCTGGCAATAAACAAACTCGTTGATCTTTCGGATGCGGGGTCCTGAGTGGGTACACCCCCCACCAGTTCAGATGAATATCAAAACAAAGGGCTTACGAGATTACATTTCATAAACGATTGATTCTAAAGGGCCTGGATTGCAGCGCAATAGCTGAGGCACGTGGAACCCTGGACCGGCAATAACGCCCCCCTGTACCACGCCCTGTTTTTTGTAAGTGTTACATCTACGGGACTTAAGCATTGCGCAAGTCCTTTGTTTGCAACACATACGAGGGGCTCACAAGTGTTGCATCTAAAGGACTTATATCTCACCAAAATTGTGCACATTTGCTGCGAGGGGTAGATGGGCACAGGCGAGGACAGGAATTAGCTGTAATTGTACCCAGAAGCTACTGTACCAGAGGAATAGAGGCTCGTCAAGAGAAAACGGCGGCTAGCGCAAGGCAGCCCATCCCTTTCTGCACAAACCGCAGAAAAGTATGGGCTACCCAAGGAGGTTTGGCGGATCGCGTGGCGGCCACCCGCCCGATACGTCACGCTTTTCGCGAGGGATTGAATGCGTCGGTATCTTTTCACTTCAATGGTCTCAGCCGCGGAAAGCTTCCGGTCAACGTGTGATTCAGAGCGCAACGCACCTGAATGCAGCAGGCAACGCTTCCCGGCAGCGACACCACATGTAGGACAGGGGACGGAGAATAACTGTTCGGGGGTCAGGTCTCTCATTCTCACGGGTACAGGGTGCGACAAGACATGCGGGAAACCTATCCCATTTGGAACAATGTCAGGAAAGCCGAAACACTCAGCACTCACATCTTACTTAGCGACTGGTTTGTTTGAATGAATTCGGCAAATCGGAAACTCGCCTGCTACCGGCTGGGGGGCTAGCGGCTCGCGAGGTTTGCGGCCGATGCCGGCTGCTGCCCGGAGCGTCGCGGTGAGCGCAGGCGTCTCGGCAAGCCGAATAGCTTCGCGTGGCACAAGAGTATCGCTGGCGTATCTTGCCGGATTGATTTATGCTGCCCGCGGAGATTACCGCTTCCCTTAAGCCCCGATAGAGCCGGGGCGCCTATCTTCACCATGCTCTTCAAGACGCAAAGCGCTTCGGTTTACGGGATTGATGCCTACCTCGTGGAGGTGGAGGTGGACGTGGGTTCCGCGCGCATGCAGGACTTCAACGTGGTGGGGCTGCCCGACAACGCAGTCAAAGAGAGCCGCGAACGAATCAAAAGCGCGCTAAGAAACTGCGGGTTCGAGTTTCCTCATGGGCAAGGCGTGACGATCAATCTGGCGCCAGCGGATGTGCGCAAGGAAGGATCGGGGTTCGATCTGCCCATGGCACTGGGGCTGGTGGGCTGCCAGGGACAGTTTTTCGGCAAACAATTGGACAAGATGATGTTTCTGGGCGAGCTGTCGCTGGATGGGAGCGTGCGCTCGGTGCGCGGAGCGCTGTCCGCGGCGCTGGCGGCGCGGGAGTTCGGGTTGAAGTCGCTTGCCGTTCCGGAAGCCAATGCGAAAGAAGCGGCGGTCGTGGAAGGCGTGGACGTGTACGCATTGAAGTCGCTGCCGCAAGCCGTGGACCTGGTGAACTCGCCCGAGTCATTCACACCGGTAAAAGTGGACGCGCAGCAGATGCTCTCTGAGGCCGCGCAGTACTCGGTGGACTTGCGTGACGTGCACGGACAGCAGGCCGCCAAGCGGGCCCTCGAAGTGGCTTGCGCGGGCGGGCATAACATTTTGTTTATCGGGCCGCCGGGCGCGGGGAAGACCATGCTGGCGAAGCGCATCCCGACGATTCTGCCGCCCATGTCGCTCGAGGAAGCCATCGAGACGACGCGCATCCATAGCGTAGCAGGCGTATTGGAGGACAGCCGCGGTTTGGTCGGCACGCGGCCGTACCGATCGCCGCACCACACGATCAGTGATGCCGGGTTGATTGGCGGAGGCGCCGTGCCACGCCCGGGCGAAGTCTCCCTGGGGCACAACGGCGTGCTCTTTTTGGATGAACTGCCGGAATTTCAGCGAAATGTGCTGGAAGTGATGCGGCAGCCGCTCGAAGATGGGGCGGTGACCATTTCGCGCGCGGCGGTTTCGGTGACGTTCCCGTCGAGGTTCATGCTAGCGGCGGCGATGAATCCCTGCCCATGCGGCTATTTCGGCGATCCCACGCGGGAGTGCCATTGCACGCCTCCCATGATTCAGCGCTACGTCTCAAAAATCTCGGGTCCGCTTCTGGATCGCATTGATATCCACATCGAGGTTCCCGCCGTGAAATACAAAGAACTACGGGCGCCGTCTTCCGCGGAGGACTCTGCTTCCGTCCGGCAACGGGTGATTGCCGCGCGAAACAGGCAACTCGAAAGGTTCCAGAACGAGAAAAAGACTTATGCCAACGCGCAGATGATGCCGAAGATGATCCGCAAGCATTGCGCGATTTCGCCGGAAGGCGAAAAACTTCTGGAAAACGCCATCACGCGGCTCGGGCTTTCTGCGCGCGCCCATGACCGCATTTTGAAAGTAGCGCGCACGATCGCCGACCTGGACGGCGGATCAAGCATCGAGCCGCGCCATCTTAGCGAAGCCATCCAGTACCGAACGCTGGATCGTTCTTACTGGGCTTGAGGCTGTCGACCTGCTGATCTCTTGCTGTCAGCCGGCGTCCGCCAGGTTTGAGTTTCCTCGTTGCTGCACACTGCATCTAATCTTTGTAGGAGATGGCCGGGTTGCTCCATTGACTCTGTTTCCTTGGCTATGTTACCCATAAAGCGCTCCTATTAGGGGCACCCGGGGCAGAAGCAACGCAAAAGATGGCGTTCAACACCAAGCACCTTGAAATGACGCTAGAGACGCAAGTCGAGAGCGTCAATCTTGCCGAGGAGATGTGTCTCCGAGTAGCGGAAGCGGCGGGGTTTGGTGAGGACGACTGCTACCGCATCGGGATGAGCGTGCGCGAGGGCGTCATCAACGCCTTTCACTACGGGAACCAGGAACGGCCCGACAAGAAAATCTACCTTGCCGTGGACTTCACCGCCGACAAGATGATTATTCACGTCTTGGACGAGGGTGCTGGATTCAAGCTCTCCGATGTTCCGGATCCGCTTGCCGAGGAAAATCTGCTCAGTACGTCCGGCCGCGGAATCTTCCTGATGCGCGCCTTCATGGACGAGTTCGATGTGGTTCCCGGGAGAACCGGCGGCGCGGAAATCGTGATGTCCAAGAAACTGCCCGCCCCGGGGAGCGCCTCCCCGAATGGCCGGGGCGGACAAAACGCCACGCCGCAACAGGAAGCGTAAGGAAACGGATGTCATTACATGCGACGCATCGCGATGCCGGCCAAGTCACCGTTGTAGACCTGAGCGGCCGGATCGTCCTCGGAGACGGCAGCGCTTTGCTGCGGAAGACGATCCGTGGACTTCTGGAGGATCAAAGGAAAATGATTCTCTTGAATCTCGCGGACGTGGACTATATCGACAGCTCGGGAATCGGCGAGCTGGTCAGCGGATACACGGCGGTGAAAAACCAGAGCGGAGACCTGAAGCTGCTGCACCTGACCAAGAAAGTCCGCGATCTTCTTCAGATCACTAAGCTCTACACCGTCTTTGATGTATTCACGGACGAGAGCACCGCGCTTCGAAGTTTTACCTAATACTCTCCTGCCTGAGGCTCGCCTGATTCGCCGGACTGCGGCACAATCTCCAGGATGATGCCCCTCGCCGATACTCTTTGGGTCGCGGACCAGGCGAAAACTCTGGGATTCGATCTCTGCGGTGTAGTTCGTGCGGAAAAATTCTCGGAACTCGAACAGACTTCGGAATGGCTTGCCCGGGGCTACGCCGGCGAAATGAAATATCTCGCCGATCCCCGGCGATCCGATCCGCAAGCCGCTATGCCAGGAATTCGGAGTGTCATCGTCGGGTTGCTCAACTACAGCACCGCGCGCCCGCTTTCCACTGATCCCGCACTGCCCATCAATGACGCCCAGCCGACGGGGTGGATTTCCCGCTATGCCTGGGGCAACGACTATCATGATGTGCTGCGCGAAAGATTAGACGCGCTTGTGGGATCTCTACGCGAACGCTTCACGGGACCATTCGAGGCGCGCGCTTACGTGGACACGGGACCAGTTCAGGAGCGAGTGCTCGCGAAATATGCCGGTTTGGGATGGCTGGGGAAAAATACTCTCCTGCTCAACCAGATGCTCGGCTCCTTCTTTTTCCTCGGAGTCATCCTCACCACGCTCGATCTCGAACCAACACTTGGGGAGAACGAGTTGCCGCCGCCGGATTTATGCGGGAGTTGCCGGCGTTGCCTGGACGCTTGTCCCACGCAGGCCTTCGTCGAACCCTACGTCATGGATGCCCGTAAATGCATTTCCTATCTGACCATCGAACTGCGAGGCTCTATCCCAGAAGAGTTCCGCGAACCGATGGGAAATCATGTCTTTGGCTGCGATATTTGCCAGGATGTTTGTCCGTGGAATCGGCGCGCACCCATTGTGGCGATGCCGCAGTTCCAGCCAAGAGCTCTTCCTGCGGCGGAAGAAGACCGCACCGAGAGATCTGGCCCGCCGCAAGACGAGACGCTTTATCTTCCAAGACTGGAGTGGCTCCTTGGTCTTACCGAGGCCGGCTTTCGCGAACTCTTTCGTGGAAGCGCGCTCAAACGCACCAAGTGGCGCGGTCTGCTACGCAACTGCTGCATCGCGGTCGGAAATTCCGGCCTGCGCCCAGGCATGGCGGATCACGCTCGAATCTGCGATAAGTTGAAGCGGCTCGCAGATTCGCAGGATCACGTCCTTGCCGAATCTGCCCGTTGGGCACTTTCGCGCATCCAATAAGAGCGTAAGAGGAAAGCCATTTGGAGCGACAGGCTGCGGCAGGCGTCGCCCACAAAGTATGGAGATCTGGGGTCGGACGGCTTTACTTACCATCTCGTGGGCACTAGCGGTATAATCCCACGCGCAGGTCGATTTGCCCTCCGCGCTGATGAGGTTCCCATGAATCGCCGCGACTTTTTATGTAATGCCGGTATCGTCGGTGCGGGATTGCTTGGGTCAGGAAATGCCGCACCTGGTCTCTTGCGCACCGGCGCCGCTAGCAAATCGGATTCAAATCTCACTCTGGAGGAAAAACCCGTGGCCTTTACAGTGCCCCCGTTGCCGTACTCGTTCGACGCACTCGAGCCTCACATCGACGCCAAGACGATGGAGATCCATCATGACAAACATCATGGCGCCTACGTTACCAACCTGAATAAGGCCCTGGAAGGTCAAACCGGTCTGCAAGCGAAGTCGATCGATGATCTTCTCAAAGGTCTCGATTCCATCCCGGAGAATATTCGCAACGCCGTCCGCAACAACGGCGGCGGCCACTGGAACCACACGCTTTTCTGGACGCTAATGAAGAAAGGTGGCGGCGGAGAGCCGAAGGGCAATCTTGCGGCTGCCATTAATTCCACGTTTGGGTCCTTTGCTGGATTTCAGGAAAAATTTGCGGCCGCCGGGCTGGGCCGCTTTGGTTCCGGCTGGGCATGGCTTGTCCTGCGGGATGGAAAACTGGCCATCGACTCCACGCCGAATCAGGACACTCCTTATCTGCTCGCGGGCGGCGGCAAAGCCGTCCTTGGGCTGGACGTATGGGAACATGCGTATTACTTGAAGTATCAAAACCGCCGCCCTGATTACATCGCGGCTTGGTGGAATATCGTCAATTGGGACAAAGCGGCCGAACTTTACGATGCGGCGAAGAAGTAGCCCCCTTTCGTAAAATTACGAAAGAAAAAGCCCCCGAACCGTTCGGGGGCTTTTTCTTTTGCCTCTAAAAAAAGAATGAAATCCGAATTAAGCCATCAATTGCCGCTTGGCCAGCGGAACAACCGATACCTCCCGCCGCCCCTCGGAATAATTCCTCGCCACTGGCGGAAACGTGCGTGCCTCCCGTGTCGCCATGGGCATTGCCATCGCCCCGCCCGTTTGCCGGGAAGCTTCGCGAACCAGCTCCATGCGGCCGCGTACACGGAACTTCGCCAGCAGTGAAGAGACATGGAATTTTACAGTGCGCTCGGAAAGATTCAAATTTGCGGCAATTTCCTTGTTGGCCAGGCTTTTCATCAGCCCCGAGAGAACTTCTTCCTCCCGGCGCGTCATTTTCACCTGGCTGCAGACCGATTTCCCCGCCTCCAGCAGCTTGTCGGCTTTCTCTTTGAGGCCTTCCAGAATCTCGTCTTCGGCCTGCACCATCACAACGTAGTCGCTCGTGGACTGGCCCCTTACCATGCAGTGCATCGCCAGCAGACCGGCGGCTTGATCCACGGGAAACCTGCCGTCTGGTCCGGCTTGGACCTGAAAGTGGGCCACTCCAGTGCTTTTTTCATAGAAAAAGAAGACGTCGCGGGGAAAGGACGGGCGGGAATTTGTCAATTGTTGCTGCGGATGTTCATTTCTGCGGATCACCTTCACGTGCACCCCCTCAGAATGCAGCCTCGTGACGGAACCGAAGCTATTTAGTTTTGTTTTTCTTCGCCCCTCGACGAGGCGCACTCCCCAGATGGGTAAGACGATAAGGCAAGAAGCCAAAAAGAGGGCTGAAGGCTCAGCGACTCTTACCCACCAATCAGCAACTGCCAGGCGTAGGCAGGGACTCCCTGAAAGTCCGCCTGAGACAGTTCCACTGATTTAACCGAACGCTCGGGCTGCTGCAAATATTCTTCCGAACGGAGCGATATGCAACTTACTGAGAAATTGAGGGCTTACGTCCGTGTTTGAGCACCCCCCCAACACATTTCACGGTAGGATTTGCACAGTGAGCGCAATAATTCCCCTTAGCGCGACGTAGGGACGATAGCGGAGAAGAAATCTCAAAGAGCAGGAACCCTCTGTCTGTGCCCTGTGGAAAACGGTGAAGCCCAACCCCGCGCAATCAACAGCTTCAAGACTTGGTGATGCGCGTTTGTTCCGGCCCAATCAATTCGTAGGCCATTCCCCGCCAACGAATCTTGCGTGTGACGAGAGAGTTCACGAAATTCATGATGTAAAAGAATGGGAGAAGAATCGTTAACAGAATGTAAATCCAGGCTTGTCCCATAATCTGGGATCGCTCGGCGGGGAGGCATTCCGTCACTCCGATGAGCCGGATGGAGTTCCGAAGTGACGAAAGTAGAATCGGCAGAAAAGTCAGCGTGGCGATATGAAAAGCGGGCCTTTGCTCGAAGAAGTCGCTCAAGATCAGAATCGCGCCAAATAGGAGCGTCATGCAGTACAGAAGGTGCGTGAGGGCCGCCGGTCCCCACACTTTATCGGCGTACACACGCGTGATCAGGACCTGGCGGTTCGTGAATTCCAGTAGCCCGCGGAAATCGGTCTCGACGTAGGAGCGCGTCAGACACTCCGGCAGGAAAACAATCGAGCGATTGTTGCGCGTCAGCGCGCGCGTCAAGGAATAATCGTCGCTGACCGAGTTTCTCCATTCGTTCATGACACCGGATTGCTCGAAGGTGCTTCGGCGAATGGCGGTGCCGCCCCCCCAGCAGAAGTTTCTCCCCTTCTCGCTGAGCATGGTGACCATCGGCGCGTTCCAGGCCGCCAGGAGGGCAGTCGGCAGATTGCCGCGATTGGGAATCAGCCAGCGCATCGTGGTTGTCGCGCCGATTCTCACGTCTCCCAGCGGGGCCACAAGGTTATGCAGCCAGTTCTTGCCTGGGCGGCCGTCGGAATCGGCGAAGGCGAATACTTCAAATTCCGGCGACAGTTGTTCCACTGCCACCCGCAAACTGTTCACCTTTTCGCCGGAATTGCTCGGGCTGCCTGCAATGATCACGTGCGCTTTCACTTTCGAACCTGCGGCTACACGATCGACGATGCCTCGTGCCGCATCGGAGCCTGAGGCAAGAATGAAAAATATCTCGTAGTTCTGGCGCTCGAATTCCGTCAGCGACAGAAGATTGCGTTCGAGCCCCGGTTCGATGCCTTTGCAGGGGCAAAGCACCGCCACGCGCGGCGCGTAGAATCCCGAATCAGTGTGCAGGCGCCGCCGTACGTAGCCGAGCCACTGCACAGCCTGCCAGATGAGGTATGCCCCAAGGAGAATCTGCAGGAACGCCAGGAAATAAAATAGTGGCTCCACGCTTGGAGGATAGCAGAGGAACACTGCTCGCAGAGCGCCGTTCGAACGGTTAGAATCGCACCGGTAAATGCCTGTTCCAAGGAGAAAAAAATGCCACGAGTGGATGCAGGAATGGTGACGTCAGCGTTTGAACTGCCCGGCTACCGGATCATCAGGAATTTTGGCATTGTGCGTGGAATTATCGTGCGCTCGCGGAGCGTGATCGGAAATCTCGGCGCCGCGCTTCAAACTATTGTCGGCGGCAACATCACCATCCTTACCAACCTCTGCGAAAAGACGCGTGAAGATGCCTTCGAGCTGCTCTTGCAGCATGCCGCCGAACACGGCGCCAACGCCGTCGTCGGGATGCGCTACGACGCCACCGAAGTGATGCAAGGCGTCACCGAAGTGCTCGCTTATGGCACGGCCGTCCAGGTGGAGCGAATTTCCTAGCCGCTGGCGTGTCTGTCCACTAGGGCCATTGAAATGAACGCTTCGCTCAATGTACGCGTGAATTCTTTGCCTCCGCTGCGGTTGGTGCGGTGAGCTGCGCCGCCAGCTCCTCAATCCCCGTGAGCACTCGGCTGGCGGCCAGCCGCGCATTTTCCATGAACGATGAGTCCAGCAGAAAGGCGCAACGGTCGACGAAGGGATGGTCCGCCGCTTCAAAGGGTTTTCGCGCGCGCCGCTTCGTCGCCGCCCGCGCCAGCAACTCCTCATAGAGTTGCAGGTCCCGCTGAAAATCGAGGGCGTCGCCCGCGGTCCAGCCTTGCTGCCGCGCCAGCGAAGACAGGAATTTCCTGCGGAAAAGAGTGGCGTCCCGCCGCGGCATGGGACGCGGTTTGGATTTGCCCATAGGCTGCGGCTCGTTGCAAACGATTTCCAAGGCCCGCACCGTCAATGCCAGCAGCGCCTCTCGCTGCAACAGCGTCAGAAGATCGCGGTAGAGGGAAGCGTGAACCTGGAGCGCATGGCGGCTGTTCTCAACGACGTAGGAATCCACAAACCGAGGCACAACGCGCTCTCGCAGCAGCGCTTCCGAAATTCGCTTGGCGAGGGCCCCCGCGGCATCCGTCGTATTTGGTTTTTCGCGCGGCATTCTTGAGGACACATGTTAGCAGGACTTTGTTTCCGCGCTGCTCGGCGTCGCTAAAAATGAAAAGGCCCGGCAAGTTTCGCCGGGCCTTCCTGTTTTCGCCTTGTAGGGGCGCCCACCGACTGGGTCGGGGCGTTCTTCCCTCTTTACTTGCTTTTCAGTGAATCGCCCGCGGGACATCCGGGCCAACGCGTTTCTGCTTTGGCTCAGGCTGCAAAACGATCGGCGGCGTCACCGCCTCTTTCTGCAACGCATGTTCGAGCACTTCGTCCAGCGTGCGCACGTACGTGATCTTGATGTCGCCGAGATTCTCCGGCGTAAGATCCGCCACGACGTTTGGCTCGTTGTCCGCAGGCAGCAGCACTTCCTTGATGCCCGCCCGCTTCGCACCGAGCACTTTTTCCTTCACGCCGCCGATGGGCAGGACCACACCCGAGAGCGTCATCTCGCCGGTCATCGCCAGGCGGTCCTTCACCGGACGCCCACTGAGCAAGCTCACCAGGGCAGTCACCATCGCCGCACCAGCGGACGGGCCATCCTTCGGCACCGCACCCGACGGCACGTGAATGTGAATGTCCTGCTTGCGGAAGAAGTCCGGATCGATCCCGTAGCGTTCTCCGTTCGCGCGCGTCCAGGTCAAGGCTGCGGTCATCGATTCCTGCATGACCTCGCCGAGATGTCCCGTCATGGTGAACTGCTTCCCGCCGCGCATGCGCGTCGCTTCGATGAAGATGATGTCGCCTCCCACCGGCGTCCACACCAGTCCGACGGCAACGCCGGGCCTCTTGACGCGCTCCTCGACTTCCTTTTCCGTGCGGAATTTCGGCACGCCCAGGAATTCGCGGACCACTTCCGGTGTCACGATCATCTTTTCCGTCTGGCCTTCGGCGATGCGCCGCGCCTGCTTGCGCGTGATCGTCGCGATCTCGCGTTCCAGGTTGCGCACGCCCGCTTCGCGCGTGAAGCTGTGGATGATCTCGCGTAGCCCTTCGTCGGTGAAATCAATTTGCTCGCCGACTGTCAAGCCGTGCTCCTTGGCCTGCTTCGGAATCAGATACTTGTGCGCGATGTGCAGCTTCTCTTCACCCGTGTAGCCGGGCAGTTCGATGATCTCCATGCGGTCTCGCAGTGGCTCCGGGATGGGATCCATCCAGTTCGCCGTGGCGATGAACAGCACTTTCGAGAGATCGAACGGCACGTCCAGATAGTGATCGCGGAACGAGCTGTTTTGCTCCGGGTCGAGCACTTCCATCAACGCCGATGACGGATCGCCGCGGAAATCGCGCCCGAGCTTGTCCACTTCGTCCAGCATCATTACCGGATCGTTCGTCTCCCCGCGCTTCAGTCCTTGAATGATTTGACCGGGCAGCGCGCCAATGTACGTGCGCCGGTGACCGCGGATTTCGGCTTCATCGTGCATGCCGCCAAGAGCGATGCGCACGAACTTGCGTCCGAGTGAACGAGCGATGGACTTGCCAAGCGAAGTCTTGCCCACGCCCGGAGGCCCGACGAAACACAGGATCGGCCCTTTCATGCCCGGCTGAAGTTTCTTCACCGCCAGGTAATCGAGGATGCGTTCCTTCACCTTTTGCAAATCGTAGTGGTCTTCGTCGAGAATCTCGTGCGCCTTCTTGATGTCGATTTCCGAACTTCCCGAGGATTTGCTCCACGGCAACGAAGTCATCCATTCCAGGTAGGTCCGGGAAACCATGTACTCCGCGGACGCCGGCGTCATTTTGGACAGCCGCTTCAGCTCCCGTTCGCACTCTTTCTTGGCTTCGGCGGTCATGCCGGCTTCTTCCACTTTTTTGCGAAGCTCGTCGATCTCCTGCATCGTGTCGTCGGATTCGCCGAGTTCCTTTTGGATCGCCTTCATCTGTTCGCGCAGTAGATACTCGCGCTGGTTCTGGCTGACTTGCTCCTGCACTTGCTCGTGGATTTTCGAGCGCAGCTCCAGAACTTCCAGTTCCTTCGATAGCTCGCGGATCAGAGTTTCCAGCCGCTTGCGCACGCTGGCGGTCTCGATCAATTCCTGGCGCAGCAGTGTCGAAAGTGACGGCAGCGTCCCCGCAATAAAGTCCGTCAAACGGCCCGGATGGTCGATGTTCATTGCCGCGGATTGTAGATCGTCGGAAAGTTGTGGCGAGTGGCTTACCACGTCGCGGAAGAGATCCTGCGCGTTTCGCTGCAGCGCTTCCAGCTCCGTATCCGCTTCGCCAATGATGTCCGGCTCTGCCTGTACGCGGGCTTGCAAAAACGGACGCAGGCCAATCAGCTCGAGAAGTTGAATGCGCTGCAAGCCTTCCAGAAAGATGACCACGTTGCCGTTCGGCATTTTTACAGTCTTGTGAACCTTGGCGAGCGTGCCGACTTTGTGGAGGTCGGCGGCGGCGGGATCCTCGATTCGCGGATCGAGCTGCGCAACCACTCCCAATAGCTTTTCGTCGCCATGCAAACTATTCACTAACGCCAAAGAACTCTCCCGTCCCACGGTCAGAGGCAGGACAGCGCCCGGAAACAGGACGGTGTCGCGAACCGGCAGGATGGGAAGAATCTCTGGCACGACAATTTTTTTCTCAGCCATGATGTCCCCTAGTTACCGAGACAGCTCTAGAAGAGCCTCTCGATAGAATCTTAGATGCAACCGGGTTTGAAAGGGTGCACAGAAGTATTAAAGTTGCTAGCACAAAATCTTAGCATTGTACGCTCATATTCTATCAAAAGTGCAACTCCTCCACAAGAAGCCATGTAAAGCATTTGTGTTCAATAGATTACAGTCCATATGCCCCGCTCTGTATCGAATCATGGCCCTGCACCAAGCCACCGCTCAGCTACTTGAAGCTTTGCTTTTTCGACCCATATTTGCTCAAAACGTATTCCTTTGCTTCCTCACGCGTCCGGATCTGCCCCTCCAGTTGGGCGTCTTCGAGCGCCTGGAGGATCTGCGAAAATAGGGGCCCGGGCCGAAACCCCATCTCCTGAAGGTCATTCCCGCTCAACAGACGGTCCGGCCGGACTTGCTCGGGAGGGGTCACTTCCAGAAACCGCCGGACGAAATCGTAGGAGTCCAAATTCCGGTGGCTGGAAAGACAATCGAGCCTGTGCAGCGCCAGGTGTTCGTCAAAATGGGGTAGGCGCACAAACTTCTTTAGCCTCGACGCGCGCATCTCCTCAACGGCTCCGAACTTCATGTGATTGTCCACCAGCGCAAGGATCTGCTCGGTGTCTTCGTTCGAAAAGCGCAATCGCTTGCAGATGGCCTCGGCCATGCGCACACCCACGTGCACATGATTGTTGAAACGAATGCGGTCCCCTGTTTCCGCCGCGGATTGGAATGTCGGTGGCTTGCCGACGTCGTGAAGTAGAACGCCCCACGCCAGTGTCGGAGGCGCATCTGCGGAAAGCCCTTCGAGCATCATGCGCGTGTGAATCCACACGTCTCCCTCGGGGTGAAATTGCGGAGGTTGCTCGACGCCCTTCATGGCCCCGATTTCAGGGAGCACTTGCTGGAGCAGCCAGGTTTCATCCAGCAATTCGAATGCTTGCCGGGCCGCGCCCTCGGTGAGCATCTTTGTAAGTTCTTCGCGCAAGCGCTCTGGGGAAACTTGCCGGATCTCGCCCACGTGGCGGCGGATTGCTCGAAACGTTTCGGGCTCGATTTCGAATCCGAAGCGCGCCGCGAATCGTACCGCGCGCATCATTCGGAGCTTGTCTTCTGTGAAACGGCGGTCGGGCTCGCCGATGGCCCGAATGATTTTTGCTTTGACGTCGGCTTGTCCGCCAACGAAATCGAGCACTTCACCGCTGTCGTGGCACATCAGCAAGCCATTGATCGTAAAGTCGCGGCGCTGCACGTCCTCTTGCGGAGACTTCGAATAAACCACACTGTCAGGGTGGCGGCCGTCACTGTAGCCCACGTCCGAGCGGAAGGTGGCAATCTCAACTTTCAGGCCGTCGCGCGGAATCAAGATCACGCCGAACTGTGCGCCGACGGCGATGCTCTCTGGAAAAAGCGCCATCACTTGTTCGGGAGTCGCGTCGGTCGTTACGTCGTAGTCGGCAGGTTCGCGGCCAAGCAGCAGGTCGCGCACGCATCCGCCTACCAGCAGCGCCTGATAACCGTTGCGGCGGAGCGTATCACAAATCGAGTTGGCCATTTCGCGTGGCGTCACGCTGTGATTATGCGACAGACGGGGCCGCGAAGGGAGGTCTGTGTATTGGATAGTTTCGGCTGGGTCTACCGGCTGCGAAAGACCAGACAGGTAATGTCATCCGACTGGCGGGTGGCGCCAACGAATTCATCCACGCGACTCATCAGGAATTGAAGGGTTTGCGAGGCATCCCAATCGGGCAGACTGCGAATGGCGTTGAGCCAGCGCTCGTTTCCGAATTCCTCGCCCGATTCGTTGAAAGCCTCGACGACGCCATCGGTGAAAAAAATAAGGGCATCACCCGGTTTGAGTTCGAGCGAGGCAGTTTCGTAAGGGCGGTCCAAGCGAATGCCGAGCGGCAAGCCGCCGACCTCCAGGGTTTCAACTGCCCCATTCGCGCGGCGCAGAATCGGCGCATTGTGCCCGGCATTGACGTAGGTCAGTCTGCGCGACGCGGGGTTGTATTCCCCGAGAACTGCGGTCGTGAAGCGCATGCCGTTCAGGCTGTGCGCGCAAGCATAGCGATTCAGCCTCGCCACCAAATCCGCAAGTGGAGCATTTTCAGGGGCGATGGTTCGCAGGCTGGCTTGCAGAGTGGCCATGAGCAGCGCCGCAGGAACGCTCTTGCCAGCGACATCGGCGATTACCACCATCAGCTTTTCGCGATCCTCCGGATTGGGATAGAACGCGTCGTAATAGTCGCCGGCCACGGAATTCTGCGGACGGGTCGCAAAGGCAATGTTCGCACCCGCGACTTCCGGCGGTTGCGAAGGCACAAGCCAGGTTTGAATCTCCCGCGCGATTTCCAGGTCGCGCTTCATGGTGACCTTGTCGGCCAACTCCAGGGAAAGCAGCAACAGGAAAAGAATCGCCGCAACGATTTCGAAATTCACGTCAGACCTGAATCCGGAAATCAGCAGCATCACAAGAGCGACGAGTAGTAGGACGCGCCGCGCTGGAGACATCTTCAGCAGCAGCGCCCAGAAGAATTCTTTCGCGACGTGAAGTGGCCGGCGCCAGCGCGGCAGCTTGCGAATTTCTTCCCAGTCGACGTCGCGGCCATAAAAGCCGTAACTCGAGCGCGCATCGGCGGCGAACTGCGACCAAAGATCGTCGATCTGGCGGCCTTCGCTGACGCGTTGCCAGAACTGGCGCACGCGATCCATTCCGTGGAGACGGGGAGGCACAGCGGAAACACCGGGAGTTGGAGGCGCGCTCATGGATGATCGCTTGCGAAAGATAAAGTATAGGACATTCGGCGGAGGATTCGGTGGAAGTTACGAATCGTCGCGGTCTTGGCCCAGTTCGTCGTGGCGGAGCGAGCCGCCGAATTGCACTTTGTCGAAACCAAAACGGTCGCGGAGACGGTCCGCGGCGCTGGTGAGTTTTTCGAGTTTGGCGCGGCGCTCGGCGTCCAGCAAATCGAGTTGTTCGTTGCCGTGAGTCAGCCCGCTGAGGGCGACTCCGAGGAGCCGGACTTTTCGTTTCACATCCCTATGCGCGCGAAATAGCTCTTGGAACACTGCGAAGATGTCGGAATCGAGCCGAGTTGGTTCCACCAGCGTCTTGGAGCGCGTGTGTGTTTCGAATCCCGCGTACCGAATCGTCAGCGTGAGTGTTCGTGTGGCGAGACCGGCCTCGCGAAGGCGCTTGCAGGCTTTCTGCGAGAGATGACTCAGCATGGCTGACAGAGAGTCAATATCGCCCGTGTCCTCACCGAAAGTGTGATTGTGCGAAATGGATTTTGGCTCGGCGTCGATCACAAATTCGTAGGAATCGCCGCCCCGCGCTTTGCGATAGAGCGCCGTGCCCCATTGGCCGAAAATGTTTTCTAATTTCTCCTGCGGCATCGCCGCGATCTGCTCGACAGTTTCGATCCTGAGGGCGCGAAGTGCGCGTTCCGTAACTTCGCCGATGCCGGGAATTTTTCTTACCGGCAGCGTGGCGAGAAAACGCTGTTCGCTTCCTGCCGGAACCCAGACGAGGCCACGCGGCTTGGCCTGGTCGGAAGCGACTTTTGCCACTAGGCGCGTTGCCGCGAGTCCACCGGAGCAGGGAAGCGAAGTCGTTTGCGTGATTGTTCGAAGCAACTTGTCGGCTGCCGCGAGTGGGGGTCCGTGCAATCGCTCGGTACCGGCGAGATCGAGGTACGCTTCGTCGATCGAAACCATTTCGACGACCGGAGAAAATCTCGCGAGGATGGTCGCGACGCGGTCGCTCCACTCCCCGTATTTTTCGTGGTGGCCGTCCAGGAAAATGGCGTGCGGGCAGAGCCGCCCCGCGGTGCGCAGCGGCATCGCCGAGTGGATGCCATACTTGCGCGCTTCGTAACTCGCCGCGGAAACGACGCCGCGTTGATCGGGACGGCCACCAACAACAACCGGCTTGCCGCGCAACTCCGGTCGGTCCAGCAATTCCACCGAAACGAAAAACGCATCCATGTCCACATGGAGGATCGACGCTGTCGCTTCCGCCTGCCGCTCATCAAGAGGCCCATGCTTAGCACGGAATCGTGCGAACTCCTGCATGCCCCCTAGCCTACGCTGGGATTTCCATGGCTACAATGTCCTGGCCCCGGATGACAGGTTCGCCACATTGCTGCAGCAGAGCCTTAGGCCTGAAAGCCTGAGCTACAGAGATAATTACATTCGCTCGGCGGCGAGGACGCGGGGGATTCCGGCGAGATCGTTGGTCACGCACACGTTTGTCCAGGAGGTGGCGTCGAGAAGTGGTTCAACGGTAGGCAGACTGTTATGGCCGAGTTCGAGGACGAGAATGCCGCTGGGTTTGAGATGCGCAGCGGATTGCGCGATGAGATCGGCGTAGAGTTCGTAACCTTCCTCGCCGCCGTAGAGAGCAATTTCCGGTTCGTGATCGCGGACTTCGCGCATGAGCGTCGCTGCTTCGCGACGGCCGATGTAGGGCGGGTTGCTGGCGATCAGATCGAGAAGAGGCGACTGGTGATTCGTGACCCCGACAAGGTCGGGGCAGGCCGGTGACTCCTTCGGAGCGTCCTTGCCAAGTAGGGGCGCAGCATGCTGCGCCCCTACATCTGAGATGTCCGCGCATGCGGCGCCGCGATGGATGAAGTCATCGAGCAGATTGCACGCGAGAAAATGGATGCGATCGGCGACGGAATGGCGCGTGGCATTGCGGCGGGCGACGGCGAGCGCGACACTTGAAATATCCGTCGCGTAAATCGCCGCGCCGGAGAGTTCCTTGGCGAGGGCGATGGCGATGCAGCCGGAGCCGGTGCCGATATCGACGATTCGCAGGCCTTCGCCGGTGAGGGCCTGTTTGCGGCCGGCGCGAAGTTCGCGGACGGCGAGGCGGTCGAGAGCGACTTCGATGACATGCTCGGTTTCGGGGCGGGGAATCAAGACGTCGGGCGTAACTTCAAACTCGAGGCCCCAGAATTCTTGTTTGCCAGTGAGATGCTGCGTTGGTTCGCCTGCGGCGCGCCGAGCGATAAGCTCAAAATATTTTTCTGCGTGCGTCGTGGCGATTTCCTTTTCCGGATGAGCGTAAAGCCACGTGCGGTCGCGTCCGAGGACGTGGAGGAGCAGAAGCTCTGCGGCAAGCGTGAAAGAAGGGACGTGCGCTTCGCGTAACTGCGCGAGCCCTTGCTTCAGTGCCGTGCGGACGACGACGGGCGCCGTTTGCGGCTTCATCCGAAGAGTTTCTCCTTCTGACGGCCGCATGCTTCATGGTAGCCGAAGGCCACGCCGTTGCCGGCGTATGCATAACTGCCAGCGGCAAGCCCGCCGAAGGCGCGATAGCCGACGGCTCCGCCACCAGCCGCCTGCCAGCCGATGGCCAGCCCTGCGAGAGCGAAAATGCCGAGCGAGATGCCGCCGATAGCCAGCCCTCCCACGGCCACACCTCCTACTGCTATGACACCGAACGCGATCCCCCCGACCGCAATCACGCCGCGGGGACGGCCGCCGAATGCGACGATAGCCACGGGCGAGGCTCCGGAAGCGAAGAGCGGCACGCCGGCAATGTGTGCAGAAGATTCGTAGGAACGGAATTCGTAAGAAGGCATCGCACTGCGCACGACCATTGGCAAGAGCACGACGAACAGGGTCATTAAAAAAGTGTACAAAAACCAAAAACGACGCGGGACAGGGCGAGTGTCGGCAGGGCCAGCGGACAAACGGTCGCTTAAGTTCCTCATCCATCCAGAGCCAGGAGTGGAACCCGAACGAGTCAACATGGGACACCTCCTGGAAATGATTATGCTCCTGCTAGTTCTTGCTGGAGGCGCTCGGATTCGTAATGCGAGACGAGGCCGTCGACGAGCGGGCCGAGCTTGCCGTCCATGACTTCGGTCAGTTGATGGAGCGTAAGGCCGATGCGGTGATCGGTGACGCGGTTCTGCGGGAAATTGTAGGTGCGGATTTTTTCGGAGCGGTCGCCGGTTTTGATTTGACCGCGGCGTTCGGCGGAGAGCGCGGCTTGGCGCTTCTCTTGCTCCTGTTCGTACAGGCGCGCGCGAAGAACGCGCATGGCTTTCGCGCGGTTTTTGATTTGCGATTTTTCGTCCTGTTGGGAGACGACGAGGCCGCTGGGAATGTGTGTGATGCGCACGGCGGAATAAGTCGTATTCACGGATTGGCCGCCGGGGCCGGAAGAGCAGAAGGTGTCGATGCGCAAATCTTTCGCTTCGATCTTGATGTCGATTTCGTCGGCCTCGGGGAGAACCGCGACGGTTGCAGCGGAAGTGTGAATGCGGCCTTGCGTTTCCGTGGCGGGAACGCGCTGGACGCGGTGCACGCCGCTTTCGTATTTCAGCTTGGAATAAACCTTTTGCCCCTGAATCGCGGCGACGACTTCCTTGAGGCCGCCGATGGAAGATGGAGAGCTTTCGAGGATTTCCACTTTCCAGCCCAGCGTTTCCGCGTAGCGGGAATACATGCGGAAGAGTTCGGCGGCAAAGAGAGCGGCTTCGTCGCCGCCGGTGCCGGCGCGAATTTCCACGATGACGCTCTTTTCGTCGAGGGGATCTTTCGGGAGGAGCAGGAGTTTCAATTCGCGCTCGGCCACTTCCTTGCGCGCGGAGAGTTCTTTTTCTTCGTCGTGGGCCATTTGCTTCATTTCGGCGTCTTCGGCTTCGAGAAACATCTGTTGAGCGCCGGCGAGGTCTTTTTCAATCTGTTTGAATTCGCGG
>Ga0137410_10001098_pt1 | contig 18666 bp, 19 predicted proteins | sample CZODoug1_16funga_FD_108878 | JGI IMG/M metagenome (GOLD analysis project Ga0137410, IMG submission 108878) | Vadose zone soil fungal communities from Angelo Coast Range Reserve, California, USA - CZODoug1_16fungal (Illumina Assembly) | ecosystem: Environmental > Terrestrial > Soil > Vadose zone... | reverse complement strand
GACCATCTGTTGATTGCACCCCCTGCGGTGATTACTGCTGAGCAGATAGGGTGGGCGGTAGAACAGTTGAGGGCTGCTGTCCTGGAGTCGACCTAAGGGTCGATGCCCTGATTCGAGCTTCCCACCCGTTCGAGCCAAGCCCCGCAACATGAAGCAGTTTAGATTCAGAACTCAGGTTGTGAGTGTGATGGCGATTTATCGTTGGCTATACGGCTTCCCAGCCGGTGCGACCGAGTCGATGCGGAAGACCACAACCTTCATCGGAAACGAGCCCAGATGTCCCCACCCCTGATTGTCATTACTGCGGAATACCTCTGGCAGCTTAGGGTCCGGTTGCGGAGGGCCGTAAAGCTCGCCAGAAAGTACGACCGCTGCTTTGCCAGATTTTTCTATTTGGTTACGTAGCTTGTTTCGATTGCGCTCAGATTCTAGAGAGAGCTCAAACCACGTTGGTTGTACGGAAGGACAACTCGCGTCCGTAAGCACCCCCATATCTGTACCCGACTCGGCTATCGCTGATAGGCGCACGCTACGGTGGGCTCCGGACGCAAGTTGAGGAAGGTTACAAATACTTTGAGGTTTCGATTGGGCATCACTGGACAGAGTCGCGCATCCTAGCAGAATTGTTACAAGAATCCCAAGCCGCATTTCGCTGCCACCTTCGGACTTACGATTGTGGATGATAACCGCGATTGCAGAATGACGCCACGATTAGGGCGTTCTCGTCTCAACTGACGCTATCAGCGATTACCCCCCAAGCCTGGCCAATTAGAGAAATTCCGCATCACTCTTCGGACTGACATCCTCCGCCATCATATAGCTAACAATGGAGATATTGGTTGATCCGCGCTTTACCCGCCGTGCATTGCCCTTTCCCTGTCGTGAGCCTCATTCTGCCCCAGAACGGAGGCACTCATGGCCACTACCCTTGCCGACTTTACCGAACAAGCCAATCCCAAAACCCTCGCCGAAGCCCGCCGCGCCGGATTCAAGCAGGCGACCCGGGTTCACGGCAGCATCCTCGCAACCGCCGAAAAGCGCGCCCTCGTCTGGTTGGCAGAGCGCATGCCGGCCTGGGTCAGTTCGGACCAACTGACGGTGCTTGGTTTTGTTGCCCAGGTCGCGACCGGAGTCTGTTACGCGTTCGCGGGCCGGGATCGCCGGATGTTGCTGGCGGCCATCGTCTGCCTCGCGGTGAACTGGTTCGGTGACAGCTTGGACGGTACGCTGGCACGCGTTCGCCAACGGCAACGTCCGCGTTATGGGTTCTACGTGGACCACATCATTGATTCGATCGGCTCGGTCGCGATGATGGGCGGGCTGGCGCTTTCTGGATACATGCATCCGGTGATCGCGATCGGATTGCTGGTGGCGTTTCTGCTGCTCTCGATCCAGTCGTATCTCGCGACCTATACGCTAGGCGAGTTTCACCTTTCGTTCTGGTACTTCGGTCCCACCGAATTACGGATTCTGCTGGCAGTCGGCAACCTTTCGCTGTTTCGCTGGGAGTGGGTGATTCAGGGACACTATCGGCTGTTTGATATTGGAGGCGCCATCGGACTGGTGGGCATGATTGCCATGCTGGTCGTTGTCACAGTGAGAAACACCGTACGTCTTTATCGCGAAGAAAGGATCCGATGACGCGGCAAGTGTGGGAACGGGTCTCTGACCCGTCCAAGCCGGGCAAAGCTCGGCAGGCTCTCTGCCGCTGGCTGAAGTTCAATCTCGTGGGTGGAATCGGAATAGCTGTGCAACTGCTGGCCCTGGCAATTTTCCGTTCCCTCCTGCATCTGGACTACCTGCTGGCCACGGGGCTGGCGGTCGAGGCCGCTGTGCTCCACAACTTCCTGTGGCATGAGCGCTTTACCTGGGCCGACCGGCCAGCGTTGCGATTCAAGCACTCGCTGGTCAGGCTGGCCCGGTTCAATGCCACAAACGGCGCCGTCTCAATCCTGGGCAATCTTCTGCTGATGCGCTGGATGGTGGGCAAATTGAGATTGAACTACCTTGTCTCCAACCTGGTCGCAGTCTCAGTTTGTTCACTGGTCAATTTCCTGCTGAGCGACCGCCTGGTGTTTGAGCGCAAAGAGAAAGAGAATGGCTTCCCGGACGATGGCAACGTTACACTGGCGCGGTGAAGATCCTCTGGCTGAGCTCAGGCTTCCTGCACCCCACTACGCGAGGAGGCCAGATCCGCACGCTGGAGATGCTGCGGCGATTGCGTACACGGCACGAGATCCACTACCTGGCTTTGCACGATGGATCGCCCGACGCTCTTGCGCGCAGCTCCGAATACTGTTTCAAAGCCTGGCCAGTGCCGTTTGTGCTGGCACCGAGAGACTCAGCTCGATTCTGGATTCAGACGGCCCGTGCGCTGTTCTCTCGATTGCCGGTCATGGTTGTGCGGAAACGTTTGCAAGCGGCGCGGCTCATGATCGAGGAAGTATTGCGAGCGGATCGTTTTGATGTTGTGGTCTGCGATTTTCTTACGCCTGTCGTGAATCTGCCGTCGAGCCAGTCTTTCGTTTTGTTCGAGCACAACGTGGAGACCGTTATCTGGCGCCGCTATGCCGAGGGCGCGAAGGATCCGGTTCGGCGAGTTTTTTTTCGCACGCAAGCGGAGCGTGTGCTCGCCTTCGAGCGTGCTGTATGCCGGCGGGCGGCTCATGTCATCACCGTGTCCGAGGCAGATGCCAGGCTGCTTCGCGAACTGTGCGGCATCTCCAATATTTCTAGTATCCCAACGGGCGTCGATGTCGACTATTTCTCTCGCTGTGCTCCAGCCGATGGCGACAACCCCGGCTTGCTGTTTGCCGGTTCGATGGATTGGATGCCGAACATCGACGGTGTTCTTTGGTTCGTGCGAGAAGTGATGCCTTTGATCCGTCGCCGCCTGCCGCAGTGTTCTTTGACGATTGCCGGAAGGCGCCCGGCAGCATCGATTCGTGCGCTTGCAGCCGATCTTATCCACGTGACGGGCACGGTTGAGGACATACGGCCGTATCTGTGGGGTGGTGGAGTCTCGGTCGTTCCGCTTCGTATCGGGAGCGGCACGCGGCTGAAGATCTATGAATCGATGGCCGCTGAGACGGCGGTTGTGTCCACTATGATCGGCGCCGAGGGCTTGGACGTTTCTTCGCCTGACAATATCTGTATTGCAGATACACCGGGAGAGTTTGCCGGCGCCTGTGTGAAGTTGTTGACGGATCCGGAAGCCCGCGCCCGACAGACTGCCGCCGCTCTTCGGCAGGTGCGCGAAAGGTTTTCGTGGGAAAAGGTGGCCTCTTGTTTCGAAAAGACGCTCGCTCAATATTGCGGAAGTACGGCGACTATAGGTGAATCGGCCCCGCCCCGTCTCCTCGGGTCAGGTGAGTGAGCGGAAACTTATGTTCAAACGGTGTTAACAACTGCGCCAGCTCCGGAGAAGGAGTAAAGAAGCGGTTGGTTGGCCCCGACAGAAATCCCGCTCGCTCGAACGCTGCGCGCCAGTTCCGATGAGACTGGTTGCTGACGATCAGATCCACGCCAAGTCCTTCGAGAAAACTAGTGGCGGCGCAAATCACGGTATGCTCCTCTCCCGGAGAAGCCAGGCAATCCACGATGGTTCCGACCGTGAGATTTCCGAAATGCCGATGGTCATGCATGGTAGTGGCGAGGACCATCGCCCAGCCGCAGATTTCAGAACTCGATCGCATGACCAGCCGCTGGAAGCGAGGGTCGTTGGCAGGATAACGGACGCGGAGAATATGGCTGGTTCGGTCCGCGAGCAGGGAGTAAGCGTTACGGGCCCGATTCCACAGCTCGTCGGCCCAGTCGTCGAAGTCAGCGACCAAATCTGCAGTGGCTTTCGGGGTGGGTGCTTGCGACCGGAGCCGCTGGAGAGCCGCAATGCCGAACCATCCACCGCTCTGGGCGGCGGCGTCCATTACCAGCCGCCAGCCTGGACGCGAGCGCAACCAGGCAAGATTGCGCAGCACTTCACGCGGGTGGACACAGCGGAAATAGAACGCGGTTTTCGCGATGGCCCAATTTTGACTGGAGAGCATCCGTGGAAGGGGCCGGCTTTTGTCGCCAAGTCCCAGGCAGTACAGGAGGGGACTTCTTTCAAGCGCATGGGACAACAATGCGCGGCCCGTGCCTTTGTGTTTAGGGTCTACAAACCCCTCGGAGAGCGGCAATCGGAAATTGGCGACCTGATGACGTTGGCCGTTGGCGACCCAGCGCTCGTGGGTCAGAAAATAGGCGCCGCGGACGTCACGGCCTTCCACGGCCAGGAAGTACTCGCGGGATAGGGCGTCCGCGAGGCCGGCACCCGGCGGTTCAGTCTCCTCGGGAAAGCGGAGTTCGTCTTCCAGTCCGCCCACGACCATCCGCGCGTTGAAGTCGCGAACGCTGCGGGTCCATTCTCGGGTGTAAGGTACGAACTCCAGCATTGGCGCAAACCGTTCTCCGGACAAATGAAGACCTTCTGTTGACCCAACACAGTACTGATCTCGCTCTAATCAGTCGGATAGTGTAGTCCAGATGCGGATGGAAGCCCACCCCGAAGAAATGTGCAGTAATCCAAGCAGATCCCTCGGTAACTTGGTTTGGGGGTTCCGCTGCGGCAGAATCCAAGCTATAATTCAAGCAGTAATCATGCGCTCGAATGGCTCCATTTCGCGGATGTGCTGGATCGAGGGACGCGCTTGTCCCCGCCGGTATCTCTCCGTGTTGCCTTCGAACGTGCGCGCCGGCCTCTTCGGCAGCGACTAGTAGTTCTCCTCGCGACTCGTCCCGACCGCAGGGCTAAAGCGCCGTCAAGATTGCGGGCTAACGCGGCCTAAAGGCCGCTCTTCCACGGTCGAGTTAACCAGTCACTAATCTCAAGTCAGAATCGCTAGCGACGACTCGCTGGCTAAGATCGCTAACCAACAATCACTAGCCACCAACCACTGGTTTTAGGAGAACTGCCATGACCACGAAAACTCTAACTGCCGGCCCCAAGATCAAGACTGCGATTCCGGGCCCCAATGCCAAACGTATCGTTGCGGGCGACGATCAGCTCATCTCGCCGTCCTACACACGTTCGTACCCGCTGGTCGCCAAGCGGGGGCGCGGCATTGTCATTGAAGATGTGGATGGCAACGAGTTCTTCGATTTCTCCGCCGGCATCGCTGTGACCTCGACCGGCCATTGCCATCCGGAGGTGGTCGCCGCGATTCAGAAGCAGGCGGGCGAGTTGATCCACATGTCGGGTACGGATTTTTACTACGAGGGCATGGTGACGCTAGCGGAGCGGCTGTCGAAAATCGCGCCGATGCCCGGACCGCACAAGATTTACTACGGCAATTCCGGCGCGGAGGCGATTGAGTGCGCGCTGAAGCTGGCACGCTATCACAGCAAGCGGCAGCAGGTAATCGCGTTTTTCGGCGCGTTCCATGGACGCACGATGGGAGCGCTTTCTCTGACGGCCTCGAAGCCGCAGCAGAAGCGGCGCTTCTCGCCGCTGGTTCCGGGCGTGACGCATGTGCGCTATCCCGATGACTATCGCGGTTGCGAAGGTGGCCCACAGAACGCCGAGGCTTTCGCGCTCGGCTGCGCCCGTTTCATCGAGGACAAACTCTTCAAGACGACGCTCGCGCCGGAAGAAGTGGCCGCGATTTTCGTGGAGCCGATCCAGGGCGAAGGCGGATACATCGTCGCTCCGAACGTCTTCATGCAGGAACTGCGACGCATTTGCGACAAACACGGCATCCTGCTGGTGGTGGATGAAGTGCAATCCGGCATTGGCCGCACTGGGAAATGGTGGGCCGTCGAGCACACAGGCGTGCATCCGGACATCGTGTGCAGCGCCAAGGGCATTGCTTCCGGCATGCCGTTGGGAGTCGTCATCAGCAAGGCGGAGGTCATGGACTGGATTCCCGGTTCGCACGCCTCTACGTTCGGCGGCAATCCGATCTGCATTGCAGCGGCTCTGGCTACGCTCGACGTGATCGAAAAAGAGGGCCTGCTTCAGAACTCGCAGGACGTCGGCGACTACATGCTGCGGAGAATGGCGGAATGGCCCAAGAAACATAAGATCGTCGGCGACGTTCGCGGGCGAGGGCTGATGATCGGGGTCGAGATCGTCAAAGATCAGAAGACGCGCGAGTACGCTCCGCAGGATCGCGATCGTATTGTTGAACTGGCTTTCGACCGCGGGATTCTCTTTCTCGGCTGCGGACCGAGCACGGTTCGCATCTCGCCGCCGCTGATCGTCACCAGAGACGAAGCCGACGTCGCCATCGACGCGCTGGAAGAGGCGATTGCCATCGTCGAGCAAAACGCATAGCCGGGAGGACGCGATGTGGAACGGAAAAGTAGAGTCGATCCACATCGCCTCCGCCGCCACAGGGCCTGTTCAGGCTCTGGATCAGGCGGTGCTGACTCCCGGCGTCGGGTTGGAAGGAGATCGTTACGCCCTTAAACAGGGCACATTCTTCAAGCCCGAACCGGACTTCGAACTCACGCTGATCGAGGCGGAGGCGATTGAAGCGTTGCGGCGCGAGTACGATGTCGAACTCGCTCCAGGCGAGGCTCGCCGCAACATTGTGACGCGCGATGTGCCACTGAACCACCTGGTGGGCAAGGAATTCGTCGTCGGAGATGTACGCATCCGCGGCATTCGTCTGTGCGAACCGTGCGATCACCTGCAACGAGTGACGGGCAAGCAGTTGATTAAGGGACTGCGTCATCGCGGTGGATTGCGGGCACAGATACTAACGCAAGGGACGATACGTGTCGGGGACTCAGTAACGCCCTCGCTGTAGAGAAGCGGGGTGCCGCGTCTCCTTCGATCGAGAACAGGAACATATGGGCGACACGACACTTCGCGAACTCGTGTATGGCAAAGGCGCTCACGTGGATCCCATCGCCTGCGTGGAAGACGTCCCGGCGGATCTGGCGACTCGTACCGTTTCGGGCTATCCGCACTCGATCTGGCAGATTGTCGAGCACATGAATTACTGGATGGAGTACGAAGTCCGCAGAATCGCGGGCGAAATTCCATCCTATCCCGAGCACGCGATCGAAAGCTGGCCGCCGCATCGCACTCCCGCCGGAGAACCACAATGGTCGGCGGCGCGGCAGCGTTTTATGGATTTGCTGGGACAGCTGGAGGCACTGGCCGATTCCGACCCTCTCACGTTCGAGCAAGCCGTGCGCCTGACAAACCGTCGTTACCGCCAGCGACGGTGGGCGCGGTGCTAAAGCAGATCACTGCACATAACAGTTATCACGTTGGCCAGATTGCCATACTGCGACGACAGTTTGACGCATGGCCTCCTCGACGAGGCGGCGATAGCTGGTAAATCGCAACCTTCGCTCTCTGTTCTCATCGAATCACTAACAGTTCAGTCATAGGTCGATCAGTTATAGGTTGAGGTCCCTCGATGCCACGCTTCACAACTCGCACTCTGTTTGCTCTTGGGGCTGCGCTCGCCTTGTGGGCGTCTGCATTTGCGGGGATTCGCGCCGGTCTGCGCGCTTACTCCCCAGCACATCTGGCGATCTTGCGCTTCCTCGTGGCTTCGTTCGTGCTCGCGATCTACGCTGGGATCGCGCATTTCCGGCGACCCGAGGCGCGCGATCTGCCCGGGCTGGCATTGAGTGGCGCTATCGGAATCACTTTTTACAATATTGCGATTAATTACGGCGAAACGCGAGTGACGGCGGGCGCTGCCAGCCTGCTGATTGCGTCCGTGCCGATCTGGACTGCGCTCTTTGCCCGATTCATCCTGCGCGAGAAACTCACTTCCACGGGATGGTTCGGCGTGCTGCTGAGTTTCGCGGGCATCGCGCTGATCGCGAGCGGAGAAGGAGAAGGCATCCACCTGTCGCCGCAGGCGCTGGTGATTCTTGCCGCGGCGCTCACTTCCTCGGTCTACATGATCATGCAGAAGCATTATCTGGGGAGATACAGCGCGTTTGAATTTACCGCTTACTCGATCTGGTTTGGAACGTTGCTGATGTTGCCTTTCGCGCGCGGCTTCCTGCACTCCCTGCGGGTTGCACCGGTGGCGGCAACGCTGTCGGTGATTTACCTGGGAATATTTCCGGGAGCGCTGGCCTATGTCGCGTGGGCGTATGTGATGTCGCACGGCACCGCCGGACGCACCGCCACACTGCTCTACCTGATTCCTGTCATGGCAATCGGTATCGCCTGGCTGTGGCTTGGAGAAGTGCCCCGCTGGATTTCGCTGGTGGGTGGCGCGATCGCACTGGTCGGAGTGGTGCTAGTGAATACAAGAGGGAAAGAGAAACTGGTCAGCACCACAGCATTGGCGGCGACAACTGAAATCTGATCTCGGACTTACTCAGCAGCCATCCCGCGCGTTTCCTTGAGGCAGAGCGCAGCCAGAAACAAAATCCCCATTCCTCCTGCCGACATCAGCAAGGGCATGCGAAGACTAAATCGCTCCGCCATTGCCCCGCCCAAGGTCGGAGCAATGGTCGCGCCGGCGATTTCTCCCACTAGCGTGACTAGTCCAATGGCCGTCGCCCGAAACTGCGGCGGAACTGTTTCCGCGGGCACGAGGACAATGGTGAGCGAGGCGATCGCCTGTCCGCCATTGAACAGAAACAGAATCGCCGCCAGCAGCCACGGGACGCTATACAACACTGGTATCTGAAGTGCCAGCGGAACAAGCGCCGACATGGCGGCGAGCGCCAGTAGCACGGGCTTGCGTCCGATGCGGTCGGACAGCGCGGGGAATGCAAATCCCAGAAAGAAGCTTCCCAGCCCAGTTGCCCCCAGCAGGAATCCAGCGGTGGTGGGCGCTTCGTGGACAACCTCTGTGATGTAGAGCGGCGCGAACACATTCAGTAGAAACAGCCAGGACATGAATCCTGCCGCGCCCACGCAACTCAGCCACAGGTTTCGGAAGCGCAGGAGGGAAACATAGTCTCCAAATCGGGCACGAGCATGACCGTGGGAGTTACCTGCTCCTCTTTCCGGCTCCTTGACGAATCTCCAGAGGATCAATCCCATCACGAGGCCCGGAATTCCGGCGACGAAGAATGCCCAGCGCCAGCCGAAGCGTGCGGCTACTTGCGTGGTCAGGACGGGAGCCGCGGCGAGTCCGACCAGCGCCGCCGCGCTGACGACCAGGCCGACATTTCTGCCGCGGCGGCTGGGTGGCGATGATTCCTCGATGATGGCAGTGATGGTTGCCCAACAAGGACCTTCCGCTGCGCCCAGAAGAGCCCGCACCAGTAAAAGCTGAGTAAAGCTGTGAACCATTCCCGACATCCACGAGAGCGCCGAGAATAGAAAAATCGCCGGGATCAGGATCGGCCGACGACCGTAACGATCCGAGAGAGCTCCGAAGAAAAATCCGGAGACGGCCCATGCCACCGCCACCACCGACGCCAGCACTCCAATCTGCTGGCTGCTCAAATGAAATTCGGGAGCGAAAAATGGCGCGAGGTACAACTGCGACATGCGGTCGAGAAAGACCGTGCCCCAGGTGAGGAACAGAATCAGAACCAGGAAGTTCTCGTAGCGCCTGGAGCCGTTCGGTTGGAGGATGCCGTGATTGGACACGAGTTCTCCCGGCGAAGTGGAGCGGCCTCGCTCCTTTCCGGATGCGTTAATCTACGAGAGACTGAGCACTTCGTCAACTCGCGCCGCGAACCGCGGAAATGTACCGGATTGCCGGTGATAACGGTCACATCTGTGGAACCTGGTAATCGCTAGAGTGATGTGGGTTCCACTCCCATGTTTGCCGGCCGCCTCACACAAGTCACGCTCCAGGCACTCGATTGGCTGGCGTCTCACACGCTGCCGCCGGACAACGCACCAACGCACCAGCGCACTGGCCGCCGCGGCGAAGAAGAGGCTTACTTCTACCTTCGGCGGAAGGGATACGTCATCATCGCCCGGAATTATCGTTCGCCGCATCATCGCGGTGAACTCGATCTCGTCGGGTGGGACAAAGACGTTCTTTGCTTTATCGAAGTGAAGACCCGCACCACACACGATGTAAAGCCAGCCGAAGCGGCGGTGGATCGCTATAAGCAACGGGAACTGCGCTTGATCGCCCGCGAATTCCTGCGCCACATGCCACCCTCGTGCCAGTGGCGCTTTGACGTGCTGGCCATATACTACGAGGTGGGGCGGGGAGCGTCGTTCGAGCTGTTTCAAAATGCCTTTTCGGTGTCGTACAATCGCTGACTGCGAACCTCGAGACCCCGAACGCCCCTACTGAAAGGATTTAGTACGTGCCTGAATTAAGAAAAGACCCCATCGTGGGACGGTGGGTGATTATTTCCACGGATCGAGCCAAGCGGCCCACCGATTTTGTGCGCGAGCCGGTGAAAATTAAGGGTGGGGGCTTTTGTCCATTCGACTACGGCAACGAGAGCAAGACTCCGCCGGAAATTCTGGCCTATCGTCCGAGCACGGGCGGCTCCACTGCTGCGAAAGACAGTCCGGGTTGGACAGTACGCGTGGTGCCGAACAAGTTTCCGGCGCTCGGCATCGAAGGCGACCTGAGCAAGCAAGCCGAAGGCATGTTCGACAAGATGAACGGTATCGGCGCGCATGAGGTCATCATCGAAACCCCTGACCACAGCGCTACTTTGGCAACACTGCCTTCCCGCCGGATTGAAGACGTGTTGTGGGCATTCCGTGACCGCATTCTCGATCTCAAGAAAGACCGGCGCTTCAAGTACATCCTGATCTTCAAGAATCACGGAGAAGCAGCCGGAGCATCGCTCGAACATTCCCATTCTCAGTTAATTGCTCTGCCGATTCTGCCCATCTATGTGGTGGAAGAGATCCAGGGAGCAAAGCAGTATTACATTTACAAAGAGCGTTGCGTGTTCTGCGACATCATCCGGCAGGAAATGGACAACGGCATCCGCGTCGTCGCCGAAAATGAGGACTTCCTGACGCTCGCTCCGTACGCTCCGCGGTTTCCTTTTGAAACATGGATCCTTCCGAAGCGGCACGAGTCGGCGTTCGAGAACGCGTCGTCGCACATGTTCGAGAATCTCGCGAAGGCTCTAAAGTTGCTGCTCATGAAGGCCGACCGTGTGCTTGATAATCCGCCCTACAACTTAGTGATTCATTCTTCACCGGTGCAGGATCCCAACAACGAGCACTACCACTGGCACATCGAATTCATGCCCAAGCTGACTAAGACCGCGGGATTCGAATGGGGCACCGGGTTCTACATCAACCCCACGCCGCCAGAAGAAGCGGCGAAGTTTCTGCGCGAGGCCAGCGTGGAGGAGCCGGTGCCTGTCGCGGCGAAGTAGGTCGCTGGTCCGGGGGTGTATTCTTGACGCGCAGTTTCTCGAAAGCCCATGCGCCATCTTTTCCTCGTCCTTTTCCTCGCCACCCTGACGCGAGCTCAAACGCCGCTCGCAGGACCAATTAACAACACAGCCGGCCGCACAACTATCAGCCTGAACGGAGCGTGGCACATCATCGTCGACCCGCTGGAATCAGGTCTGGACGCGAAATATTACCGGAATCACAAACCGAAGGACCAAAGCGATCTGGTCGAGTACGACTTCGAATTATCCGAAACGCTGAACGTGCCCGGCGACTGGAACACGCAGAAAGAAAAACTGCTCTTTTACGAAGGGCCGATCTGGTACGAGAAGTCGTTCTCCTACAAGAAGCGTGATCACACTCGCGTATTCGTGTACTTCGGCGCAGTAAATTACCTGGCCCGCGTCTATCTGAACGGCGAGAAGTTAGGCGAGCACGAAGGCGGCTTCACGCCGTTTGATTTCGAAGTCACCGGCAAGCTGAAGGACGGCGATAACTTTTTAGTAGTGGAGGCCAACAACGCGCGCCGACCTGACGCGGTTCCAGCGTTGCGCACCGACTGGTGGAACTACGGCGGCATCACCCGCGACGTGCTGCTGGCGGAAACTCCGGAAACTTTCATTCGCGACTACTCGATTCAAACCGCCAAGGGATCGCCAAATGAGATAGCTGGATGGGTCCAGCTCGATGGCGATCGTCAAACCCGGCAGCAGGTGGTGGTGGAGATTTCAGAGGCCGGACTGAAGCACGTGGCGACCACCGATGCTGCCGGTCGCGCCGAATTCCGTTTTTCCGCCGCGCTGCAATTGTGGTCTCCCGAAAATCCCAAGCTCTACGACGTGGCGGTCTCCTCGGGCGGTGAGACGATCCACGACCAGATCGGATTTCGCACCATCGAGACGAATGGCACGCAGATCCTGCTTAACGGGAAGCCGATCTTCCTGCGTGGCATCTCGATGCATGAAGAAGCCCCTATTCGTGGCGGACGCGCTTACAACATGGAAGATGCGCAGACTCTGTTCGGCTGGACGAAGGAACTGGGCTGCAACTTCGTCCGCTTGGCGCATTATCCGCACAATGAAAACGAAGTACGAACGGCGGATCGGCTGGGACTGCTGGTGTGGTCGGAAATTCCGGTCTACTGGGATATCGCGTGGAAGGAACCATTAACGCTCACCAATGCCAGGAATCAACTTCGGGAGATGATCGCGCGTGATCACAATCGCGCTTCGGTCATATTCTGGTCGCTCTCAAATGAAACTCCGGTCGGATCGGATCGAACTGCTTTCCTGCAAAATCTATCGTCCGAGGCCCGTCAACTCGATCCGACGCGCCTGATCACTTCGGCCCTGAACCATGTGGATGATGACGGACCGGACCGGCGCGTTCTCAACGATCCGGCTGGGAAATTTCTCGATGTGCTGGGCTTGAACGAGTACTACGGGTGGTACTACGGTCGTCCGGAGGATGCCGATCGGCAGAAATGGGCGAGTTCGTATGACAAGCCGCTGATCGTCAGTGAATTCGGTGGCGAGGCGCCCCAGGGACGCCACGGCGATGCCGCCACCCGATGGACGGAGGAGTACCAGGCCAATTTATTTGTGCATCAATTGAATATGGTGAGCAAGATTCCCGGCCTGGCTGGACTCTCACCCTGGCTGCTGGTGGACTTTCGCTCTCCGCGCCGGCCCTTGCCAGGCATTCAGGACTACTTCAACCGCAAGGGGTTGCTCTCGAACATGGGACAACGCAAGCAGGCATTCTTCGTATTGCAGAAATACTATCGCGAGATGAAAGCGACGGCGGGAGTTGGTCCGGAAGCTGGCGCAAAAAAATAGGCACGGGTTCTCAGGCCGTGCCTTCCAGGAGAAACCTCAATGCGGCGCTTGCCGGCGGCTCCCACCAAGGGAAGCAACGCCAGCGCGCACTGGCTTTTCCGTTGCTTCCCCAGCAGGTGGGCGCGCCAGAGTGCTTGGTTCCTCGCAGCGCCTTTGACTAAAGAGTATTCGGTTCCTACAAATGAGATGTCATCAGCGCGTAAAAAGTTTATTGCGGAAAGAATTAGGAAGGGCACAGAACATTCGACGCACAGGCGTTAAAGCAGCGTTATTTTGAACTGGCGGCTGTGTCTTGCAGTCATCTAGCCCTGGGTACGGTCGAGAACCTCGGCGTGCCATGCCATCTGGATGGCTTCGAGTTTCCCCTCGTTGGATTTCTTCGGGTCGTCCTTGAAGTCGGGAAGTTCGATCACAAATTTGTGCAGATCGGTAAAGCGGACAGCGAGCGGGTCGACTTCGGGATGGACCTCAGACAATAGAATGCCGATATCATCAGCGTCGTCCCAGGTGAGTTGCTTGGGCATGAAGGGCTCCTAGATTAGCCGTCAGCTTTCAGCCATCAGCTAGTGCGGTATCGGAGAGTTTTCAAAACTCCTGAGGGCTGATGGCTTCTTCAATGTGTTTCCGAAACGTAGTTCCGATTCCACGCCGGGATCTCTACAACAACTTTTCCCGGCTTGTTGATCACGGCCTGACATCCGAGACGCGAGTTTAATTGCAGGTCGGCGGCCATGTCGAGTTTGTCGGCTTCGTCGTCTTCCATTTCTGAAATCAGGTCCGCGCCTTCTTTGACCCAGATGTGGCAGGTTGTGCAGGCACAATTGCCTCCGCAGGCATGATCGAGATGGACGCCAAAATTCAGCGCTACGTCGAGCAGGGATTCTTCTTTGCCGTGATCTTTGTAAGGCAGTTTGCCATGCTCGAAGGTCACGGTCTTGCCCTCGGGAAGAAACGTGACTTCGACCGTGTTTTCACCGGGGGAATCCATTGTCGCTGCTCCAGTACCTTGCGTCTTTGTCTCCGACATCGCTGCTCCTGAGAAGTATATTTGCTAATCCGCTTTCCTGGATCTGACACCTAAAGATCTGCTTTACTCAAACTCCGCCTTCGCCATCGGATGTCCGGACTCCGGCCCATCGCCGAGTTCAGTTGTATCCATCGTCTTCCCTTTGAGCGCCGTGGACACGGCCGTATCCATCATCATCTCCGCCAGATGCGTGGTGCCTTCGTTGAGCGCGTCGATGGCTTTGCGAATCGCGTGATAGTCATCGCCATCTTGAACGGTCATGAGTTCTTTTTCGAGGCTCTCAATACGGCGACGCTCATCGCCCGGGAGTATGCGCCAAGCCTCGTTTTTCTTCCCTTTGGTGAGCGCCGCGAGAATCGTTTCGGCTTCGTGGCGCGCTTCGATGACCTGACGTTGCCGGAAGTCTTCTTCCGCGTAATCGTAGGATTCGAGCAGCATGCTCTCGACCTGCTCGTCGGTCAAACCGTAGCTGGGCTGAACCTCAATCTGCGATTCTTTGCCGCTGCGCTGCTCGCGCGCCGAGACTTGCAGGATTCCGTTGGCGTCGATGAGGAACTTGACTTCAATCCGCGGCAAACCGGCGGGCATCGGCGGTATACCTTTCAAGTCGAAGCGCGCCAGCGACCGGCAATCCCGCGCCAGTTCGCGCTCGCCTTGCAGGACGTGAATCGCTACATTGGTCTGTCCGTCGACTTGTGTGGTGTAGTGCTGGGTAGCAGAAGCGGGCACCGTTGAATTGCGCAAGATAATCTTGTCGGTCACGCCGCCCGCAACTTCAATCCCGAGGGAGAGCGGCGTCACGTCGAGCAACAGCATCTCTTTCGTGATCTCGGATCCGCCACCAAGAATGTGTGCTTGGACTGCAGCGCCAAGCGCTACAACTTCATCGGGATTCAGGCCGGTGTGCGGCACGCGCCCAAATAGATTCTGCACCAGTTGGCGAACTTTCGGAATCCGCGTCGAGCCGCCGACGAGTACGACTTCGTCAATTTGCTCGGGCTTGAGGGCTGCGTCTTTGAGCGCTTGCTTGCTCGGCGCAACCGTGCGCTGAATAACGGGCTCAATCAACTGCTCAAACCCCTCGCGCGTGATCTCACGCCGATAGCGTTGGCCACCGGGCAACTCGACATCGAGTTTGGTCGATGGCTCAGACGAAAGCGCGATCTTCGCTTCAATCACCGCTTTGCGAATCCGCGCGACGGACTCGCCGCTTTTCCGGACATCGAGCTTCAGGTCCCCTTGAATGTCGTCGAGCGCGATGGCGATCAGCAGGTTGTCGATGTCGTCGCCGCCGAGATGAGTGTCGCCGTTGGTAGCGATAACCTCAAAGATGCCGTCTTGCAGTTTGAGAATCGAAATATCGAACGTGCCACCGCCCAGGTCGTACACCGCGATGATTCCGTTTTTCTTCTTGTCGAGACCATACGCGAGCGATGCCGCTGTTGGCTCGTTCACAAGCCGCAGCACGTCGAGACCGGCGATGCGTCCGGCGTCTTTGGTCGCCTGCCGCTGTGCGTCGTTGAAGTACGCGGGGACTGTAATCACAGCTTTGGTAACCGGTCCGGCGAAAAATCGTTCCGCATTGCGCTTGAGTTGACGAAGAACGTGCGCGGAAATTTCCGGCGGCGTATAGGTCCGCTCGCCGACTTTGATACGGAGGACTTCACCGGGCTGAATGTCGTCAGCTAAGCGAAACGGAAAGAACTTAAGTTCTTCCTGAATGTCTTCAACCCCGCGTCCCATCAGGCGTTTAACGGAATAGACCGCGCGCTCCGGCGTCTCAATTAAGTATTTGCGGGCTGCATTTCCGACGATGATCTGATTCTTTTCGTCGAGCGCAACCACCGAGGGGACGAGGTTCAGCCCGTCTTCTCCTGGAATGACGGCAGGGGCATCCCCTTGCATGTACGCCACGAGAGAGTTCGTGGTGCCGAGGTCAATGCCGACAATGTAGTCAGTTGCCATTCGCCAGAAATTGCAGAAGTCAGAAGTCAAATTGCAGAAGTGAGATCAACTCCAACGACGTTTAAACTTCTTCAATCTGACTTCTCTCTTCTGACTTAGCTTTCGATTGCTTCATTCACGTCTCTCACCAAGTTCCGCACATAGTTCCGCCGATTCACGACATCTACCATGTGGTCTCGGACTTTAATGCGGTCTTGTTCAGTGCCATTGCCTACTGCTTGGTCCCACTTGGCCCAATCCGCCTTGAGTTCGGCGAGCAACGCGTCATGTTTTTCTTCCAGAGAGAGCTTGGCCTTGCCGATTTCTTCCAACAAGGCGGGATCGTCCTCGCCCATTTTCTTCTGCATCCGGAGTTCTTCGAGATGCATGTTCAACTCGAATACTTCTTCGAGGAGATCGGGAGGCACTACTTGTTTCTTCAATTCACCGGTGCCGCGCGCTTGCTCGGTGGCTTGCTTGGATTGTTCTTCCAGTTCCACGCCTTCGAGCCGCAACAAATATTCGGTGCGCCTGATCGGGTCTTTTAAAGTCCGGTACGCGTCGTTGAGCAGCGAGCTTTGTTCCAGACTCCAAGCGCGCTCCTGGCTGTCGGCTTGAGCAGACATGTCCGGATGCAAGCGCCGGCTCAAGGCGTAGAACTCTTTCTCGAGCGTGGAGGTGTCCAGGTTCAGTTTCCGCGGGAAACCGAAGAACTGGAAGTAGTCCACGGGAACTGGTGGTTGCACTTTGCCGCAGGCGCTACAGAAGTGGACTGCGCGCATCGTGCCGCACGACCAGCAACTCGCCGTTTCTTCCCCGGGCATGACCAACGACGATTTGGATTCTGAATTTGCCATACAGAATTCAGCTTGGAACCGGGTCTCGGACCTGGCTTGCACGGGTCGAAAGACCCGTGTCCACAAGAGCTAGGCTGAGAATGACGTGCCGCAGCCGCAGGATTTTGTCGAATTCGGATTTACGAACACGAAACCCTGCTGCATCAGGGTCTCCTGGTAATCGAGAACCATCCCGTGCAGATAGATGAACGACTTTGGGTCCACGAACACGCGCACATCGCCGAACTGAAATACGCGGTCCCGCTCGCGGGGCTGCGTGTCGAAACGGATGTTGTAACTCAGCCCAGAACATCCGCCACCCTGCACGCCCAAGCGAAGTCCGCCCTGTTCGACAGACACGCCTTCCTTCTCCATCGCCGAACGCACCCTTGCGATCGCCTTGTCGGTGATCTGGATGCCTTTGACGGGAGCCGCTGGCGCGGTCTTACCGGGTTGCTCTTTAACGGCTTGGTCCATGGTCGATTCTAAGTTCTCGTAGAGACGCGGCTTAGCGCGCCTCCGCGGGCGGAGACGAGGTAAGCCCCGTCTCTACCAAAGTTCACTTACTGTACCGCCTGCACAGCTACCGGCTTGGTCGCGTCCTGCTTCTTCTTCCAGTCGCCGATGGCGGCACGGATGGCGTCTTCCGCCAGTACCGAGCAGTGAATCTTCACTGGGGGCAGCGCGAGTTCCTTGACGATCTCGGTGTTCTTGATCGCCAGGGCCTCGTCGATGGTCTTGCCTTTCACCCACTCGGTCGCGAGCGAGGACGAGGCGATGGCCGAGCCGCAGCCGAAGGTCTTGAACTTCGCGTCTTCAATCACGTTGGTGTCGGGATTGACCTTGATCTGCAACTTCATGACGTCGCCGCACTCGGGCGCGCCGACCAGTCCCGTGCCGACGTCGGCGCTGGACTTGTCCATCGAACCAACGTTGCGTGGATGGTTGTAGTGGTCAATCACTTTCTCGCTATAGGACATGTCAATCTCCTTGAAAGCTCTCTATCAGCCCCTAAAGGGGCGTTCATTTTAACGTCAGGCGGCATCGCTGAAGCGATGCCCTGATACGAACTATTAAACCTAGTGCGCTTCTCCCGCCCACTTCACACTCTTCAGATCGATGCCTTCTTTCGCCATCTCGTAGAGGGGCGATAGCTCGCGTAGGCGCTCGACGGTTTCGACCACTCGATCGGCTACGTAGTCAACTTCGGCTTCAGTGTTGAAGCGTCCGATGCCGAAGCGGATCGAACTGTGCGCCAGGTCGTCTCCCGTGCCCAAAGCCTTCAATACATAAGATGGCTCCAGCGTCGCGGAGGTGCAGGCCGAACCGCTAGAAACCGCGATGTCGTTGATTCCCATCAGCAAAGACTCGCCTTCAACATAGGCAAAACTGATGTTCAGGTTGCCGGGCAGACGGTGCTCAGTCGATCCGTTGATGTAGACCTCGTCCAGTCGGCCCATGATCTTGTCGCGCAGCCGGTCACGCAGGCCGGAAATCTTGATGGACTCCTGGGGCATGTCTTCCATCGCGATCTGGCAAGCCTTGCCGAGTCCGGCGATGCCGGGGACGTTCAGTGTGCCGGAACGCATGCCGCGTTCGTGGCCTCCGCCGTCGATGAGCGGAACCAGTTGCACGCGCGGATTCTTGCGCCGAACATAGAGAGCGCCCACGCCCTTCGGACCATACAGCTTGTGTCCGGTAATGGAAGCGACGTCGATG
>Ga0137410_10001094_pt1 | contig 18726 bp, 38 predicted proteins | sample CZODoug1_16funga_FD_108878 | JGI IMG/M metagenome (GOLD analysis project Ga0137410, IMG submission 108878) | Vadose zone soil fungal communities from Angelo Coast Range Reserve, California, USA - CZODoug1_16fungal (Illumina Assembly) | ecosystem: Environmental > Terrestrial > Soil > Vadose zone... | reverse complement strand
GAAAGCGGGGATCCACGACCACCGAAGAATCCCCGCCCTCTTGCTCCGACGCAGCGCCAGGGCAAACGCCGTCGAAATGCTAAGCCTTCTTTTTCTTCACCTTTGTCAATGTGCCATAGACATAGGCATCTAAGCGTTTACCGCTCAGGCCCTTCTTTCGACCCTCGCGTCGAAGCTTATCCTCTAAGGCCTTGGGCATTACTTCTTTGCCAATGGGGCAACCTTCTTTGCAGCCCGCTTTACCGGAACCGACTTCGGAATATTGACAGATTTAACTGCATGATCCTCTCGATCACATTCGTGTTCCTGCGTCAGCCAATGCTGGCCACCTTCACAATACCGAGCCATTTTTCTTCCTCCCATTCACAAAGGCCGTGCGCTTGCGCCAATCGCTAACGCCATCCGCCCATTGGACGAAATACTTGATGTAGGATGGGGTGCCATAGCTACCCATCTCTACAAACTCGAGAGTTGGCAAATGCCTTTGATCCTCGAATCGCTGAAACGCCATGCGCTCATTGACACGTGCCTGAACCTGTTCGATAAGGGTCACATAACCCTCCCATAGGAACCCTTGGCAACGCTGCCGAGAGGAACTGTCTCAATTTCCGCGTAGTAACCCGCCTTACGAATCGCGAACTGCAAGCGATTGAAGTCGGTCATATCCGCGACGTGACGCGCGACGAGTCCATTCGTGAAATAGATAGCCGACTGACCTGCCTCTTGAATGAAAAATCCCATGCCGCTCTCCTCGTCCCCATTGTTGATAATCGGTGGTGTCCAAGGACTCAACCATGAATAGGTTGGTCCCACCTTTTCATTAATGTCTACCTGTGAACCGTGATAGTTCACGCCCAATTGTGTCTGGTGAATGTGATTGCGAGAATCCCACCGCCAACCGGGGTGACCGAATTTGGATGGTGACTGCCATCCGTCATCGATTAGTCCGGTACCCCATAGATGGTCGAGATAGTGAAAGCCGCTGTACTCTCCCATCCTGTATTCAGTGTTACGAACGTAATCGCTAGCGGCACGGATATAGGAATCACAGACAGATACTTTACCTTCTCCGATAACATCAAAGTCGCCTGTAGAAAAATAGATCGTCCGATGCGGACCGTAACCAAGTGCTCGTGCCTGTCGAACAGCTTCGATAGCGTGTACTCTGCCTTTAGCGGCCCCGCCTGCACCATCATGCGCGTCAAACTCCCAATTCAGATGGATGTCAATGCCCCGGATAAGATACGAATGCGCTTCCGCATAGTTGAGAACCTTTGTGTTCGGTTCCCACGATAGGTACCTATTGACGAACTTGTACCCATCCGCCTTGATTTGCGCGGGTAATGGACGAGAAGTAGAGAAATCCAAACCCTTTTCCGTAACCATGGTCATGACCCACTCCCAAATAGAACCAGTCGAGTGCCCTTAAATCGACGATACACAAATCTACAGTTAGTGAATTGATCTCCCGCCTGAAAGTTGTCAGCACTTAAAGTAACGACGGTGCTAGGCTGCAATAGAAGTTGCGACGGCAACGGGAAGTAAACCCTATTAAAAGCGATCGGAGATATCGGAACACAGTTAACAATGTACGTCAGTGTAGAGCTTGCAGCCTGATTGTTATTGGAGGATCCGAAATAGAAGTTGATACCAGTTACGCCGTCATTGATACGTATTGTAACGCCTCTATTGACGACAGTCCCGCTAGTGGTCAGCGTCGCCTCCACGTAAACCATTTGGCAAATGGAATCCGCGGGAGTGGTAATGGAGGCGCCAGAACCGGCAGCCGGCGCAGGAGACTGAACCTCATAGACAAATGGAACGCTGGATATACTTTTGAATCCAGCACCGCCCATAGACAGACCGGAACCGGGGTCCGTCATCGTTGATACCCCCTGTCTCCTGTGAATATTTTGGTCCCATAGAAGGTCACCATAACGGTCTGCGAAGGTACCCCACCAGAAGCCTGTACCCAAACATTCTCACTGGTATGTAGCGAGATTTGGATACCGCCGGCATCATTCTCGCCTTTAAGGGTACCATCCAAGAAGGTGCTAACCGAGATGAATGTTTTGAAGATATTGATGATACAGCCAACACTAGTGGAGAAGGTTGTGTATCGGTTTATCTCCCACCGCTCAAAAGGCTTGTTGGGCGCAAGAGATCCCGTGGCGTTACCGTTAGCATCGAATGTAAGGGTAATCGATTCTATCAGAGTCGCCCGGGTATCTGCCATTAGTCCGCATCCTCCAGGCGGCGCTCGACATAAATCTCGATAAGACCAACATTGGCAGGATCCGGATTCAGCACCCAAACCTCATCCTGAGTGAACAGCCAATCACTTTCTTGAAACGTTGACGTAGCTGTACTCAGCGACTGGTAATAGAGATTGTAAGCCATGTTAGCGTTGTTGCCGCTAGATGGCATGATGAGTTTAGGCAGCACGGCAACGCCACCGCCGGTAACCTCGCGCATCTTGAATCGCGTACGCAGCTTGTCGCGGGGTAGAACGCGCTGAGACAGACCCGCTTGCAATGAATGCCGCAGAACATGGTGGACGATGTAGAAGCCGTGATCGACTACCTGAATCGGGACCGGATAGGGTGGATCCTCTACGGAAACGCTAGAGTCTACCTCGTCGGGATCGACGATGACGTTTGGCTCGTCCCACTCTAGAACCGGTTCGTCGACACCGTGCGCTTCCGTTCCACGGTAAGCGTGATTGTGCCCCTTCTGCTCATATTCGATTGGAGTGATGGCTTTGCGATTCTTTGCCATACTCTTATCGGAAGTGTTGCTAGGAAGACCGATTAGCGGATTAGGCATTAGTGAACCTCCCTATCAGCCACAGCACTAGCATAAGTGCCGCAAACACATAAACACAGGTTGCAATGGTCGGCATATGGAAGTGCGCATGCCCCACCATCATACTCATGTCCAAGGAAGCCGGCTTTGCACCGGCCCCTGCGGGATTGTCGATCCATCCATAGCTCATGACGGCTTACTCCTAAGAGTGACCTCATAAACCACGACCAGGCATGCCACGATAAGCGCGCACACATAGATAGGCATCGGGTTTTTAGTGAGGCTAGTGATGATAGTCCCGATAGTAAGTGCAACCACGCTCGCAGCGATAATTCCAGCGTGAACATCACGAGCAGTGTCGTCCCCGGCAGTCGCCTTCCGTACCTCTTTGAGAGATGGTAGAAAGGAGAAAAATACCGCCACGGTTTGGGTGACACTGAGTGTTGCTGGTCCGATGACATTTATATCATCCATTCCCGCCACCTCCGGTAGGTTGTGGCGCCTTGGGTTGCGGTGCCGTTGGCTTAGAAGAAGGTTGTGGAGAGAGCGTCGAGGATGGCGCTCGTGATTTTGGCGACGGTATCATCTTTTGCTGCAGCTTCTTTACTCCCGGACCGAACGCACTCGCCGTAGTGGCCGCAGCCTTGGGGTTGATAGTGAAGAATCCGAACACGACGAAAGCGAATCCGATAATGATATAAGCGATCGCTCGTCTTTTGTTTGCATCCAGGAAGAATCCGGCAACGGCAGAGAAAGCGGTTACGACAGAGCCAACCCCACCGCTGTCGCCAGCGGTAGTTGCGGTCACAGACCCAGTACCAGGATCCGTTACACGTACGCCTGCCCAAAATCCCCACATAGCCACCTTACGTACATTTGCCCCTGTGTGCGGCGCTTCGATGACCTGACCACCGCCCACGTACAACTGTACGTGCCCCGGGTCGGGAAAGACCAGATCGCCGGGCGCAAGCTCGGCCTTGGAGATTCGCTTCCCTTGCGCAACCATGGTGCCGGTAAAGTGCGTCAAAGAAATAGGAGGATTGGCGTGCGCATAGGCAGCCTTAATCAGACCAGAACAATCGAACGAATTGGGACCCTCGGCCCCGAACACGTATGGTTTGCCTATCTGCTGCTCGGCATAGGCAATCGCTTGGTCGGCCTGATTTGGCATTTTATCCGCCCGTACTTGCAGGCTGTTCGGCTACCGCATTAGCGGCAGCTTTTTGGGCGGCCGTAACGGCACTACCAGCTTCGACGGCCGCACCCTGAATGGGTGTAGCGGCCGGCGCTGCCTTACCCTTGTTGGTCAGAGATTGCTTAATGATGTCAAGCGGACTCTTCTTAGTGATGCCAGCGTAAATCAGGATGATCCCGACTGAGATAGCTAGCACTCCTAGTAGGTTCATTCTCATTTGGAATTCCACCCAAGCCCTTGCACGATCGCGACAATTGCAGGCTTTTCCTGACCATTGATTCCGTCAGGCGGCAGGAGTGCAGCCGCAACAAGACCGAGGTAACCGAGAGTAGTAGCGAATTTCGTATTCGCCTGGTCAACAACAGAGAGCATGATTGCAAAGACCATCACCCCAACTACGATCTTAATCGTCATCGGTTTTTTGGTAGCCCAACGGCCGGCGACCACGAAAAGCCCTGTCAATACGGCGAGTGTTGTGGTATTCACGACGCGCCTCCGTTTTTTGCTTGCCAGTACTTTCGTGCCGGTACTGAATTGGCAATGGATCCGGTTTCTGCCGTGCGGATTCCAGCTTTGATAGTCTTTCCTCCACCTGTGGCCGTAGGACTTCCTCCACTACTACCGGGTCCATTCGGGCCAGAACCTCTGGCAGCGTCTCTTGCGGATTTTGCAGCAGATGCTCTCTTAATGAGTTTTGCAGTCGCGCCGCTGCCTCCTGCCGGCTTTTTGAGGATTGCAATAGACGCTGCATTTTTCGCGATAGCTTTTGTGGTTCCACTGAGTTGATTATCTCCTGTCACCTTGAACAGTCCGAAGATGATTAGAATTAGACCGAAACCGATATACCCGGCAGCGATCCAAGTCTCTTTACTGGCAAGCTTTGCAAAGAATCCGGTTACCTCCGACAGGCCAGGAATCAGATTACCCGCCGCACTGGCACCCGCGCCCGCAACGTCGATAGCCTCACGTGGAAGTTTGAGAATCTTCGATAGAAGGGCTTGGAGAATGCCACCGCCGAAAGGTAGGTGGAGAGAGTCAATTCCCTTCTGTACAAGTGCATCAGACTTGAGTCGTAAAAGTAGTGCCTTGGCGCTCTGTTCTGCCTGACCATACTTATCCGGGAATGCCGATACCTGGACTGCTTGCGCCAGTGACCCTGCATCGCTATGTGAAGCCTCCTGTGCCTTAGCCTTATCTACAAACGATTTGGTAGCGGTGACCACGTTCGTTGGGTCTGGCCATCCCGCGGATGGTCGCTGCTGTAGAAAACCCAACGAATCGTGATCAGTCGCCGTCTTCAGGTTCTCGAAATTAGACTCAACAAAGCCCGCTTCGAAGAGCGCAAGAATCACCTTATCTGACGCATTGTTAGCTTTCGCTGTCAGATAAGCTGCGCGGGCTACGTTGAGGTCTGCCATCTCTTACCGGGGAAGAAACATCTTGAGCATCGGATTGGTCTCCGCTACCCGGGCAATATCAGTGATGAAATCGTCCAGAGAACGTAGACTCGTAACGATCTCGAGAAATAGTTCCCGGTCCGTCATCAGGTAAGTATTGCGACGGCCCTTGTCATCATGTTCGAGTACCGTGGTAACCACGGTACCTTCGATAACATCGTCACTCATGGGATAATCAGACTCCAACCTGGAGATAGTTGATTTGGATTGGTAATCATTCCTTGATTACCGTCAGCCCTACGCTGACCCGCCTTATTGGCGTTGAAGATGCGCGGCCAATAAGAGGCATTCCCGTAGTGGGCAGCCGCGATACCTTGCAGCGTCCCGTATTGGGTATTTTTCGGACCCACTACCTGTGTAGTAAAGTCACGCGGATTAGGCATGGGTGCTTTAGCCGGTGGCGACTTCTTAGCCTTATGCGGGCCAGGTAGCCATGAGAAATTGATAGGCATTATTTATCCCACCAGTGTCCAGATTGATCGCCCGGCGTGTTGGCAGGGGGAGGGGTGATACCGACTACGGCATAGTCAGTCCAGAAGGAATTGGCCTGATTGACGACGTTCGGGGTAGGCATAACTCCACCCTGCTCTGCCGTAATGTTATTCCAATCCTGTTTGGTAATCCATCGACGTGTCTGGTCGGAGTAGGCTGCCCACACGGCCGGGTCACCGGGCGCATTGAAGTAGCCTACCAGGGCCGGCCCGGACTGGACAGAGGGCAGCAGGCCAGGCGGGGCGCCTAGCTTGCCTAGGACAATGTTCAGTAGGGAGCTATCTTTCGTGTCCGGCTTTTCTCCGGCGACATACCGACGAATTGCAGCGTCCGCAGACGTGGGATCATATCCCTCTGCGATTAGCTCGTTGATAGCCGTCTTAGCCCAAACCTCATTGTCGGTAATGGGTGGAGTGGTAACCGTAGCGGGTGCCTCATAGACGAATTGTCCTCCGCCTACGCCCACGCCAGGATCCGTGGAAGTGTCCGCGACAGCAGCGGATGTAGCGGCAGGCTTATGCTTCCATGAATAGTAGGCGATGCCTAGACCGACACCCACCACTACCAGCCATGCCCCCATTGGCAATGGCCCGACAGGCTTTTTGAGTGACTCGATAAAGTTACTCATGGATTAACCTAGCCGATACGAACGATTGGGACCGACGCTCCCCGGGAGAACATCGTTATAGCTCTCCGCGCGGATGTTCAGCGAATTGTCATAGGGTGGGGGAGTGTCGACCATGTGATCATCCCACGGGGTCGGCTCAAGTCGGTACGTATTACGAGGAGTCTTCTGCGGTGCCATACCGAGAATATCGTACGTACGTCGGTGATCCGCCATAGAGAAATGCTGACCGTTGAGATCGCGAGCCGTACCCACGACAACATCGTCATAGGGCCGGTTCAACTGGTCGAACGGACGGTAGAACCGGTACATGGAAGGTGATGCTAGACCGGTAGGACGAGTCAAAGGCACCGGATCACGACGTGGGTTATCAGCCCATCGGCGATCCCCCTGATTCAGACCACGATTACGTTCGAACAGATTTCCCTGTAGGTCCTCGCCGCCACGCTGAGAACGCTGCACAGACGGGGTGCCTTCGATACCATATGGTCCGAAGTAACCTTTGGCGCCTGTGTTGTTATGCCGATCCATTAGCGGCATTAGCTCAAGACGCTGTGAGGAAGGGGTATCAACTGCGGAATCATGCATCTCTTCACGAGTGCCGATACCGTCCGTCTGATGGATTGTGAAGCTAGGTCCGGCCACGGGGAGTCCGTAAACCCCCATGTGGCCGGACGTAGCACGTGGGGCGCCCGCCGATGCCGGGTTGTCAATGTAACCGTTTTCCGACTCGTCCATATCCATGGGCGAGCTATATTCCGGTTGCGCTGCGGCATACTCAGGCTGATCAGCGGCTACGTTATAAGCGTAGTCACCGGACCTTCCGAGAGCGTAAGGATTGGCAGGCATGCTTTACCTACTTACCGAGTGCAGCGCGAATGCTGCCAGCGAATGCGTCACCCATAGCACGAATAACAGACGCGCTAGTTGGGCGGGACACGATTGTCGTTACTAGGGCCACCGTTACGATCGACCCGAGGACGTTGAAGAATTTGTCCCCCATTGGGTATCACTCCTCTCTCATCTAGTACCTTGTGGACACCGTTCTCGATACGGATATCTAGAGATCCGTTGGTATTCTCAGCCGCTTTCTTAGCAAAGATGACCGCTCCACCGCCGGTAAGAAGACCGCCCGCACCTAGAATGGCACTTAACATGCCAATCAGGTCAGTAGTATCCTTACCGGCGTACGTCAGGAGCGCAAGCGCCGCTAGAAATGCAATACCAAAAATGGTAATGCAAATCGTTACGACGACTTTGTACATCACGCCTTCTTGTGACCGAGCATGCCGATAACGAGCGGAACCACAAACCAGACGAGAAGCCCGCCAACAACCATAGATTTAAGATCGAGGCCAAAAGGCATTTAACACACCTCCCCTTAACCGGCGATCTTAACCGAGCCGACGGACTTCACGGAAACTCCGCGAAAACCCCGGCGCAGTAAGATGAGAGCGGCAAGGCAACCGAACACAAGGCCAGCGGCCGCATATTCAGTTGTCAATCCTTTTACCGCTTGCTTGTCAACGCCTGCCATGACTCACTCTCCCTTACAGGAAGACACTACCAGCGACGGCAATGTCGTTGGTAAGAACGGTCAGGGTACCTGCGTTAGCAAAGTTTCCCTGCAATTCGAGACGCGTGGAGCCAAGCGTCGGGAGCCAGAGATCCCGATTCTCGAATCCGAGGTGACCGTCGAATTCGTGCATAAAGTCATACACGAATACGCCGTTATCCAGACCGCCTGCAGAGTCGCCAGCCGGAACTGTACCGGCCGCAGCAGTTGATGTAGCAAGCGCACCGCCGAAGCCGGTTCGCTCGTACATTTGCTGAAGCCAGTTACTTTTATCCACGATATCGAGAGGGCGAGTATCGAGGAAAATGGACAACGGATCAGGCCAGTCAGACTGGCCATTGGCTCGCGTGCTAGCGGTTCGACGATAGATGAAAATCTCGTTACGAATGTAGTTACCCACACGCGTAAGTCGAATCGTCTGCTGGCCGGCAGAAACGTTGAAAATTTGCTCCGACCAGAAACCGGTCGTGTTAACAGCCGGAGGCGTAAGCTGATTGACGGCACCGCCGGACTGCACCTCCGGCTGATCCCACGCTTCGAGGAACACGCGAACACGAACCGAGGGCTGCGTCGTGGCCGGGGGGGACGTGTAGATCGTTGTGTTCGCAGAGAGCGTAAGCCGAAGCTTGAAACTCGCCGCCGCATTTTGGTTGGGGAGAGAACCGAGCGCATCACGCAGGTTCAGACCGACCGGAACGCGATAGAGGAATTGGAAGTTACCGCCCGTTGCCAGGTTAATACCGCCGGCCACGGGGCTAGAACGTGGATCGTTGACGTATCGATAACCACCCCACTTATTCGCCATCGCACACGAGTAGCCGGACGAGAACTGCGCAATGAATGCGCCGTTCGGCTCCGTAAATGCGATGTTAGAAAGTGCGTTGAAAGGGTAGTCCTCGGCCGCTGTCGCAGCGCCAACACCACCCGTGGCCTGAACCAGAATCACCAGAGACTCGACATACCCATACGCGGGAATGTCGAACACGCCAAGATCCTGCGTGTTACCGGTGAGCGTGCGCGATACGTCGATGCCCGTAGGTTCGCGGTGTCGGGCGGACGCGCGAACGAATGGGACTACGGGCGTAGGTGCTTTGCTCTGCGAACCGGACGGAGCCTTATTCGCAGGAGCGGATGCCGTTGTGGCGGCAGTAGGCATTTCGAACCTCCATTGTCGATTGCCTGTGGAAAGGATGTGCTAGAGCGCTACCGCCATAGCCTGTCCGATCGGAGAATCGGACAACTTAGCCGCAGCCATCCTCCAAAGGAACGTGAAAATGACCATCATGAAACCAACAACAATCACATTCAGTGCGGATGGGACAATCACAGCGAATCACCTCCTAATTCAAGACCGGACAACGTGTCCGTAGTAGTCGACCCGTCCGAGTGTTCATATAGAGCACTTGGAACATTTCGAGATTTGCTACGGCTTCACGAATCAAAGACGCGCGATTACTCGCGAGTCCGCCAATGCGCTTGAGATTTGTTTCGTCATTATCCCGCCAGAACATAAGGTGGGTTGACTGGTCGTAAACCTCAAGCGGAATGTACGCTGGTCTTTGCGTTGCGCCCAATATAGACACACCCAACGCCCTTGCCTGTAACAACATCGTACGTACGTCCCTCGACAAGCCAAGGACATTGATGATGTACCACAATTCATCGATCGCAATTGTCCATCCGCCTTCATGGTAAATGGCGTCGAACGCAGTATGGAAGACTTGTTTCTGCCTATCTTCCGAACTAATGGAGGTCGCGTCCGGCCATAAAACCCTACGTGGATAAATCTTAGCGTCCAAGGAACGCCAACGATCCAGCTTGACGTACCCTTCCGTAAGAAGTCGATCCATCGACTCATCACGAGGCTTGGTAGCAAACACTGTGACGAATGGATGCAACGGAAGGATATTAAGAAGCATGGTCGTTTTGCCCTGACCGGTAGGTCCGATTAGTGCGAAATGCTCTCCCATCTTCCATTCGAGTTCTTGGAGGAAATTAGGCCACGGTACCCGCGGGATGGTACGACCGATGAAAGCATGCTTGCGATTCTCCGCCATGCGATCCGAGTCGGTCTTTTCCCATTCCTGCAAATCGCCATCCATGAATCGCGGACGGTCCCCGAAGTTGCGTTCGTTCCTTCCCTCGCCAGAATAGTGGCGAGGTAGTGGCGGAATCGCAAAGCCGGAATTGTTTGTCACGGGTTACGCATATCCTCTTCAACGCCATCCGCGAAAGCCTCGCCCATCTTCTTTTGGAAGAAGGGAACCTCCGAGAGAATGGCCATAGCAATCGGTACGTGCGCGATAACAACAGCACCGGTCGCATTGAAGGTCAGGAAACCCTTAAGGTGACGGCGCACGGCCTCATTCTCGTGTGCCAAATCATCCCATGCTTCTGCCGTAGCTCGAGCATTCTCGACGATGACTATACCGACCTGAGGCTTGAAAGCCGACACCGTCATGCCGATCATCGTATAGAAATCGGTAACCGGTTGGACGAATTGTCCTTTACGATTAACAACCTTTTCAGGTACGAATGCATCGACAATGGGCCGCTTATCCTTGGGAGCGGAATCGCCAAATAGTTGTTTGCGCACGTTCCGAATGGGCGGGTCGAGTGGAAGATCCCGACTAGCCTCATGATTCGGAGTGATGAATGCCGGCGCATCCTGCGGAGTCACATCGCTAAAATCCGGCATTAGTTAAACCACCAATGCGCGAGACTCTTACGGGTCGCAGGTTCTGCGGGAGTGGCATTGTCGGAAGACGCATTGTTGGACGATTGACTCTGGCCAGAGCTTGCAGCGGGCGGAGTCGCGTTCGGCGGAAAAGGGAAGGCCTCTTTAAGCCCATTGAGGAATTTCTCGGGAAGTGCCTGTATCTCCGTCATGATTTCCGCCCTAGACGGTCCAGTGGCCCCGCCACGGGGCGGACCGGGGTCGGGTAGGGGGGACGCCGGCGAGCCGCTTTCTACCGGCGGTGTGTCGCCCAGACCGGGCTGCGGTCCCGGGGGACCAGGTACCTCGCGCGGGGTGGTTTCCCCGTCGCCACCGCCTTGCGTGCCATCAGCCATTGTGTTGCGCCTCTCTCTAGGCGTAGAGTGAGCAGGCTAGGTAGGGGCCCGCCCTATCTGTAATCTTAACTTAGAGTCCGAGGGGAATGGGTACATTCATGGCTAAGAATTCCACAGGCAAAGCGGTCGAAAAGGTCCCAGCGCGGGAGATTTCGGACATGGAGCTTGCCGAGGTCAGCACGTTCGAAGAGGCATTGAACCTCGCCAATGACATCTACGGCGGGATCTCTGCGGCCCATGAGGAGATGGGCACGGGATTCGAGGTTCTGGATAAGGAAGAGAAAGGACAACTGGTCGGAGCTCAGTGCTTCTTTCTGCAATGGGCATTCCACGTTGGCGACATGGGTGAGTTTGTCTCGGCAAATGTCATCGTTCGTAACTCGGATGGCTCGGTTCGCAAGGTGGTCGTAAACGACGGCTCTACCGGTATCTACAAGCAACTGGCCGAGTACACGGAAAAAACCGGCAAGCAGGGCGGTCTACTCGTGAAGAACGGGCTACGCCGTTCGGACTACAAGTACACGGATAAGGATGGTCAGCAGAAGCCGGCCACGACTTTCTACATCGACACGTCTGCGTAAACTCCAAAAGCTTTACCGTGTGTAGAACGGACCCAGGGCAACGGCGGGACCCGCTGCTCTGGGTCCGTTCCCTTTTGGAGTCGCTATGGCAAACCATCACCCATCATTGGGAGACATCCTCTTCAACGAACAAAGTAATGACTTCGACGCAATGGCGCACACGCTCTGGTATGACGGATTCGTGCATCACAATGCTAACGCTTACGACAATCTTGTAGAATATCTGGATTGGGAGTACGGCATTGATTTCGAGGCGGCTTGGTCATGGGATCTCTACCCCCCCTCATAGTGTTGACATCGCACCCTATCACCGTAAGAAGGAATCTCCGCAACGCGCATTTATCGCGTGGGATGGTGAAGGTGTCAATATTCGCGGTACCGGGCAGAAACAGAGTTACGTACTTTTTGGTTGCTCCACGGGCGACCGTGTGCGTATCGACTATCCGCGCGAACTTACCATGTGCGCTACCGACCTTTTTGATTTCATCATCGATGTCGGGCGGCGCAACCCGAAGGCTAACCATATTGGTTTTGCGTTCTCCTATGACTCCAATATGTTGGTACAAACATTGTCAGAAAAAGTCCTGGTCAGGTTGCACAGACTGGGCAACGCGTCCCTACGTTACGACGATGGCAGGCGTTACTATCTCGAGTTTCGGCCGGGCAAATGGTTTCGCGTGGTCAAATGGATTGGCGAAAAGAAAGTCGGTTCGGTATGCATAGAGGATATTTTCTCATACTTCGCGACAAGTTTCTTGGCTGCTTACGAGGCCCTTTGCGGTACTGCACCCGAAATTGTAGTTGCTGGCAAAGGGAAGCGCAAAGAATTCAGTATGGACGACTTCGACGATATCGAAAGATATTGGGAAGTCGAGATTGGTATGTTACGCGAGCTAGCCGAAGCGCTACGCAGCAACTTGTATTCTGCCGGACTTACGGTATCCCATTGGTATGGCCCCGGGGCGCTGGCATCGTTTGTCTTAAAACGCGAGGGCATAAGATCACATATGTCCGAGTCTCCGCTCCATATTTACCAGGCTGCGCGGTATGCCTATGCGGGTGGTCGATTTGAAGTATTTAGAGTGGGTCGCGAAGCCAGGCCTACCTATGCTGCTGATATCAACTCAGCGTATCCATACGCCATTTCCCAGCTTCCCTCACTTGCAAGTGGTAAATGGATACCTACCTCCACTCCCCCAAATGCCCGAACATGTTTTGGAGTGTATCACGTTCGGATACATCCTATGGCAAGCGGTTCCATATTCACCGATCCCGGACCATTGTTTCATCGTGACAAAAACGGCCTCATATCGTATCCGTGGGCTTTAGAGGGATGGTATTGGGCACCCGAAGTATGGGAAGCGTATTCACGTCATCCAGAGTGTGTCGAGATAGTGGAGGGTTGGGAATGGATAAGCGACTCGGATATACGCCCTTTCTCTTGGATTACCGACATGTACCAACAAAGATTAGAGTGGAAAGCGATGGGCATTTCTTCGCAGCTTGCTCTCAAGCTTTGTATGAACTCTTTATATGGGAAGATGGCACAACGAGTTGGGTGGAATATCGAAACTCAGAGAGCTCCGATATGGCATCAGTTGGAATGGGCAGGATGGGTGACTTCGCTAACGAGGGCGAACCTATTTTCTGCCCTATCGCAATTGCAATCGGGCACACTCATTTCGGTGGAAACGGACGCGATATACACCACCGATCCATTGGTGAAGGATATCGTGACCGTAGGGAATGGGTTGGGTGAGTGGGGGCTCGATGTTTACGATGAGGTTATTTACCTGCAATCAGGTCTTGCATGGCTCCGTCAAGGTGACAAGTGGACCGACAAACGTCGAGGCCTCGATCGCGATTCCTTTACGTTGGAGTCTTGTCAAGCTTACGTTGAAACGCTTAAACCAAATATAGAATGGGAGTCGTACCATGGCGTCACAACACGTTTCATTGGATTGGGCTCAGCCATTGCTTCAAGTCTCCCTACAAAACTTCGACACTGTGTATGGCATACCGGGTCTAGGGAAATTAATATCGGTCGCAATGGCAAACGAAAGCACATGCGAGGTATGTGCGATTCTTGTAGAGCTAATCGGATCGCATCCGAGGAAATGCACACCTTGTGCGTTGCAACAAACGCGTATGATCCTCGACAAAGGATGTCCACACCTCACGATATTCCATGGGACACTGGACAAACATTTGAATGGCGTGACGACTTTGGGGAAGGGATAACACACTATGGCTAAGATGACCCATGCCTATGATATGTCAACTAAGGCCTGGTATTGCATTAGCTGCGATACGGATTGTGGCCGCGATGATATGCCGTGCACTTGCTGCTTCGAAGATCTCCCAGAGGTGATTGTTTATGGTCCAGACCCCCGCGAACATATCAACCTCTCTTAAGTGCGGACATGTCGCCTATTTTCCTGGCGACACGGTACCGCCTCTTAACGACATCGTGTTCTGTCGCAAGTGCGCTAATTACAGCGTGGTGATGGGATACGACATGTTGTGGGGCGTGTCCTGTCTCGATTGCAATTTCAGACGTACACAGCGTCTAGTGGTAGCTCTGCCGGAGAAATCCAATCGAGATACTGCCGGACGTCACGCGAACAAAATGGGACATGAGGTACACATCCTGTGCGGAGGTAAGATTCAGGATAAAATCCTACCAAACGGTGGCGGAAAGCTTTTTGGGAACGATGGTGGGATATTCCGGGATATCGCCAAAGAACTTCGCAAGAAGATCGCGGATGGTACTTACCCGGTAGGTTCCCTGCTACCTAGTCAGGATGTGTATGCGCAAACACATTCCGTAGCTCATACCACGTATGTCAAAGCCTGTAGGATCTTGCAAGAGGAAGGTCTGATACGCGTGCAGCGTGGGATCGGTATGTTCGTGATCGCCAAGCCACGCCGGAACATCGGCTACCAGGAAGCTTTGAAAATGTTGGGCGGAACCGTAGACGGTACTGAGGTTCCGTACTAGGCTAAGGCTATGAGCGTCAGCGGGAGTGGAAGATCACGGCGTTTCTCTACGCACGTCCAGACGACGGGTACCAATACGCGCACGTCGAGGAGATCGCTTACAAGATGGACAGTGAGTCCATCCCGTTCTGTCTTGACTGTCGTGACTGGCACCTTGCAGGTCAAGCACACTCCTGGTAATGTTTCGTCCGTACCCACTACAGGAAGGCAACATCATGGCTGTCAAGGCAATCGACATCGCCGCTCTCGTACCCACCGACGCGGCGCTACCCGTTCGCGAGGGAGGGGGAGGTCGCCCCGCTTCCCCGGAGACCATGCTCGCGTCCGAGTGGCTTGAGCAGAGCCACCGCGAAGGCGACGGCGTGAACGGCGCCGGCAAGGCGATCACCGTGCGGCAGGGCGACGCAGAATACATCCTCACCGTGCTTCGGCGCGCGGCCACACGGCTAAACGTCGGCATCGACACGCAGACGGTCCCCGTCAAGGGTGGCAAGACCGAGGTGCGCTACGCAACGCGTCCGAAGCGGGAGCGCAAGTCTTCCCAGGACGCTGCCGAGTAGGGTAGACTGCAATTGGCGCCCGGGGCGGACCCACGTTCCGCCCCCGGGCGAACCCAAGGCCAAGAAGATGATGACATGTCGTTCACCGAAGCTCAAAGGGATGCGGTCATGGCGCTGAACGAGATCATGGCAGAGCCGGGACGCGGGCATCACGTTCGCGCGGCCGACATCACCGAAGAGGTCAACCACTCCACTCCCGCCCGCTATCCGTCGCCTACTGGCATGACGTGTGCGAAGACGTGGGATGACGCGATGCTTTACGCGCTCGCGTACGCCAAAAACTCCCGCGGTGCACTCAAGTGCACCGTGCACGGTCACCCACTCCCCGTTGGTACCCAATGGGTTGTCACACTCTACGATAGGGCCGAGTATGCGGCATTTAAAGCTACGGGTCAAACGGTGGTCGGTATTGGAGAATCGCTATGAGATTATCGAATCTCATTGCTATAAGGACGTTTCTCCTTTGTGGGCCGGCCAGTCAGAGGAGTTTGACTTTCAGTCCGAGAATCCACGCTCGTTCTACGTCAGCCTGACCGTGTGTGCGTGCGGTAGCTATGCTCTTTGAAACCAGCTACCTCAGATATCAGCGCGAGGGGTGGTCCGTGGAGATCGTACCTGACACGTGGCACATCGACTTATTGAATGCGAAGTCCCGTATGACGATAAACAGGAATGCCGTTCTGCTAGTCAAGCTGACCGACTGCAAAGGATGCCATCGTGGAATCTTCCGAGGACAACCGACTGAGTGGGTCTGTGGAGGCGTCCACAGGATCGGACTCTACCACGCGGGATGCGACCCTAGACGCAATGGAGAATCAGCAGCGGGCGATGTTCGCTAAGGCCTTGTCTAACGCTCTCGTACCGTTGCGTCGGTTCAAGCTTGATAAGGGTGCCGTCGTGTGCACGTCATGCCATCCTCCGGGCTTTGTCACCCCGGGCATCTACCACTACCCAAACAACTTGTACGATGGCGTACGGTGGGCTTTGCGGCACGCGCTGTCCAAGCATACGCATTTGGGACTCGGCGCTCTGCTGTGAGGGTCCTGTACAATGGTAGATACCATGACGTACCGTCTAGCTACGAGAACGGAAGGACATTGCAGACACGGCACGCGGAATCCTTTGACGACATCAATCGACCGAAACGGGGCATGAGAAATGACCAATACAACTTTCACGCCTTGCAGTGTCTGTGCACGGCTTGTGAAGAGCAATACCGCTACCACCAGGCCACTCGCAATGCTTATGGCAACCCTGCCCGTAGCTGCGATTGTGACTTCTGTAAGGATCATCTCTACGCTCAACAAAGGGTAGAGCGTGCACAAAGAACTGGCGAGGAGAATACCATGTCTGCTATCTGCCTCTGTGGACGAGATGAAACAATGGCACTTGGACGCGCCATGGGGACCCTTGCATACCGAGTCAATCCGACGTCCCAAGAAGAGAAGCTCGATATCTGTCCAGGATGCGTTGCGGACCTTCTGGCTTGGCTCGCGGCTGGCGATCTCATTATGCGTGAGGTCAAGGCCTACAAGGACCCCTGGACTCCTCCAATGGATTCCACAACGGCAGCACGCGATGTTAAAATCGACAGCCTCCTGGCCATGTCCTCCAAACTACTCGACACAGCCACAAAAGCCATTTCAGGATCGGCAGACACAACGGTTGTGGGAAGAGACTATGCGGACAACTACGCGGACGAGGACGACTAACTTGTACCCTGACGGCGTAGATCAAGTCAATTCCGATGACGCTCGCCCCCCCAATCGTTATTACTACATCTACGGAAAGGTAGATCCCATGGGTCCCCGCACTCTTCCCGATCGTTACTACATCCTGACCGACCCTAGTGGTGTCGACGTGTTCAGGGGGGTGTTTCACAACGACTCGGACGTTTGCGGGGTCATGTCCCGCAGCTTCCCGCATATCACTCGGGATTGGCAGATTACCTGTATCTCCATCAATCCGATCACTCTTGAGCTGATGGTCGATTACTTTCGTCCCCGTCCACTCGCATCATTCTCCTTGGAGGCTCACTAATCATGATGACACGCGAATTTCGCGATGAGTGGGTCGCGGCTCTCCGGTCTGGCGAATTCGAGCAAGGTCGGGGCGCCTTGGAACGGGATGGCAAATTCTGTTGTATCGGAGTCCGCTGCGCTCTCGACGTCCGCAAAGGCGAGATGACCAGGGTCGCGCTCGGCGAGTCGTCTACGTCTTGCGGTTTTGTCGATGACGTTACCGTCGGCTATACGGTTTATGGTACCGTCTTGTACAGTACATCTCAACGATGGGGGATGGAGCAAACCACGCTTGATTTGACCCCGGGTCTTCTCGGTGATCTCATGTTTATGAATGATGCCAAGGGCAAGACGTTCCATGAGATCGCAGATTTCCTCATGACCGTTCCCGTGATTGAAATGGAGTCCGCAGCATGATGACGCGTGCATTTCGCGATGAGTGGGTCGCGGCTCTCCGGTCTGGCAGAATAAGTTTTGCTGCCTAGGCGTCCGTTGCGAATTGGATGTCCGTGAGGGGCTCATGGAGCGTATCTCCAATCCGAATGCCCGTGTGGAGGAGTTTAGCATCGGCTATCACGATTACCTTACCCCCGACAGGCCTCACCCGTTCCTCCAGATCGGCGTAATCTACGAGGAGACTTCCACCCGTTGGGGTTTGTATAACGATCCCGATAACAACGTTCTCATCACGCTTATGGAAATGAATGACCAGGATAAAAGGTCATTCTCGGAGATCGCCGATTATCTCATGACGCTCCCCGTCCGGGATGAGGTTTACGTCCTCGAGGAGGTGCAACTCTATGGCTAATTTCTGGGAAGTGTTTTGTATCAGCGCTTCCGTCGCGATAGGGATATCGTCAATCATGATTATCCTTAAGAGGCCAAAGTGAGCATCATCATTCTACTGGCGATAATCACAGACTACCTGCGCCCCCGACGGAGACGAAAGCGCCGGTATTGCGCAATCTGCAATCGGCTCTACCGAGTCACACTCGGCGAAATGTACGATCACGTCAATCTTCACTAATAGACCGGGGAGCATCCGGTGATGGATAGGGAATCCCTCTTGTGGGATACGGGACTATTCGTTCAGACCGTCAATACCTTCTTAGGTTCGACTCCTAACTCCCCACGCAACCTTTCCCAAATGGGAGAAAAGTCGGTCACGAATATGTATACTTCAGGATTTACCTAACACAGATGCTAAAGGTTGCATAAGTAGAAGCGGAACAGCGAATCGACCTCGCTGTTCCGCTTTCTCGCATCCAAATACCTACACTGTGGAATATGTCACACTTCGATGGAGTTAACATGTTACCAACACATTTCATTCTGTGTGGAT
>Ga0137410_10001089_pt1 | contig 18739 bp, 12 predicted proteins | sample CZODoug1_16funga_FD_108878 | JGI IMG/M metagenome (GOLD analysis project Ga0137410, IMG submission 108878) | Vadose zone soil fungal communities from Angelo Coast Range Reserve, California, USA - CZODoug1_16fungal (Illumina Assembly) | ecosystem: Environmental > Terrestrial > Soil > Vadose zone... | reverse complement strand
ATTGTTCTTCAGTGTATTGACTGCAAAAGCCGCAACTACGTTACGACCAAGAATAAGAAGACCACGCCTGATCGGCTTGAGTTCAGCAAGTTCTGTCGCCGTTGCCGCAAACACACTGATCATAAAGAAACAAAGTAAGGATGAACGCGGAACGCGGAACGATGAAGAGTTCAGCGTTCATCGTTCCGCGCTCATCGTTGCACACAGGGGTATAGTGTCAACGGTTAGCACGTCGGTCTCCAAAACCGAAAGTCCGGGTTCGAATCCTGGTACCCCTGCCAGCAAATTATCGATAAAGGGTTAGTAGCAAAGTCGGCAAGATCATGGATGACATAGAAAACCCAGACGCGTCTCTGCCGCAACCGCGCGCCGGTCGCTTTGGCGAAGGCGCGGAGGGCAAAGGGGCACGCCGCGAGCGCGGGCTAAGCGGGCCCAGAGTGGGGCCAATCGGTCGCATGATGCAGTTTTTGCGCGACGTGCGCGCCGAGATGAAGCGTGTGTCGTGGCCCTCAGTTAAAGAGGTCAAGAACACGACCATCATTACGCTCGTGGCCGTCATCTTTTTCGCGGTTTATTTGTTTCTGGTGGATCGCATATGGTCGTTTTTACTAATTCAACTCAATCATCTACTCAACTGGATGACCGGAACAGCCTGATTGGCAAGGAAGCACTTTTGATGCAGCAGTGGTTCATACTTCATACCTATTCAGGACACGAGAAAAAGGTGCGCGACAGTCTGAAGGCCCGCGTCCGAGATACCGATCTGCAAAATGAGATTACGGAAGTGCTGGTGCCAACGGAAACCGTCGTCGAGATGCGCGGCAACAAGCGGATCGAATCCTCGCGCATGTTCTACCCCGGTTACGTGCTGGTGCAAATCGAATGCGATGAGCGCGGCCATATTCCCGACAACGTTTTTCACATGATCAAGTCCACGCCGAAAGTCACCGGCTTTGTGGGCGGACACAACCCGACGCCGCTGACGCCGCAGGAAGTGGATCAGATTGTTCATAACGTGACTGAGGCGGCTGAGAAGCCGAAGCCGAAGTTTTCCTATTCGTCGGGCGAAACGGTGCGCATCAAGTCGGGACCGTTTCAGAGCTTTACCGGCAAGGTTGAGGAAGTAAACGAAGATAAATCGACGTTGAAAGTCACCGTTACGATCTTCGGAAGATCGACTCCGGTGGAGTTGAACTTCCTGGATGTTGAGAAGGTGACGTTTGCGGAAGAGGAGTAGAGCAGTGAAAAGTGATAGGTGACAAGTGACAAGATAAACCTTGTTCCTGCTTGTCACTTTTCACCTTTCACTTTTCACTGAATTAGGATGGCAAAGAAAATAACAGGCTACATCAAGCTGCAGGTTCCCGCGGGTAAAGCCAATCCGGCGCCGCCGATCGGCCCGGCCCTCGGCCAACACGGCGTGAACATCATGGAATTCTGCAAGGCGTTCAATGCTAAGACCGCGCAGATGGATCCGGATCTGAAGATCCCGGTGGTCATCACGGTTTTTGCTGACCGCTCGTTCACGTTTGAAACCAAGACACCGCCCGCCGCCGACCTGTTGAAAAAGGCGGCCGGGATTGCGAAAGGGTCGGGCAAACCCAACCGCGAAAAGGTGGGAACAATCTCCAAGGCGAAGATTGAAGAGATTGCCAAAACGAAAATACAGGATCTAAACACTACGAGCTTGGAAGCGGCGATCAAGACGATTTCGGGAACGGCCCGGCAGATGGGGCTCACAATAGAAGGATGAAGGCGGAAGGATGAAATGATGCCTTCGCTTCACCAGAAAGAGGGAGGCGCTTGTTGCGCCGCTTGTACCTCGGGAGTGAATAAATGAAGAAGCACGGCAAGAAATACAACGCGGCGGCTGCGAAAATTGAAGCCGGACGCAAGTACAACCTTGAAGAAGCGGTGTCCAAAGTTAAGGAGATCGCTTTCGCGAAGTTTGACGAAACGGTTGAGTTGACAGTTTGGCTGGGAGTCGATCCACGCAAGGCGGATCAATTGGTGCGCGGCACGATTGTTCTGCCGCACGGTTTGGGCAAGTCGAAAACGGTCCTCGTGATTGCCCAGGGCGATAAGATCAGAGAAGCCGAAGAGGCCGGTGCGGACTTTGTGGGCGGCGAAGACATGGTGGAGAAGATAAAAGGCGGCTGGCTCGATTTCGACGCCGTTGTCGCTACTCCTGACATGATGCGGCTGGTCGGCGGCTTGGGAAAGGTGCTGGGTCCGCGCGGGCTGATGCCTAACCCGAAAACCGGCACTGTGACCTTCGATGTAAAAACGGCCGTCAAGGAAACAAAGGCCGGCAAGGTTGAGTATCGCACCGATAAGACGGGCGTGATCCACGTCGCGGTCGGAAAGGTTTCCTTCGAGCCTGACAAACTTCGCGACAACGCGCGCATGCTGCTCGAAGCCGTTGTGAAGGCGAAGCCGTCAACCGCCAAAGGCAAATATGTGAAGAAGGTAAATCTGGCGGCGACGATGAGTCCCGGAGTTTTGCTTGATGAAGCGGCGTACGTGAAATAGGTTGAGGAGCCAGCATGAAAACCAAAGCACAGAAGCAAAAAGATTTGGAAGCTCTCACGGAGCAATTCCGGAACGCGAAAGCAGCGATGCTGGTCGGATTCAAGGGCATGACTGTTCCCAAGGATCAGGAGTTGCGCAATCAGTTGCGCGAAGCGGGCGTGAGTTATGGGGTCGTGAAAAACACCCTGGCTCGTAAGGCCGCAGAAGGCACGGCACTCGAGCAGGCCGCGGACCAGTTTAAAGGCGTCACCGCTGTTGCGCTTAGTGACGAAGATCCGGTGAATCTGTCCAAAGCGATCGCAAAGTTTACTAAGGCGAATCCGGATATATTCAGTTTCAAGGTGGGCGTGGTCGAGGGCAAGGTTGTGGCACTCCGCGACGTTGAAGCCATCGCCAGCTTGCCGTCGAAGGAAGAGTTGATTTCGAAAGTTCTGTTCTTAATTAGTGCCCAGGCGCAGCGGCTGGTTACCGTATTGTCGGCGGTGCCGCGCAACCTGGCGATTGTGGTGAAGCAGATTGGCGATCAGAAGGGCGAGGCGGCATCGTCTTAGCTTTGTTTGATCTCTGTTGCGATCTCAGATTTGAAATTTGAGATCCCAAAAGCAAAAGACGGTTCGACCTGAGATCTGAAATTTGCGATCTCAGATTTGAAATTTGAAGAGTAAGCACAGGCCGGACGCGGAAAACGGGCGGCGATAAGTCAGATCGCACCAGGATCTCAGATTTGAAATTTGAGATCTCAGATCTCCGATCTCAGATAAAAATTGAGATCTCAGACGCTTCGGACGGTTTTTCCAGTTGCGATGCAGCAACTTGAAAAGAGTCCCGTGGGTTCTCCTGCTGCGAATCGTACAAACAGACAGCAACAAAAGAACCCTTTGAGGAGGATAGAAAGGCAATCATGGCAGCAACACGTGAAGATGTTATTGAGTTTTTGAAGAGCATGACTCTGCTGGAGGCTTCGCAGCTCGTGAAAGAGTTGGAGGAAACTTTCGGCGTTTCTGCGGCAGCGGCAGCAGTGGCGGCTCCGGCTGCTGGTGGCGGCGGTGGCGAAGCCGCGGCTCCGGCTGAAGAGAAGACCGAGTTTGACGTGATCCTGCAAGCCGTCGGCGGCAACAAGATCAACGTCATTAAGGTTGTGCGCGAAGTGACGGCGCTTGGCTTGAAAGAAGCCAAGGACCTCGTCGAAGCGGCGCCAAAGCCGGTGAAGGAAGGCGTCTCTAAAGAAGAAGCTGAGACCGTGCGGCAGAAGCTTGCCGATGCGGGCGCAACCGTCGAAGTTAAATAGCTTAGTCCAAAGTCCAACGTCCAAAGTCCAACGTCACCGAACCAGAGGTGATTTCGGACTTTGGGCATTGGACTAGAGACGGTTGGACATCGCTTCGCGACTTGACAGTCGGGCTCCTGGTCGTTAAGTTAAGAGAGTATTGAGGCGCTGGCGTTATTCCGAAAAAATTCGACGAGAAATCTGCCGCTTTTTGGTGATCAAGCGGTCGGGGCATTGTGCGCCCTGACCGCGCCTTCGCGTCTTTAACGGTATTTTTTGATTTTCAATTGCGATCGAGGCAGGTCGGACTGCTTCGAGCACAGGGCGCAAAGCGAAAATCGGCCATTCATTGAAGGAACCTCTCATGCAAGGAAATCTGCTTCAAACTGTAAACACCGGGTTGGGAAAACGCACAAGCCAGGCGCCTGTCCGCGAAGACTTTTCCAAGATATCGACCGCCGTGCGCATCCCCAATCTGATCGAGATTCAGCGCGAGTCGTACAATCGTTTTCTGCAGATGGACTTCCTGCCGGAGGAACGCGAGAAGACCGGACTACAGGCTGTCTTTCAGTCAGTCTTTCCCATCTCCGATTTTCGCGGCACGGCAACGCTCGACTTTGTTGAGTACCAGATCGGCAACTGGCAATGCAAGTGCGGCCGGCTCGAAGGTCTCAACTACCTCAGGGCCAACTGCAAACACTGCGGCTCTACAATAAAGGTAAACCCGCTGGCCGCAGGTGAGACGCTCTGTCATAAGTGTGGCACTTTCAACTCAGTTCGTCCGCAGCTCTGCGAAAACTGCGGCGAGCCCGTCGGGTTGAAGCACAAGCACGATCAGCAGGAGTGTCAGGAACGCGGCATGAGCTACAGCGTGCCGCTCAAGGTGAAGATTCGCCTTACCGTTTACGACAAGGATCCGGAAACGGAAGCCCTCTCGATTCGCGACATCAAAGAGGAAGAAGTTTTCTTTGGCGAAATCCCGTTGATGACTGACAACGGCACGTTCATCATCAACGGCACGGAGCGCGTCATCGTTTCCCAGCTTCACCGCAGTCCGGGCGTCTTCTTCAAACGCGGCGCCATCTACATCGCCAAGATCATTCCCTATCGCGGTTCTTGGGTTGAGTTTGAATACGATCAGAAGAACCTGCTTTACGTCCGCGTCGGCAAGCGCAAGTTTCTGGCGTCGATCTTCCTGCGCGCGCTCGGCCTTTGGTTCGGCAAAGAAATCGACGGCAAACTCGTGAAGAGCGATGCCGCCTTGGAAGAGCGAGTGAAGAACGCTTCGTTTGCGGACGAGGACATGCTGCGAGCGCTTTATGTCACGGACGAAATCCGGGTTGATAACGGGCGCCTGAAGCTCCAGATACCTGAAGAACGCCCAACCAATCTGGTCGGGATGAAAGTGGATTTTGATATTAAGGGACGAGGCCCCGATCCGATCGTTCGCGCGGGTAAGAAGGTTACTACCACTGCGCTCGAGGCGCTTCGCAAAGCGAATAAGCGCGAGATTGAAATAGAAACCTCGCAGTTTGAAGGCGCCTACGCCGTTTCCGACATCGTCAACAAGGAGAGCGGCGAGGTAATTCTCGAAGCCAACAACGAAATCACGCCCGCCAAGCTGCAGGAGATTGTCGAAGGCGGCATCGATAGTCTCTCGGTCTTCTTTCCTGAGCGCGACGATATTGGTTCCATTCTTTCGCAGACGCTAAAGAAGGACGTGATCACCAAACCGGTCGACGCGCTGCTGGAAATTTACCGGAAGATGCGTCCCGGCGATCCGCCGACCGTGCAGACCGCTTACAAATTGTTGGAGGCGATGTTTTTCGATCCGCGCAAGTTTGATTTCTCGCGCGTGGGCCGGCTGAAGTTCAACATCAAGATGGGCAAGCCGGAACGCGAACGTATCGACGATCCGCTCCTGTCGGCAAAAGATTTCTACGAGGTGGTTGCTTACGTGCTGAAGATGCGTAAGAACCCATCCGAGTATCAGGCTGACGACATCGATCATCTGGGCAACCGGCGCGTGCGCGCGGTTGGTGAGCTATTGGAAAACCAGTTCCGCATCGGCCTCGAGCGCATGGAACGTGCGATCAAGGAGAAGATGTCGATCCACCAGGAAATGCAGACCACGATGCCGCGTGATCTGATCAACGCCAAACCTGTGACCGCGGCGGTGCGCGAGTTTTTTGGCTCGAGCCAACTCTCGCAGTTCATGGATCAAACCAATCCGCTGTCCGAAATCACGCACAAACGCCGCCTGTCGGCATTAGGACCAGGCGGACTGTCGCGTGAGCGCGCCGGGTTTGAAGTGCGCGACGTTCACCCGACACACTACGGCCGCATTTGTCCGATTGAGACGCCTGAAGGTCCGAACATCGGCTTGATTTCCAGTCTCTCCTGTTTTGCGCGCATCAATGAGTTTGGCTTCATCGAAGCGCCTTACCGTAAGGTGACCGAAGGCCGCGTCGTTGAATACGTGCGCATACTCAACGGCGGCGACACGAAGCTCAAGCACGGCGAACACCTGCCGCTCGAAGAGGTCGAGAAGGTAAACAAGAAGGTCGGCGCCGCCGGCCGCAAGGCTGAATATGAGCCGTGGCCTTTCTACCTGACTGCCTGGGAAGAAGATAAGCACGTCGTTGGCCAGGCAAACATCGGGCTCGACGAGTCGGGTTACATCGTCAATGAACGCAACGCGGCCCGCAAGGCCGGTGAATTTATTCTGGCGTTGCGCAAAGACGTCGAATACGTCGACGTGTCGCCGAAGCAACTCGTTTCCGTCGCCGCGTCGCTGATTCCGTTTCTGGAAAACGACGACGCCAACCGCGCGTTGATGGGTTCAAACATGCAGCGCCAATCCGTGCCGCTGCTGCGCGCCGAAGCGCCGTACATCGGCACCGGCATGGAGCAAACTACCGCGCGCGATTCCGGCGCGGTCGTGGTTGGCAAGCGCGACGGCGTGGTGGACTACGTCGACTCGGAACGATTAATCATCAAGGCCGATCACAACGTTGACGGCACGATTTCGCGCGAAGTGACGGCGGACATCTACACGCTGATCAAATTCAAGCGCTCGAACCAGAACACCTGCATCAACCAGCGTCCGATCGTGCACGTTGGCGAGCGCGTCGCCAAGGGACAGGTGATCGCCGACGGTCCTTGCACTGATCGCGGCGAGCTGGCGTTGGGCCGCAACGTGCTGGTGGCCTTCATGCCCTGGCGCGGTTACAACTTTGAAGACGCCATACTCGTTTCCGAGCGACTGGTGAAAGAGGACTACTACACTTCGATTCACATCGAAGAGCTCGAGATCGAGGCGCGCGACACGAAACTCGGCCCGGAAGAGATCACGCGCGACATTCCCAACGTCGGCGAAAACATGCTGCGCGATCTCGATGAGAGCGGCATCATTCGCATCGGCGCTCAGGTCAAGCCGGGCTCGATCCTGGTTGGCAAGGTGACGCCGAAAGGCGAAACGCAGCTCACCGCTGAAGAAAAACTGTTGCGCGCGATCTTTGGTGAAAAGGCCGGCGACGTGAAAGACGCTTCGCTCGTCTCGCCGCCGGGAATCGACGGCACGGTCGTCGACGTCCAGGTGTTCACGCGTAAGGGCCAGGAGAAGGATCAGCGTTCGCTGGCAATCGAACAGGAAGAAGAAGACCGGCTGCGACGCGACCTCGAGGACGAGACGCGCATCCTGCGTGAGCAGCGCGATCAGCGTATTCGCGAGTTGCTTGAAGGGCGCAAACTTTCAGCCGACCTGACCGTAAATCGCGAGGTCGTGATTCCCAAGGGCGTGCCCATTACGCGCGAGATGCTGGAAGGCATTGAAGCCAAGGTCCTGCGGAAAGTACAGATGGCGTCTTCGCGCGTGGACGTCGGCGGGGAGATCAAGGAATACGAGGATCGCACCGAGCGGCAGATCAAAATCCTTTCGGACATTTACGAAGAGAAGATCGCCAAGCTGCGCCAGGGCGACGAGCTTGCCCCGGGCGTGATCAAGATGGTGAAGGTCTTCATCGCCATGAAGCGCAAGCTTTCAGTGGGCGACAAGATGGCCGGACGTCACGGTAACAAAGGTGTCATCGCGCGCATCTTGCCGGAAGAGGACATGCCTTATCTGCCTGACGGCACTCCGGTTGAAATCGTGCTCAATCCGCTCGGCGTGCCTTCGCGTATGAACGTGGGCCAGATTCTGGAAACACACCTCGGCTGGGCCGCGCGCGTGTTGGGTGTTCACTTTGCAACACCGGTTTTCGATGGCGCGACAGAAGCTGAGATTAAGGAAAAGCTCAAACTCGCCGGCACCAGGGCAACTGAGTTGGGTCTGCCGGAAATCATCAACGAGTCAGGCAAGGCCATACTCTACGACGGACTTTCCGGCGATCCGTTTGAGCAGAAAGTAACGGTTGGCTACATCTACATGCTCAAGCTTTCACACCTGGTCGACGACAAGATTCACGCGCGCTCGATTGGGCCGTACAGCTTGATTACGCAACAGCCGTTGGGCGGCAAGGCGCAATTCGGCGGACAGCGATTTGGAGAGATGGAAGTTTGGGCGCTCGAAGCTTATGGCGCCGCTCACATTCTCCAGGAGTTGTTGACCGCGAAGTCTGACGATGTGGCTGGGCGTTCCAAGATTTACGAGGCGATCGTCAAAGGGGAAGCCGACTTCGATCCGGGTCTCCCGGAATCGTTCAACGTGCTCGTGCGCGAGCTGCAGTCGCTCTGCCTCGACGTTGAGCTGATCAATAAGAAGGTCGCCGGCAACGGCGATGAGAACGGCGACGGCGTTGGTGAAGCGCTGATCACCAGCGCGGTGGAAGGATAGGTCATTTTCGATTGCCAAATGCCGATTGCCGATTGGCGTTTGGATTTCGAAATTGAGCATGCGGTTGGTTTCAGTGTGATCGGCGCTGGAGACCAATCGGCAATTGGCAATCGGCAAGCGGCAATGGAGAGACATGTTTCGATTTCAACAAGAGAAGACGCAATTAGCTCCTGACTTTGAGGCGATTCGAATCTCGCTGGCTTCGCCGGACAAGATCCGGCAGTGGTCGCACGGCGAGGTGACAAAGCCGGAGACGATCAACTACCGAACGTTTAAGCCGGAGCGTGACGGGCTTTTCTGCGCGCGCATTTTCGGCCCGGTGGCTGATTGGGAATGCCTCTGCGGGAAATACAAACGCATGAAGCATCGCGGCGTGATCTGCGACAAGTGTGGCGTGGAAGTGACGCAGGCGAAAGTGCGGCGCGAGCGTCTGGGTCACATCGATCTCGCCAGCCCGTGTTCTCACGTCTGGTTTTTCAAGGGACTGCCTTCGCGCATCGGCCACCTGCTCGACATTCCCTTGCGCGAGCTCGAAAAAGTTCTCTACTTCGAATCCTACATCGTCATCGATCCGGGCGACGTTCCTGGAATCAAAGAGCGCGAGCTGCTTTCTGATGAGCGCTATCGCGAACTAGTGCGCGATTTCCCGGCGCAGTTTGTTGCCAAGATGGGCGCCGAAGCGATCAAGGAACTGCTGGCGATGGTGAAGGTTGAGGAGCTCTCGATCGAACTTCGCAAGCGCATGCGCGAAGAGACTTCGCAACAGAAAAAGCTCAAGTACTCGAAGCGACTGAAAGTCGCGACCAGTTTTCTGAAATCAGGCAATCGTCCGGAGTGGATGATTCTCGACGTCATTCCGGTGATTCCACCTGAGCTGCGTCCGCTGGTGCCGCTCGATGGCGGACGTTTTGCCACTTCGGATCTCAATGATCTCTATCGACGCGTTATCAATCGCAACAACCGCCTGAAGAAGCTGATGGAGCTGCGCGCGCCGGAAGTGATCGTGCGCAACGAAAAGCGCATGCTTCAGGAAGCGGTCGATGCTCTGTTCGACAATGGCCGTCGCGGCCGCGTGTTGCGCGGTGTGAACAATCGTCCGCTCAAGTCCCTGAGTGGAACGCTCAAAGGCAAACAGGGACGCTTTCGTCAGAACCTGCTCGGCAAGCGCGTCGATTATTCCGGACGTTCGGTGATCGTTGTCGGTCCGGAGCTGAAGCTGCACCAGTGCGGCTTGCCGAAGAAGATGGCGCTCGAGCTCTTCAAGCCGTTCATTTATAACCAACTCGAGAAGCAGGGCCATGCGGCGACTATCAAACAGGCGCGCGAGATGGTTGAGCGCCAGGAGCCGGTGGTTTGGGACATTCTCGAGGAAGTGATTCGCGAGCATCCGGTGCTCTTAAACCGCGCGCCGACGCTGCACCGTCTCGGTATCCAGGCATTTGAGCCGGTGCTGGTTGAAGGCAAGGCGATCAAGATTCATCCGCTCGTCTGCACCGCATTCAATGCGGACTTTGACGGTGACCAGATGGCCGTGCACATTCCGCTATCACCTGAAGCGCAGATCGAAGCGGCGGTGTTGATGCTTTCGAGTAACAACATTCTAAGTCCTGCCAGCGGTCAGCCGATCGCCGTGCCTTCGCAGGACATCGTGCTTGGGATTTATTACCTAACGCGCGACAAAGCCGGCGCCAAAGGCGAAGGCCGCGTCTTTGCCTCGCTCGAGGAAGTGCTGCTGGCCCTGGACGCAAAAGAAGTAACGACGCAGACACCAATCAAGCTGCGCATCCAGGGTGACTTGATCGACCTGACGCAGGAACACGATCCGCAGGACATCCTTCGTGCCGCTGTGCAGGAAGACGTGCGCCGCGTGATTGACACGACGGTGGGACGAGTCATCTTTAACGATTCGATTCCGCCGGGCCTGCCGTTTTTCAACGGCACGCTAAAGAAAAAGGGACTACAGTCGCTCGTCAACTATTCGCACATTCGTCTCGGCCACGAGATGACTGTGAAGATGCTTGACGATCTCAAGAACCTCGGCTTCCTTTATGCCACCAAGGCCGGCATCTCAATCGGCATCGACGATCTCGTCACGCCGGACGCGAAGAAGCCCCTCGTTGATAAGGCGGAAAAGGACGTGATCGCGGTTGAGCAACAGTATCTCGACGGCGTGATCACTTCGGGCGAGCGTTACAACAAGGTCATCGCCGTCTGGTCTGAAGTGACTGACAAAGTCGCCAAGGAAATGTTCAAGGCGATGGACCAGCGCGAGAAGGACTCAGGCGAGCTAAACCCGATTCTGGTCATGAGCGATTCCGGCGCGCGCGGCAGTGCGCAGCAGATTCGGCAGTTGGCCGGCATGCGCGGGTTGATGGCCAAGCCATCGGGCGAAATCATCGAGACGCCGATCAAGGCAAACTTCCGCGAAGGCCTGGACGTGTTGCAATACTTCATCTCCACGCACGGCGCGCGCAAGGGTCTCGCCGACACCGCGCTGAAGACGGCCGACTCGGGTTACTTGACGCGTCGTCTGGTTGACGTCGCTCAGGACGTGATCATCAGCGAGCCTGACTGCGGCACACTGCGCGGCATCTCCGCCTCGGCAATCGTCGAAGGCGGCGAGGAGATCGAGTCGTTGCGCGATCGCATTGTCGGGCGCATCGCGCTCGAAGACGTTATCGATCCGGTTGAAGGTCGGGTCATCGTCGACGCCAACGCGGAGATTGATGAAGATCTTTCGTCGGAGATTCAACGTTCCGGCGTGCAGCGCGTACGCATTCGTTCGGTGTTGACCTGCGAATCACGGCGTGGTTGCTGCATCAAGTGCTACGGTCGCAACCTGGCCACGGGCCGGCCGGTCGAGATTGGCGAAGCGGTGGGCGTGATTGCCGCGCAGTCCATCGGCGAGCCGGGCACGCAGCTCACAATGCGCACGTTCCACATCGGCGGCACGGCGCGTTTGGAAGAGTCTTCGAAACACGAAGCGCGCCAGGACGGGACTATTAAATATCTGGATCTCCAAACCGTCAAAAGCCGCAAGGGCGAACGCATCGCGATGAACCGCAACGGTTCCTTGACGATCATCGACGACCGCGGCCGCGAGGCGGCGCGTTATCAGATCGTTTACGGCGCGCACATCCTCGTCGAAGACGGCGCGCGCGTCACACAGGACCAATTGTTGGCGACCTGGGATCCGTTTACCTTCGCGATCCTGACGGAAGTTGCCGGTCACGTTAAGTATCAGGACCTGAAAGAAGGCGTGACATTTGATGAAGAAGTCGACGAGGTAACCGGTCAGTCGCGCATGGTTGTGAAAGACTCGCCCGACGAGAAGAAACAGCCGCGTCTGGAAATTCGCAACGCCAGCAACAAGGTGTTGAAGACTTACCAGATGCCGGTGCGCGCAAATCTGATGGTGGTTGACGGCGAAAACGTAGAGCCCGGCGACATCATCGCGAAGATTCCGCGCGAAACAACAAAGACCAAGGACATCACCGGTGGTCTGCCGCGCGTCGTGGAGTTGTTTGAAGCACGACGGCCGGCGGAAACTGCGGTCATGTTGGAAATCGACGGCACAGTCACCCTCGGTCCGATTGCCAAAGGCAAACGCAAACTGATCATCACTGGCGACGACGGTGAAGAGCGCGAGTATGACATTCCACGCGGCACGCACATCAACGTGCAGGAAGGCGATCGCGTGCGCGCCGGCGAAGCGTTGATGGACGGCCCACTCAATCCGCACGACATCCTGCGCGTGCTCGGCATGCAGCGGTTGCAGGAATACCTGGTGAACGAAATCCAGGAGGTCTATCGCCTCCAGGGTGTGAACATCAACGACAAGCACATCGAGGTGATTGTTCGGCAGATGTTGCGCTGGGTGAAGATCAAGGAAGTTGGCGATACGGACTTCCTGCTCGAAGAGCAGGTGGATCGTTTCCGCTTCACTGACGAAAACGAGCGCGTCAACAAAGAGAAGGGCGAGGTGGCGCAGGCTGAACCGCTGTTGCTCGGCATCACCAAGGCTTCGCTCTCGACTGATTCGTTTATCTCCGCCGCTTCGTTCCAGGAGACCACCCGCGTGCTTACGGAAGCGGCCATCTCCGGACGCATCGATTACCTGCGCGGTTTGAAAGAGAACGTCATCATGGGGCGGTTGATTCCGGCCGGCACCGGCATGGAGTATTACCGCAACGTGGAGATTGCCCGCGACGAGACAATCGATCAGGCGCGCGAGCGCGACCTTGACGATTTTCCGGACATCGTCGGCGGTCATGATATCGTCGCGCCCACCGTGCGTGAGCCACTGGTTGCCGCAGGCGGCGACAGCGTAGAGGACGTGACGGAGTAGGACAGACTTTCTAGTCTGTCCTGTTCGCGCCGCGAATTCGCAGCGTCAAAAAAATGACAGGCAGGAATGCTTGTCCTACAAAATAAGACCGGCGTGGTTCGATCCGCGCCGGTCTTTTTGTTTGGTTACAACTGTTTCGATTGTCGCCTGCTCACTTCGCCGCCATCTTGTATGCCTTGCGATAAAGCGTATAAGCACCTTTGAAATCTCCCGCAGCTTTGGCTGCGTCTCCTTGATTGAAGAACGACTGGGCCTGGCCGGTGCTTCCGCCAGCAGCCTGAATGTTGGCGATGGTTTGCGCGACAATGGTCCGCACGAGATTGAGGTAGCCGCCATTGGCTGTTGGTGTCAGGTAGATCGCAACGGGAGTAGCGCTATCGGCTTCAGCCAGGTCGGCTTCGATCTGCGTTCGCAGAATGAGGTCTCTTAACTCATTCTTGTTAGCGTTGGCGTTTACCAGGATGTTGGTTGTATTGGCGTTGTCGTTTGCGATGATGTTGCTGGTGTTGGTGTTGTCGTTGTTGATAATCGCGGTCTTGTTGGCGTTATCATTCGCGACTATGTTGCTGGTGTTCGTATTGTCGTTGTTGATAATCGCGGTCTTGTTGGCATTGTCGTTGGCGATGCTGGATTCAAGATCGCTGTGGATGTGACCCAGCCGGGTGTAAGTGGCTCCCAACTCTGCCTGATCGATCTTATCGTCGCAGAAGTGAAGTCCGAAATTCACAATCTTCGCGGCAATATAGATGCCGTCCGTAATGATACAGGCAAGCGAACCGTTGCCTCCTTCTCCCAGGATCACAACTACCTCATCGCATGCACGACTCGCCGCCTCCCGGATGACTTCGGCTGCGAATAGCGCTACGTCAGACGCATCGATAATCGCCTCACTGGTTCGGGTGCTGCCGCAAGAGGGATAATCGGCGCCGGGAAATCCGGGTGAATTTGGTTGAAAGGTTCTGGTCAGGGTGAAGCGCGAATCTGTCTTAGTCAATTGCTGCCCCTCGACCTGATCGCGCAGTTTCTGAGTGGCGGCGTTCACTCTGGAAGTGTCAGGTAGTACACTTCGCAAAACGTCGAGTTGCCTTAACGAGAGCTGTCGAATTTGCTCTTCACTCTTCGCGAAAGCTTCGACTTGTCTGCCCATCCCCACGGCGCCGGCAAATTCTTTGTAAGCCTGGACGAAACTGAGGAGATCGGAGCGCAATTGTTCGAGTTCCTTTTCCGTAGACCTAAGCTCACCTTGACTGCTATGAGGTTGCGTCGCTGCTGGAGACGAGTTGGTACCTTTTGCCGGTTCAGAGGGTTTGGCAAACGCCTGGCCGGTAAAGATCAAGCTGCTCAGTATCAGCACCAGGACACCGGTGCGTGTTGGGGTTTGGGGGATCTTTTTCATTGTCTTCTCCTTAATTTGGTCATGGGGCAATCAGGCCTAAGGCGCCTAAAAACCTCTGCGAGTTAGAGACGAGTTGCCGCACCCACAATTCGGCTTGAGTGAGCGAGAGAGATATCTCACTTGCGACCACAAATCGCGGTAGCAACGGCCGGATGAAATTACGCGTGCTATTGGAAGCTCTAAGGGACTTTACACCGTCTCCGTGAGCTTTATTCGGAGGGGACCCAGGTCAACCCTGAGTTCGGTCTAAAGGGGCTAAAGGAGGCTGTACCATATGTCATCCGATGAACCAGGTCAAGCTTGAATTCTCATCGTGAGGTGGCGATCTATCTTATTTTTCTGGTGATGGTCGCGGCTGTCACCGCCGCTGTCTGGTTTGCTTCTTAACTAAGTAAGACGGAAGTGTAGCGATAATAGCCGCGGCGGATTGTCTGCGGGCGCGTCTTCGTCGCGCCAGTCATTCTTTTCTATGACTTCAAATCCGCACGATGAGGCTGCGTTCAGGTAGTCCTCGGTTTTATGGAGAAATGCTGCCACGAGCGTGTGCGCGCCGGTCTTTGCGCTGGTGAATCGTGCCTGTTTCCCCAGCAGTTGGCGCTCTGGGTGCAGTTCGCAAATGAAAAGCTCGCCGTTAATTTTCAATGTACGTGCAGCCTCGGCAAAGACTGGCTCGAGGTGCTCGACGTGTTCCAGGATCAGCATTGCAATTACAAGATCCGCGGAAGCATCGGCCAGCGGCCAGCTGGCCCGAACATCATGCTGAAGGAATTGCACGCGAGGGTCAGCAACGCGGGCTCTGGCTCGCGCCAGCATCGCCGCGGAAAAATCGAGCGCTACGATGTTGGAAGAACCCGCCTCCGATCGGGCGAGCCACTCAGTGTTGCAGCCCGTGCCGCACCCGACTTCGATCACTTTGCGGCCGGCGAGATTGAGATCAGACTGCTTTAGAATTTTTCCCGCCAGATCTCGCGTGCGGTTGAGATCGGTATCGTAGGTTTCGGCCCACTCGTCATAGGCGGAAGCAATCTCTGGTTGGTTTGTAGGTTGGGTCATGAAATTGTGGTTCGTTATCTCTGTGCGTTCTCTGTGTCCTCGGTGACTCTGTGGTGAATGCTTGTTAGCAATTGCGCACCACAGAGACACAGAGAACACAGAGGTTCCACAGAGAAAACTAGCTCCGCATCTTTCTTCTTGCCAGGTTCCAATGCAAAAGACTAATCTCGGACGCCTTTCCTTTGTTGTCAAATCGTCGACCGCTTATGACTGTGAACGCGGAATCAACGAGCGCCGTGCAAACATCTTCCTTCGGTCGTTTAGTCAAAATCTTTCAGCCTGCGCCTCCTGCCGCTTTTGAGTTAGCCGACCCCGGGCAAATTGCCAGCGAATACCGGCGCTGGCAAAAGCGCGTCCTCGTTTCTTCTATCATCGGTTACGCGACGTTTTACTTCGTCCGCAAAAACCTCAGCATCGCGATACCGGCAATGGAAAGCAGTCTCGGCATACACAAAACTCAGCTCGGTCTGTTTCTCACGATGCACGGTTTGCTTTATGGCGTTTCGAAGTTTGCCAACGGCTTTCTCGGCGATCGCGCCAACGCGCGCGTGCTGATGGCTAGCGGACTCGCGATGTCCGCAATTCTCAACGTGTTATTCGGTTTCAGTTCGACGGTGCTTGCGCTGGGGGTGATCTGGACCTTGAATGGTTGGTTTCAGGGAATGGGTTTCCCGCCGTGTGCGCGGCTGATAGCCAACTGGTTTTCGCCAAAGGAATTGGCCACGAAATTTTCCATTTGGAATATGTCGCATCCAGTCGGCGGTGGTCTCGTCGTGATCCTTTGCGGCTATCTGGTGGGCTTCAACTGGCGACTCTGCTTCTTCATTCCCGCTGCGATTGCCCTCGCTTGCGCCGCCTTCCTTTGGCTCACGCTGCCTGATACGCCGCCGAGCGTCGGCTTACCGGAAGTTGCAGGCACAAGAAGCGCAGCGCAAAGCGCGGCGTCGCGTGAAGAATTTAAGCACTTCGTAATCGATCATGTCTTTCGCAACAAGTATATTTGGATTGTTTCCTTCGCAAACTTTTTCGTTTACATAATTCGTTATGCGGTGCTCGACTGGGGGCCAACGCTGCTAACGGAATCCAAACACATCAAAATAGCGCACGCGGGTTGGATGGTCGGCGGATTTGAATTCTGTGGGCTTTTTGGCGCCCTCATCGGCGGTTGGTTAACGGACCGTTGGTTCGGCGGCCGCGCTGTGCGCGTGTGTCTGATCTACATGATACTCGCCGGCGTTTCGGTTTATTTGTTTTGGAAGATTCCGGGACAATCGGAGTTTGCTACTGCCGCGTTGCTCGGAGCGGCGGGCTTTTTTATTTATGGGCCACAGTGTTTGCTCGCGGTAACCGCCGCAAATCTGGCGACCAAGCGTGCAGCGGCAACCGCGATAGGCCTCACAAGCATTTTCGGTTACGCCAGCACTGTGCTTTCCGGTTGGGGACTCGGCGCGCTGGTGCAACACTATGGCTGGAGCGTCGCGTTTGAAGGGTTGATAATCGTAGCGGCGCTGGGCTCGTTGCTGTTTGCGCTGGCCTGGCCGGCGAAAGCGCATGGATACGGAGCGGAGAAGGCGGTAAGCAGTGAGCAGTGAGCAGGAGGCAGAAGCCCGGCCGTTTAGGGAGGGCTCGTTCTGAGGCGGAGAAAAAATATGAAGGCTGATCGAATCAAAGTGCTCGGGTTGGGCTTGTTGACGTTGGTTGTAGTCTTCGAACGTCTCCAAGCGCAGCAAGACAATCAGCAGAAGGTTAGGCCGGAGCAAGATGCTCAACAGAAGTTTGAGACAAAGCTTGCTGACTTGCCGTTCGCTCACATTGCTGAGACGCATGAGATCGATCTGCGCTGTCCGGCCACCGGAAAAGTTGACGGCAACATTTTTCACTACGCCCAAAACGCCGCCAAAAACAATTTCACTGCCGCCGGAAGGCCCATCGTGCTGACCGTCAGCGACTTTACGCGCCTGCAGCAAGCGAGTCAGGAACAGATCGAAGCGGGCAGGATTGCGCTGCAGGGAAAGTATCCGGAAGACCGAACTCGTTTGCAGAATTTGATTAAGGTGCGCGGACAATCCATCGGGGAAGGAACAGTGGTCTCGCTTCAGGCTTATGTTTTCAGCGCCGGTTACGCGAATACAAAGTTCAATAAATATTCTGACGGTCGACCAGCCCAAGGTGAAGCGGTCAATTGCGATAATCCGGAACTCGATTGGAACGATATTCATATCGCGCTCACCGCTCGTGCTGACGCGAACACAGATGAATGCCGAACTGTGACGGCCGAGATCAGTCCTCATTATCGCCCGGCGGTATGGGGCAGCTTTCACGATGGCCAGAATGAAGGCGTGGAAGCGCTGGTGCCAGGATTGCTAAAGGGACGTGTCTTGAAACAACCGGAGCAGGGCAGGCCATTATACGTTCGCCTGACCGGTCAAATCTTCTACGATGCAAGTCATCAGCCGTGCGTGTTCAGTGGTGGCAAAGTGGTCGAGCGCCAATCGCCCGAGCGTCGCTCCATCTGGGAGATTCATCCTATCTATCGCATTCAGGTTTACGACGTTCACAGCCGGCGCTGGTTGGATTTGGATCGCTGGGCGAGATGAAACAAATGACAAAAACGGTCCACCAAATTGCACGAATCAACACTAACTCCGTCTTGCCCGTCACCCTGTTTAGAATCGGGACTTGTCCCGCGTACGCTGGCGGACAAGTCGGCTTTCTAAACGATCGAGATGGGTAGAGGATCCGGTTTGGCGCGAATAACAACTGCACAACTAAAAAAATTGCCCGGCGCGCGCAAAGCTCCGATGCTGGAGTTTGTCGCGCCCCAGCTCGCAACCCTGGTTAAAGAGCCGCCCACGAGTGACGAGTGGTTTCACGAATTGAAGTTTGACGGCTATCGCATGATTTGCCATTTGCAGCGCGACAAGGCGCGCTTCTGGACCCGCAACCAGAAAGATTGGACCGAGAAGGTTCCCAATCTGGCCCAGGCCATGAAAGCGTTTCCCGCAACCACTGCCATACTCGACGGTGAAGTAGTGGTTTTTGACAAGGCTGGACGCACCAGGTTTCAGCTGCTTCAACAGGCGATGGGCAAAGGTGGAAAAACAGCATTTGTGTTTGAGATTTTCGACCTGATCTATCTGGAGGGTTACAGTCTGAGGCAAACTCCGCTCAGGGAGCGCAAGCTGGTGCTCGCACAGTTGCTCGCCTCCGCGAAGCCCAAAGGACCGCTGCACTACAGCGATCACGTTGAGGGAAACGGCGCGCAGTTTTTCAAGCAAGCCTGCAAGTACGGGATGGAGGGGATCGTTT
>Ga0137410_10001087_pt1 | contig 18746 bp, 18 predicted proteins | sample CZODoug1_16funga_FD_108878 | JGI IMG/M metagenome (GOLD analysis project Ga0137410, IMG submission 108878) | Vadose zone soil fungal communities from Angelo Coast Range Reserve, California, USA - CZODoug1_16fungal (Illumina Assembly) | ecosystem: Environmental > Terrestrial > Soil > Vadose zone... | reverse complement strand
GTTGAGCTGGGGCTACGGAGCGGAACTTGCCGCGCGTATTGCCGACGAATTATTCGACCAACTGGATGCGCCAGTGCGGCGGATTGCGGCTTTGGATACGTTCTGTGCGTACCAGCCGCGACTTGAAGATGCAATTTTGCCGCAATCGGACCGGGTGGTCGCGACCGTCAAACAGCTGCTCGAGTACTAGCCACGCTCTAAATTCAGGAAACTTTTTTGTGGGGTAAGGCGTATGCTTCTTTAGAAGGCGGGTTAAACGCGCCTTGCGAGAGGCAAAACCATGATTTGCACTGCTTGCCAGAAGGTCATCGCGGACGGTTCGAATTTTTGCTACAACTGCGGGGCGAGGCAGCCGAATGGCGCGCCGATGCCGGCTGCGCCGGCTCACAACCGCAAGAAACTGATGCGATCGAGCACGGACAAGAAGCTGGGCGGCGTCTGTGCGGGGCTGGCCGACTATTTGGATTTGGATGTGACGCTGGTACGCGTGCTGTGGGTGCTGGCGGTGTTCTGCGGCGGGACGGGATTGTTGTTGTACGTCGTGCTTTGGATTGTGCTCCCGGTTGAACCGTTCTACGTGCCGGTGGCGACGCAAACACAGAATACGGCTACGCCGTGACGATCGCCGCCTAGTCCTTCGGTTTCTTGGGAGCGCGGGACCTCCGCCCGCCTGAGCCGAGTAACCCCTCATCAATAGACAACGTGCCGGAGCCAACAGTGGCCAAGGCGACGCAGGCTGCGGCCAGCGCGAATGGGAATTCATACAAATGCACGGCCAGGATCCCACCGGAGCTGTGCACCTTCCAGATGGCTACCCCCATTTCGATAGCGAGCAAAAGCGCCGCGGGGCGCGTGAATAGTCCCAAAACAAGCAGCGCGCCTCCGAAGGACTCCAGAATTCCCGCGACGTAGACAAACTGCGCGGGCAAACCGTGCTGCGTGAACATGTGCTGCATTTCAGGATTAGGCCGCACGAGCTTCGGGTAGCCGTGGGTCAGGAAGATGGCACCGAGGGCGATGCGGAGCACCAAGAGCCCAATTGGTCGCAGACGATCCAGAGAATTCATATTGTTGGCGAGCCTCGAATACTAGTGTTCGAGGCATACGGCAGTTTAACAGAGCGGCGCGTCGCGGCCAGGCTGACCCGAGTGTCGGACGCGGAGATTCGGGTACAATCGAGTATTCGAAATTGCATGTCCTGTGGAGAAGCATGAGCCTCTCAGAAATACATTTTTGTTCAGCCTGCGCGCTCGAACGCTGGATTTTGTTCCGTGGCGAAACCGCGGGTGAGTTCGAATGAAGAGGAAGCTACTGGTTGCGATTCCGTTGCTGGTCATTGTCGTGATTGCTGCGTGGGTCGTGCGGCCGAAGCACGAATATATCGGCGAAGCGTACGTGAGTACAAAGAGCACGGCGCTGCTGAGCAGCGTCGCGCAAGTTCGGCAAGAGATTGGCGAGCTGAGCTACGGCGAACACGTCGAGATGATGGCGAAGCGAAATGAATTTGTGAAAGTGAAGACCAGCGCGGGACTCGTGGGTTGGGTGGATGCTCATCAGTTGATGGACCCGCCGCTTTGGCAGCGCAGTATCGTGCTGCTGAAGAAGGCGCAAGATTTGCCGGTGCAGGCGCGGGGCCGGACGAAGGTGGCGACGAACTTGCGCGTAGAGCCCGGGAGAACCGAAGCCCGGCTCTATCAGTTTGGGCGCGGAATTCCGGTGGAGATAGTGGGGCGCGCGACAGCGGACTGGGCGCAGGTGTCGGACGAGAAGGAAGGATCGACTCCCGAGGATACAAAAAAAGAGGATTGGTTTATGGTGCGAGGCGTAGCGACACGTCCGCCGGGAGAGACTACCGCAAAGACAGGCGCAACCATTCCCTCCACTGCAACGGTTCCCGGAGATGGGTCAGCGCCAATAGCGGGCTGGGTGGTGGCGCGATTCGTGGAGCTCGATGAACCAGATCCAGTACGCGAAGGAGCCGGTTCGGCGAACGTAAGGCCGATCGCCTGGTTCGAATTGAACCGCGTGACGGATGATTCGGGCGAGAAGTCGCAATATCTAGTAGCGGCGACTCGCGGGCCGGAAGGGCAGGCATGCGATTTTACGAATCTACGCGTGTATACGTGGAACCGGAAGAAGACGCGATATGAGACAGCGTTCATCGAGAATAATCTATGTGGGGCGCTACCGATTCGCGTGGAGAAAAATGCAAAGGGCGATCCTGAATTCCGGTTCATGCTGATGGATCGCAACAGCGAAGAACGGAAGTACCGGTTGATCCAGACAGTGGTGCGACGCGTGCGCGAGACTGGGACGGGCATGAAGGCCGCGGCCGCGCCGAAGAAACCCAAATAGACGAGAAATTCGAAAGGTGGTCCGCATGACGCTGCACATCAGCGAGAGCGATGTACGCGCGGTGTTGACGATGCCGATGGCCATTGAGGCCGTCGAGGAAATTTCGCGAAAGCAGGCGACCGGAGAAGTGGTGCTGCACCCGCGGAGGCGATTCGAATTCCCCGGCGGAAGATTCTTTCATCACATGGCCGCAGCCGATCTTGGCGCAAATCGAGTAGCAACCAAGCAATACACTTACGTGAATGGGAAGCTGAAATTTGTCGTGTCTCTTTATTCGATGGAAACGGGCGATCTACTGGCGTTAATTGAAGGAGATTGTTTGGGCCAGCAGCGCACCGGAGCGGCTTCGGGCGTGGCGACGAAGTACATGGCGCGCTCGGATGCCAAGACTGCCGCAATCATTGGGACGGGTTGGCAAGCACAGGCGCAACTCGATGCTATCGCTGCCGTGAGAAATCTCGAATCCGTAGCCGTGTACGGAAGAGATGACGTGCGGAGAGAAAAGTTTGCGCGGGAGATGAGCGAGCGGTTGAAAATTCCGGTGCGCACAGCGCGGAGTTCGGCGGAAGCGGTTCGCGGGGCGGCGATTATTTGCGCAGCAACGACGTCGAGTCAGCCGGTGCTGTTTGGCGCAGATATTGTGGCGGGCGCTCACGTGAACGCAATTGGCGCGAATCATATGCGAAAGCGCGAACTGGACGATGCCGCCGTGTTGAAAGCTGACGTCGTGGTGGTGGATTCGATCGAGCAATCGCGTCAGGAAGCGGGGGACTTGGTGCTGGGTTTCGCGACGGACGAGGCGCGATGGAATCAGGTTTCGGAACTGTCGGCGGTCGTATCCGGCGGGGCGCCAGGACGCACCCGGCCCGAGGAGGTAACGCTATTCAAATCCAACGGCATCGCTGCCTGGGATCTGGCGGCAGCAATGCGCGTCTATGCCGAGGCCACGCGCCAGAAGCTGGGCCGAATGCTACCCCTTAGGCAACCTGCTTCTTAGGACACACTCCAATCCTGAGCCCCCAGCTGCGTTATTCTAAAAAGCGCCTAAGCTTGCCATGAAAACCTTGCCTGACTATCTACGCAAAGGAATGAAGCTCGTGATCGTCGGATGCAATCCGAGCGAATCATCGGTGCGAACGGGACATTACTACTCCGGGCGCACCAATGTTTTTTGGCCGGTACTGCACAAGAGTGGTGTCATTCCGGAACCGCTCGAATATGGCGACGACCGGCGAATCATTGAGTTTGGAATTGGGTTGACCGATTTGGTGAAGCGCCCAACACGAGGCGTTGAAGAACTGACGCGCGAGGATTTTGCGGAAGGGCGAATCGTGCTTTCTCAGAAGCTCGAGGAATTTACGCCGCGAGTAATCGCGTTCAATGGAAAAAGTGTTTACGAACAATTTGCCCAAAGGAAATGTAAGTTCGGTATGCAGAAAGAGCTGCTCTATGGCGCCTGGGTGTACGTGTTGCCGAGCAGCAGCGGCGAGAACGCCAACGCACAGAGAGAACGGTTGACTCATTTTCGGAAGCTGGCACAGCTCGTGCGAAAAACGGAAAAGACGCGAGATGCTGCGCACGCGTAACGAGGTGAGGCGATGAGTCAGGGGGCCCCCGCTACCGCGCCTGTGCTACTGGAATCGGTATACGGCGGAGTTGCCCTGCTGGTGTTGAACCGGCCGGAGCGCATGAACGCGCTGAATAACGAGCTGGCGACGGCCCTTTACGGCGCACTGGAAAGAATCGCCCAAGACGATTCGATCCGGGTGGTTGTCTTGACTGGCGCGGGCCGAGCGTTTTGTGCGGGCGGCGATTTGGCAGTAATCGGCAAGGGAAGAGAAGCGAATAATTCTAAAGCGCTTGAACCGATTTTGCGCGCCGGAATGGGAGCGGTGCTGAAGATTCGAACAATGCCGCAGCCGGTGATCGCCGCGGTGAATGGCGCGGCGGCTGGAGCGGGGATGAACGCGGCGCTCGCAGCGGATATCCGAATTGCTGCGGAAGAGGCGATGTTTGGGCAGAATTTTGCGAAGGTCGGATTGTTTCCCGATTACGGTGGGACGTATTTCCTGCCGGAATTGGTGGGGCCATCGAAAGCCGCGGAGATGTTTTACACCGGAGACATGATTGACGCGCAGACAGCGTTCAACCTGGGGCTCCTGAATCGCGTGGTTCCTTCAGGGCAATTGGAAACTGAGGCGATGGCTGTAGCGCAGAGAATCGCAAGCGGACCGCCGCTGGCCATTCGCGCGGTGAAGAAGGTACTTTTCGCGAGTCATAAAGACGCTTTAGAGCGCGCCTTGGAAGCGGAAGTGGCGCACCAGGTGAAGTGTTTCGCTTCTGAAGATTGCCTTGAAGGCGTGCACGCGTTCTTCGAAAAGCGCGCGCCGCAGTTCCGCGGGCGCTGAGCTAGGCTACAATTCCTTACATGACCGAACTGGAAATTACGCCAACTGAATTGAAAAAACGGCTCGACGCGGGTGAGGAACTGTTACTTGTTGACGTCCGCGAACGCTGGGAGCACCAGGTATGCCGCATTGAAGGCTCGCGGTTGATTCCGATGCAAACGATTCCGGCAAGCCTGCAGGAGCTTGACGTGGAGGAGCCGGTAATTTGTTATTGCCACCACGGGATGCGAAGCCTGGACGTCGCGGTCTGGTTGCGGAAGCAAGGCGTGGAATCGGCGCAGTCGCTAGCGGGCGGGATTGAGCGGTGGTCGGTGGAGATTGACCCAAAGGTGCCGCGGTACTGAATTGGGCGCATCCGCTCATCTGAATGCAATTGTGTAGAATCTAGGGAAGCAGACAGGACTGCTCGCTCGATGGCAAAGCCGAAAGTTTTATTCTTTCAGAAGCCAACTTGAACGACCTGCCGCAAAGCAAGAGGTCTCTTGCTCGAACTCGGCGCGGAAATCGAATCGCGTGACCTGGACAAAACGCCACTTTCGGTGGAAGAGATCGAGGCGTTGATTGGCGATCGAGACTACAAATTGTTTTTGAATACGCGGAACGAACTCTATCGCGAGAAGAAGATGGCGGAAAAGACTCCGTCGCGCCGCGAAGCGATCGCACTGATGTCGAAGAATCCAAACCTGATCAAGCGGCCGATTTTGTTAAGGGGCGGGCAGCTTTTGCTCGGCTTCGACGAAGCGGCTTACCGCAAGTTTCTGAAGTAAAGTAATCCATCGAAAAGTTGAATCATTTGCGCGGCAAGGGGAGACCTCTGCATGGAAGTGAAGACAATTGGAGTGATTGGCGCAGGAACCATGGGACGCGGCATTGCGTACGCCGCTGCGGTGGGCGGTTACCGAACCATTCTGGAAGACGTGATGCCTGAAACGCTCGCGAAAGGGATGGCGTGGATAAAGCAGTCCCTCGACGAGGGAGTGCAGCGCGGGAAACTGGAAGCGGCGGCGAGGGATGCAGCGTTGGCAAGGATTGAAACGTCTTCGTCCGTCGAGAACGTCTGCCGCGAAGCCGATTTCTTGATCGAGGCCGTGCCCGAAGAGATGGAGCTCAAGTTGGAACTGTTCACGCTATTCGACAAGTTCGCCAAGCCGAATGCAGTGCTGGCTAGCAATACGTCTTCGCTTTCGGTCGCGGAAATGGCGGAGATGACGTACCGGCCGGAATTGTGCGTGGGGATGCATTTCTTCAATCCCGTGCCGAAGATGAAATTGATCGAGATTGTGAAAGCGCCGAAGACGTCAGACGAGACGATTGCAGTGTGTCGCGAAGTCGGCGGGCGCATGGGGAAGGAAGTGGTGGTGGTGAAAGAGTCGCCCGGGTTCATTACGACGCGCGTGAATGCGCTGATCGGCAACGAGGCGTTCGCAATGCTCGAAGCGGGCATTGCGTCTGCGGAAGATATTGATAAGGCGCTGAAATTGGGATTGAATCACCCGATGGGGCCATTCGAATTGGTGGATTTGGTCGGGCTGGACGTGCGGTTAAGCATTTTGGAATATCTCCACTCGACGCTGGGCGAAAAGTACCGGCCAAACCCATTGATCAAAAAGCTCGTCGCGGAAGGCCGCCTTGGACGCAAAAGCGGGCGAGGCGTTTACGATTATTCTTCGCCATCCAGTCCGAAAAAGTAGGCTTTCTTCCTGCAAGAAAATTCGTTCAAGGCGTTCTAACTCCAGGCAGCGAGTCCGTGGCGTATCTGTATAGGCGCTCGCATCCCCGCAGGCCAATTCTGAGTTTCGGAGGCCGTTTTATGTGGTTTTCTCGCGTACTTGCATGGACTGTTTGCTTCTCGCTCGCATTGCCGAGCACAGCGGTGTCTGGAGAGCGAGCGCAAGCGCCGCAACCATTGCCTAAAACGGTCGCCGTGGCGGCGTTCAAAAACGGACTCGCGTTCGTCGTGCGGCAAGGAAGCGTCGAGCTACATTCTGGCGAGGGGCGGATTACACCAATACCAAACGCAACGCTGGGAACGATGTGGCTTGCGCCGGGCGAAGCGAATAGCGTTCTGGATGAAGTCGTTTCCTACCGTTACGCCGCCTTGCGCGAAGATCCGAACAGTCATGAAAAGGCCGCCGAGATCCGTTCCGCCTTACGCTTCAGAATTCTGGGGGCCATGGACAAGACCGACATGACCCTGGGTTATCTCGAACACGGAATTGGATGGACACCTTCCTACATGATTTCATTGACCGATGACAAGACGGCGCGGATTACGATGCAAGCGGTCGTGATGAACGACGCCGAGGACGTCACGGACGCGGACGTATTCTTCGTGGTCGGCGTGCCAAATTTCGCGTATTCGGAAACGCCGTCACCGATGAGCTTGCAGCAGAATTTGCTTTCATTCATGAAGGATGCCGAGCGCCGCGATGGCGGCAACTATCGGCAGTTTTCGAATGCGATCGCGGGCCAGCTGGTTGCTGACGAGTTCAAAGAGTATGACGTGAAGCGCGAACCGTCGTTTGGCCAGACGGTGACAGAACTTTCCGGTGCGCCGGAAGAGGACCTGTTTCTCTATTCAAGGCGAAGCGTGACGCTCGAACGCGGTGAGCGGGCCACGTACAACGTGTTTGCGAGCACCATCAGTTACGAGCATATCTATGAATGGGAAGTGATGGACCCACAGCGCGTGGACGCTTACGGAAATCCGGTTCAGAACAACCCAAACGTCGCGGACGCGTCAATTCACAACAGCATTTGGCATTCGATCCGTTTGAAGAACAATACGAAGTTTCCCTGGACCAGCGCGCCAACGATGGTGATTTCCGGTACCAAACCGGTTTCGCAGGACACGCTGCCCTACACGCCGAAGGATGCATCGTCCAGTTTGAGAATAACGATTGCGACGGATATCCGCTCCAGCCACGAAGAGAGGGAAGTGGCGCGGCAGCAGAACGTGCAGCGCCGGCACGGAAATGAGTTCGACCTCGTGACGGTGGAAGGCAAGTTGAAACTAAAAAACTACAAGTCAAAGGAAGTGCGCGTGGACGTGGGCAAGACCTTGCGCGGCGACGTCGAAGCGCAATCGGACGGTGGAAAGGCCATGAAGCTCGGTGAAGCAATCCAGACGGACAATTCGTTGTCGCGGCTCACTTGGGAGATTCCGCTCAAGGCGGGTGAAGAGCGAGTCGTTACATACCGTTACAAGATTTTTGTGCGTGGATGACCCGTCACGGTTGCACTTGCACGAGCTGGTGTCCTGTGAGACTCTGCGCGCGTGAAACCGGAAAAATCGGTCCGGGAGCGGATCGTAATTCAGCAGGGCGACATCACTGACATGGCCGTGGACGCGATCGTCAATGCGGCGAACAACGATTTGCTGCTGGGAGCCGGCGTTGCCGGCGCCATTGCACGCAAAGGCGGCGAGTCGATTCAGAAGGAATGCAACGAGGTGGGCAGTATACCGGTTGGATTCGCGGCGATCACCGGAGCGGGAAATTTGAAAGCGCGCCATGTGATCCATGCGGCGAGCATGGGCCTTGGCGGCAGCAGGACGACGGCCAAAACGTTGCAAACATCGACAGCGCATGCGCTGCGTCTGGCGGCGGAGCGGGAGTTGAAGACGATCGCATTTCCCGCGGTCGGGACGGGCGTTTCCGGATTTCCGATAGGCCAGTGTGCGGAGATTATGCTCCAGGAAGCCATGCAGCATCTGGCCGAAGAGACCTCGGTCGAAACGATCTATTTCGTGCTATTCGATGAACCCTCCCGGGCCATATTCGCTTCGACTTTCAACCGGCTGGCGCCGTAAATCAAATTCCTCGCTTTTCAGCCTCTTTTGGGCCGTAACGAAAAGTGTCGCGTCATCACTACTCGTATATCCCCTGTTAGACACGTCGAGGTAGTCCTCAACCCAGGAGCGCCCATGTCCAAGAACATAGTGATTTGCTGCGACGGTACGGGAAATGGTTTTGAGAAGCCGGACAATGATTCGAATGTCGTGAAGCTGTACAGCACGCTGGACTTCAGCGGGAACGCCCAAGTCGGTTACTACCATCCAGGCGTCGGAACGATGGGTAATCCGATGGCTCGCAATAAAATAAGCAGCGCGTGGTCCATCGTCAAAGGTCTGGCGTTTGGTGGCGGGCTGCTCGACAACGTGGGGGACGCGTACCGTTTTCTAGTGAACGCATACGAAGACGGCGATGACATATATCTCTTCGGGTTCAGCCGCGGTGCGTATACCGTGCGTGCGCTGGCGGGCGTCATGCACATGTTCGGCGTATTGCCCGCGGGCAACGAAGGCCTGATCCCATACTTGCTGAAAATGTATGCCAAGCGAACACGCGACGCCCAGAGACTGAAAAACACGTTTGACGCCGCAACGGCATTCAAGGCCAGCATCAGCCGGCCGTGCGCTCTGCATTTTGTAGGCGTGTGGGATACGGTGAGTTCGTATGGCTGGATTTATAATCCGGTCCGCCTGCCGTACACGGCGCAAAATCCCGACATGCGCAACGGGCGCCACGCGATTTCGATCGACGAGCGCAGGTGCTTCTTTCAAAAAAATGTTTGGGGCCCGGCATTGGATGGACAGTCGCTAAAACAGGTGTGGTTTGCGGGAGTGCACTCTGACGTTGGTGGATCTTATTCCGAAAGCGAAAGCGGTCTTTCCAAAATAGCACTCGAATGGATGATGAACGAGGCGATGAATTGTGGACTCAAATTTGACTCGAATAAAGCGCAGACGATGCTCGGCGCGCCCGCAACCTCCGGCCGTGTGCGTCCCGATTCGGGAGGGCAATTGCACAATTCGCTGACGGCGCCATGGTGGATCGCAGAACTCTTGCCCCACAAGTATTACGGCCAGCAAACCAAGGGCCCTAAATGGCGGATTCCGTTTGGCGCGAAGCGGGAAATACCCCAGAACGCCGTGCTGCATCAGACGGTGCTGGACAAATTGAACTTGCACAATGGCTACGAGCCAAAGAATCTCGTGGAGCCGGACGGCCTGGTCAAGAGTTGTAGCACTGAACCGCGCGTTCGGCCGATTTTCCCGGCGCCGCCACTTGCGAAATCAACTGCCGCTGGAATCTGATAGAATCCGGCGTATGAACCGACGAACACTTTTGCAAACACTTCCGGCGGCGGGTTTGCTGCCGGCAACCGCATGGGCCGCTTCGGGGGCCAATGCATCCACCGACCTTCCTGCAACGACAGTCTACGAACTGCGCGTCTACCATTGTTTCGAAGGCAAGCTGCCGGACTTGCTGAAGCGGTTCCGCGAGCACACCACGAAGCTTTTCGAACGGCACGGCATGAAGAATCTAGCTTACTGGACGCCGCTGGATGAGCCGACGAAATCGAACACGCTGATTTACGTGTTGGCGCATGCTAGCCGCGAAGCCGCTGCTGCGAGCTGGAAAGCGTTCCAGGCCGACCCCGAGTGGGTGGAAGTTCGCGATAAATCCGAGGCTAACGGCAAAATCGTCGAAAAAGTGGATTCGACATTTATGACGAAAACGGATTTTTCAAACTTCGGCTGGTAACGCCGTCGTTTGCCTCGCTGCATCCGGCCAGGCTTTCATCGCTAAATCAATTACGGTTTGCAGTTCCGCGCGCGTTACGCCACCGGAAGCTTCCACACTTATTCCGCGCAGAATGGTGCTGAAGAATCGAGAGAGCGCCGCAACGTCGACATTCCGTGGAATTTCGCCCTCGGCCTGCGCACGCTGGAGCCGCGTCCGCATCAGCGTTCCGCTCTCTGCGCGCTTGGCAGCAAGCTCTTTCTTTATGCAGTCCGCCTCTTCCCCGCAGGAGAGCGCCGCCTGAACAAGCAGGCAGCCATGAGGGTTTTTGCCGTTCGTTAGCCCGTCGGCAACCGAGGCGAGGATGCGCGCGATCGAGCCTTTCGCTGTGGGAAGCCGGAACGCGTCGTTCCAAAGACCAGCTTGCTGCCGCATATAGTGGTCAACAACCTTGCGGAAAAGTGCCGCTTTGTCGCCAAACGTCGCGTACAGGCTGGGCTTATTGATGCCCATGGCCGCCGTCAAATCGGCGAGGGAAGCACCCTCATAGCCCTTCCCCCAAAACACCCTCAAGGCGGCCTCCAAAGCCTGAGTGGGGTCAAAGGCTTTCGGGCGTCCCAGCGCGCGAGGCTTTTTCTTTGCCCGCGTAACCTTTCCCATATCTCTGCATCATATCAGGTGTTTCATACCGATTGGTACAAAAATTAACGGAAGGTTACAAAGGGGGCTGACATGGCAAAGAAACTCGAAGGAAAGGTCGCGGTGGTAACAGGCGCTTCGAAGGGAATTGGCGCGGAGATCGCGAAGCAGCTGGCGGCCGAAGGGGCGTCGGTGGTTGTGAACTATGCATCGAGCAAAGAAGGCGCGGATCGCGTAGTCGGAGAAATTACGAAGAAGGGCGGCAAGGCCGTTGCGGTGCAAGGAGATGTCTCCAAGCAGGCAGATATCGAAAGGGTGCTCGCCGAAACGAAGAAGTCGTACGGGCGATTGGATGTCTTAGTGAACAACGCCGGCGTTTACGAGTTCTCCCCGATTGAAAATGTGACCACCGAACACTACCGCAAACTCTACGACACTAATGTTCTTGGCTTGCTTTCTGCCTCACGTGAAGCAGCGAAACATTTTGGCAAGGACGGCGGAAGCATCGTCAACATCAGCTCGCTGGTTAGTCAGGCTTCGATTCCGAATGCGTCGGCCTACAGCGGCACCAAGGGTGCGGTGGACGCGATTACGCGCTCCCTTTCGGCCGAACTCGGGCCACGCAAGATTCGAGTGAATTCGATCAACCCCGGAATGGTGATCACGGAAGGCGTCAAGACGGCGGGATTCGAGGGCACTGATTTCCAGAAGGACATCGAAAAGCGGACTCCGCTTGGCCGCATTGGCCAGCCGGAAGATATCGCGCCGGCGGCAGTGTTCTTTGCTTCGGGAGACTCAGCCTGGATCACTGGTGAAACACTGGTCATCGCTGGCGGTTTGCGCTAAGCGAAAAGAAAGACAGAAAAACGGCGCGGCTCTGTTAAAGGGGCCGCGTTTTTTTAGTTAGGTTTCTTCAGCTTAGGGCGATCGTCCGCCGGCGGATCGGCAGGTTTTGCCTCGGCGCCTTTTTTATCCGGCTTCCCGCCTGCGTCTGCGTTTTGTGGAGTGTCGCTGTACCCCTTTTTCAAATAGCGATCTGCGGCGTCCTGCGCCCCGCCGGTATTGTCGTTCGTCTGTTTGGCGCGGCTATATTCGTTCACGGCGCGCTCGCGCTGGCCTAGCGAATCGAAAATCATGCCAAGGTAGACGTGCCCCCAAACCTCGGTCCATTTTTCGGAAGGCTCCGGCACGGCTTGTAGCGATTCACGAAATGCGTTTGCCGCGGCTTGATAGTTACGCTGGTAGAAAAATGCCTCGCCCATGCGGAAATTGGCAAGCGGACGGCCAGGCTGAATTGACAGCGCTCGCTGGTATTCCTTGATCGCGTCGAAGTAGTGCCCGGTTTCGGCAAGTTCTTCGCCGCGCGCAATGGCCGCGCGAGAACGCAGGGAATTATTGCCCTTCAGAATCACGTTGCCCGGATCAACGCGAACGCCGCCAGGTTTTGGCCGTCCAAAGGTTTCGACAGAAAACGGAGTCTCCGTGCCAGTCACTTCGACCGTCTTCGTTTCCGGATTTCCTTCCGTATCGATGCGAAGATCCACTGGCATAGCAAACGTATCCAACGGCTGCGCCAACTTCCCCACGATGCGGAAGCCCTTCGGCGTTCGGTAAATCACGAATTCGATTTTAAAGTCCGGGATGCCGGTGGAGTTAAGCCATTGCGCAAAAAAGCCGCGCAGGTTCGGCGGTGTTTGCCCGGGCTTAGTGGCTTTGTTGCCGTACTGCTCGGCGAGTCCGGTGAAGTCGGCGATGGAAGCGTTCTTTTCCGCAAAACGAACATAGAAATCATGCAACAAGGATTTGAAGGCCGCGTCCCCGATCTGTGCGCGCAACATGTGAAAAATCATCGCGCCTTTGTTCATGACTACCGATCGATAGTCGCTCGAATACTGCACGAGCCGTGCAGACTGTGAAATAGGCGCGGCGTCGTCATACATGAGTGCGCCGACCGCAAAGTCGTCCACGGCCTTCAGGCCAGCTTCTTTACCGGTGGTTTGTTCGGCGTAGAGCGCTTCGGAATAGCGCGCGAGGCCATCGCTGATCCATTCGTCAGCTGTTGACGCCGGCAAAACCTGATTCGTCCACCATTGTGAAGCCACAAGCCGCGCAATCGTTCGTTCGTTGATTTTCGGATCCCACGCGCGCAGGCTCAGGAGAAGCACACCAGGGCCCGCATATTCGCGCAGCGAGTTGTCCGGAATCTGAACAAGCGTCATGTTGCCATCTGGCAGCGGGCCGAACATATCGCTGAACGCGATGACCCCGCGCGCGACGTCACCGGCGAAGTCCGCGACCTTGGCCGAAGCAGCGCGTGGCGCGTACACCGAAACCGTCACGCCCTCCGCTTGCTTTGAATTCAGCTCAAGATTGCCGGCGACGAATGTTCCATTAGGGGCAGAACGCGTGCACTCAAAAACGTACTGAAGACGCGAACCTTCGGCAGCGGTTTTGCCGGCGAGCGGTGTTGGAGCGAGCGATTTTCCAGTGCCGGCCATTGCAAAAGAGTCGGGAACGTTGAATCGAAATGTGCCCGTGAAGCGATTAGTGGGATACGCCGTTAGTGGAAACCATCGAGCGGGCAGCAGCAAATACGCACCGTCTTTGTAGATGGATGCGAGCCGCACGCCCGGCAGCGGGCTGTTTTCTTCATTGGCCAGGACGCCGGTATAAAAAAATGTGAGCGTAACTTTTGTATTGGCGGGCAGGCTGGAAGGCAACTGCACGCGAAGATCGAGTGGGTTGGTGCCTTCCCGTTCGAATTTCAGCGACGCTCCCTGCTCTGACTTCACGTCACTGACATTCAGATTGGGATGAAGCTCGACGCGCACCATCCCTGACGCGTCCACCGCCCGGAATCGAACTTTTGCTGTCGCTGTGATGGTCTGGCTGCCGGAATCGAGCGTGGCGGACACATCGTAGTGCTCCGCAAGGAAATTCGGCTTGGCTTGTAACGGAACCTGAGCCTGCGAGGCAAGCGGCAGAGACAAAACGGCTGCTGCAAGTGCTAGCAGACCGGCAGAACGGACGGCGTATCGCAACTGGGCCACCAGATGCCTTTCCCCGAGATTTCGCGCACAAATACTCTATATAGGATAGCAGCGCCTCAGGAAGCGTTGCCAGAAGCCTTCGCCCCGCCAGGCAGCAAGCTAAGAATGGCTTCCGCCGCGCGTTCGACCGCTCCCGGCGGGCCAAGCCTGCGGCGAACTTCGGCCAAATCGGCGTGAGCTTGGACGGCACGCGACGGTTCAAGGAGATTGCGGACTTCCCGCGCAACGTTGTGTGCCGTGAACTTTTCCTGGATCAATTCCGGCGCGACCTCTTTTTCTGCGATCAGATTGACCATTCCGAAAAACTTTGTACGAATCAGCGGTTTGGCAAGGAGCGCCGTCAGCTTCGAAACTTTGTATACGACCACCATCGGCACGTCGAGCAGCGCAGCTTCAACCGTCGCGGTGCCGCTGCAAATGATGGCGGCATCGGCAGCCGCCAGCGCATTGTAGGTGTCACCTTGCACGACGTTAAGGCTCTGCAATCGACCTATCATCGCTCGAACCTCGCCGAGGTTCGTTTCTGCCGCGAGCGCCAGCACGAAATTGTACTGGCCCGGATGTTGGCGTTCGAGTTCGCCGCACGATTCGACCAGAGTCGGCAAGTGACGCTTGATCTCCCCGGGCCGGCTTCCCGGCAAGATGGTGATCGTCTTGCACGATTCACGGAGTCCGTGCTTGCCTGCGAATTCCTGTCGTGAGAGCGCCGCACGTACCTGGCCGACAAGTGGATGGCCGATGAACTTGACCGGGACTCCTGCCTCCGCAAAAAATTGTTCCTCAAACGGAAAGATGCAAAGCGCCAGCGTAAACCGGCGGCGCACCAGATTCGCCCGCCACGGGCGCCATGCCCAGAACTGCGGGCAGATGTAATAGACGTTCTTGACGCCCAACCGTTTCACTTTCCGGGCCAGCCGCAGATGAAAACCCGGAAAATCGGTAAGGATCGCGAGCGCCGGCTTGCGCGCGCGCGCTTCGCTCACGAGGTTGCGCATGGCACGGCGCAATTGCGGCAAATGCTTCAGAATCTCGGTAATGCCGAGAACCGCGACCTCCGAGTAATCGGTTGTCGCCTCCACGCCCGCTGCACGCATTTGTGCGCCGCCCATACCGAAAATAGCGACGTCCGCGCGCTTCTTCAGTTCAGAAGCCAGACTCGCGGCGTACATGTCGCCGCTCGCTTCGCCGGCGGATAGCAGGATTTGCGTTGGCGGCATAGAGGAGAAGAAATTTAGTCGCTTGCCGGTTGCGGCGTAGGAAGAGCCGAAAGCGGTCCGGGCGTCGCAGTAGTTCCAGAAATATGGAGTTCCTGCTCTTTGTACTGCAGCTGGTAAAGCCGGTAGTAAATTCCGCGCTCGGCGAGAAGTTCCTGGTGCGCTCCCTGTTCGCGCAATTTGCCCTTGTGGAAAACCAGAATGCTGTCCGCGTGCTGAATGGTGCTCAGCCGATGCGCGATCACGAGCGCGGTGCGGCCCGTGAGCAGCCGGTCGAGCGCTTCGCGAATCAGCAACTCTGTTTTCGTATCCACGCTCGAAGTCGCTTCATCCAGAATCAGAAAGCGTGGATTATGCGCAAGCGCCCGCGCGAAGTTGATGAGCTGCCGCTGGCCGACGGAGAGAGTCGACCCGCGCTCGTTGACGGAAGTACTCACCCCGTCCGGGAGCGAGTGAATAAAATCGGCGAGGCCGACTTCTTGAACGGCATGCTCCACGTCCTCACGGCCGATTCCAGGCGTTCCCAGGCGGATGTTTGTTTCGATGGTGCCGGTGAAGAGGAACGGATCCTGCAACACAATTCCGAAGTAACGCCGCAGATCCTGCAAATTGAGCGAGCGAATGTCTTTTCCGTCCAATAGGATTTGGCCGCGCTGCACGTCGTAAAAACGGAGCAGCAGCGAGATAAGAGTGGTTTTCCCGGCGCCAGTGTGGCCGACGATGGCAAATGTTTGGCCAGGCGACATTCGGAACGAAACATCCCGGAGTACCCAGTCGTCCTCGGAGGGCTCGCCGCTGATTTTGTAGCTGAACCAGACATTGCGAAATTCGATTTCCCCGCGCGGATTGTCAATGCGGACCGCTTCGGCTGACGTTCCGATTGTCACGGGTTCATCGAGCAACTTGAAAATGCGCTCGCTCGCGGCCATTGCCGACTGGAGAATGTTGAATTTTTCGCTGAGATCTTGAATGGGTCGAAAGAACCGCTGCGCGTACATCGTGAACGCGGTCAGAACACCAAGCGTCATGCCGCCACCAAGAATGCGAACGCCGCCCGCCCAGAAGATGAGAGCGATCGTCGCGAAGCTCAGGAATTCAACCGCCGGGTAGAAAAGCGCGTACGCGAGAATCGCATCGCGCCACGCGAGCATGTTGTCGCGGTTCCGCTTTTCAAACTCAGAGAGAGCCTTCTGCTCCCGGTTGAAGAGCTGCACGACGCTCATTCCCGCGATGTATTCCTGCAGAAACGCATTAATCCGCGCGATGGCCGTCCGAATGCGGCGATTGGCGTCGCGGACATACTTGCGGAAAATCATCGTGACGACGAGGATGCCTGGCAGAATTGCGAGTGTGTCCAGCCCAAGTCGCCAATCCTTTGCAATTAACAGTGCCGCGAGTACCGCAAGCAGGAAGAAATCGTTGATCATCGTGACGACGCCTGCCGCGAAAAGGTCGTTCAGCGCATCCACGTCCGTCGTCACCCGCGTAACGAGACGTCCCACGGGGTTCCGGTCGAAATAGGTCATCGGCAGCCGTTGCAGGTGCGCAAAAATTCCTTTGCGCATGTCGTACATCGTCTTTTGTCCAACACGCTGCATGATGCGAATCTGCAAATATTGAACAAGGAAATCCGCAGCCAGCACCAATAAGAAAATGAGGGAGAGCCAGCCAATGCCTCGCCACGCGGCGGTCTCAGGAATCGCCTTATTCAGCGCAGGAACGAAGTATGAATCGATCGCATGCTGGAAAAACCACGGCGGCGCTAACTCCAGCGGCGTGACGATAGCAACCATACTCATCGCAAGGACCACACTCCAGCGGTACGGCTTCATGTACGCGAGCAGCCGCCGCATCAAATGCGAGTCGTACGCTTTGCCGAGTGCCTCTTCTTCGTGCATATTGCTCATGCCCGCTCGAGTTCTTCTTCCAAAAGCTGCTTCCGATACAAATCAGCGTAATACCCGCCGCGCGAAAGCAGTTCATCATGCGTTCCACATTCGGCGATGCCACCGTCCACCAGAACGACAATCTGATCCGCATCCTTCACCGTAGACGTCCGGTGAGAAATCAGAATGGTCGTGCGGCCGTCCATCACGCCCCGCAAACGTTGCAAAATCCGCTCTTCAGTCTGCGTATCCACGCTGGAAAGGGAATCGTCCAGAATCAGAATGCGAGGGTCGCGCGCGACGGCCCGAGCGATGGCAGTGCGTTGTTTCTGCCTACCGGAAAGCGTGATGCCGCGTTCGCCGACCATCGTTTCGTATTTTTCCGTGAACTCTTGCACGTCGCCATCGAGATTCGCGATTTCCGCGGCCTCGCGAATGCGCGCGTCATCCACTTCCGAAAGCCCGAAGCTGATATTGCCGCCAACCGTTTCGCCGAAAAGGTAGGTATCTTGCGGCACAAAACCAATCGCGCGGCGCAGCGTCGAAAGCGGCCACTCGCGCAGCGGCTTGCCGTCGAGCAACACAGCGCCATCTGGCGCTTCCCAAAGACGCGCCACCAGCGCAGCCAGAGTCGTTTTCCCGCTGCCCGTCGGACCGACAATCGCCAGTGTCGAACCAGCGGGTACGTTCAAATTGATGTCGTGCAACACCGCATGTTTGCCATTTCCATTCGCGGACGCTTTGCCGTTCGCGCTGCCCATCACCGTCGTCGGATACGTGAACGTCAAATTCCGAAATTCAATTTCGCCCTTCGGCATTACGTTTGCCGGAATTTTCGCGGAGCGGTCGTCAATGCTCGGCTGCGCCGTCAAAATGTAATTGAGCCGGCCCATCGATGCAGCGCCCCGTTGAAAAATGTTCGTCACCCAGCCGAGCGCAATCATCGGCCATACCAGCTGAGTCAGGTAGCCGTTAAACGCGATCAGCGCGCCGAGAGAAATTTGTCCGCGCAAAAGTTGGTGGCCGCCCTGCCATAAAACGATCAGGAAAGTAGTGCCAATCATCGCCGTCAGCGACGGCATGAACATGCTCCAGGTGCGGATCAGCTTGATGTTGCGCGAAACGTATTCCAGGTTCGGCTCGTCGAACCCGCGAATTTCCGCTTCTTCCTGCGCGTAAGCCCGAATGATCCGCACGCCGGACAAATTCTCCTGCACCTTTGCGGTCAGCGTCGCCAGCGCCGCCTGGATTTTTTCGTAAAGGTCGTGAATCGTTTTTCCAAAAAACCAAACCGCAACGGCAACGACCGGCGCCGGCAGCAGCACCCACAGCGTCAGCGAACGAGAAAGCGCGACCATCACGCCGATCGCGAGAATCATCGTCACGATGGTCGTTCCGCTGTACATAATCCCCGGCCCGAGCACCATTCGAACCGCATTCAAATCGTTCGTCGCCCGCGACATCAGCTCACCCGTGCGATTCCGCACATAAAATTCCGGCTCCATCATCAGCAGCCGCTTCAGCAAATCGTTTCGAATATCAAATTCAATGTCACGCGAAACGCCAATCAAGACCCATCGCGCCCAGAACGACAGCAATCCCTTCAGCGTCACGCACACCACGATGAAGATGCAGTAGATCGCCAGCGTATTCCGGCTGCTTGGCG
>Ga0137410_10001086_pt1 | contig 18754 bp, 15 predicted proteins | sample CZODoug1_16funga_FD_108878 | JGI IMG/M metagenome (GOLD analysis project Ga0137410, IMG submission 108878) | Vadose zone soil fungal communities from Angelo Coast Range Reserve, California, USA - CZODoug1_16fungal (Illumina Assembly) | ecosystem: Environmental > Terrestrial > Soil > Vadose zone... | reverse complement strand
GACGACACCGAGAAGCTCTCCGAGCTGCAGAAGCAGACGCACCGCTGGCTGCAGTCGCTGCTCGAGATCCAGCACCAGTCGGGCGATCCGCAGGAATTCCTCGAGCACGTCAAAGTCGACCTGTTCCCGGACGAGGTCTACGTGTTCACGCCCAAGGGCCGGATCCTGTCGCTGCCGCGCGGCGCGACCGCGGTCGACTTCGCCTACGCAGTGCACACCGACATCGGCAACCGCTGCGTGGCGGCGAAGATCAACGGCGAGCTGGTGGCGCTGCGGACCGAGCTGCGCAATGGCGACCGGGTCGAGATCATCACCGCCAGCCACGCCAAGCCCAATCCCGGCTGGCTGCAGTACGTGCGCACGGCGAAGGCGCGCTCCAACATCCGCCACTTCCTGAAGACCATGCAGTACGAGGAGTCGGCGGGCCTCGGCGAGCGCCTGCTCGAGCAGGCGCTGAAAGCGCTGAAGAGCTCGGCGGCGGAAGTCGACGACACGAACTGGGACCGGGTGATGCGCGACAGCGGCTCGCGCACGCGCGAGGAGCTGCTCGCCGACATCGGCCTCGGCAAGCGCCTCGCCGCGGTGGTCGCGCGCCGCCTGCTCAAGGGCGACGCCAAGGAAGAGACGAAGACCGCGAGCAGCAGCGTGGTGACCATCCGCGGCACCGAAGGCATGGGCGTGCAGCTCGCCACCTGCTGCCGGCCGATCCCGGGCGACGCGATCGTCGGTTCGATCAAGAAGGGCCAGGGCCTGGTCGTGCACGCGAGCGACTGCGCCAGCATCGTGCGCTCGCGCAAAAAGGAGCCCGAGCAATGGATCGACGTCGAATGGGATCCGCGCACCACGCGGCTCTTTCAGGCGGCGATCAACGTCACCGTGGAAAACCAGCGCGGCGTGCTGGCCAAGGTCGCCTCGGCGATCGCCGAGGCGGGGTCGAACATCGACTCGATCGCGATGGAGGAGGACCGCGCGGTATTCACCACCATGCACCTCGTCCTCGAGGTGAAGAACCGCCAGCATCTCGCGCGCGTGATGCGCGCGCTGCGTCACCTGCCGGACGCCAAGAAAATCTCGCGGCCGCGGGAATAAATCGCCCCGAGGAAGCCGCCGTCGGCGCGGCATTCGCGATTTTGCCGATTGTCCGGTGCCGGACATTTTCCTTCCTCGATACTCCGCGTTTGGTGTAGCCTCGATGCGCGGGATGCCTTCGAGGGGAGGCTGCATGAGCAGCACGCAAGCCTGCGTCAGCGTCATCGACGACGACGCGGCAGTACTGAGATCGGTCGGCCGGCTCCTCCAGGCGGCGGGCTACGCCGTGCAGACGTTCTCATCCAGTCAGGATTTCCTGACACACCCCGACGGCGGCGCCCCCGGCTGCATCGTCATCGACCTCTCGATGCCCGGCCTGAACGGCCTGGAGCTGCAGGAGGCGCTCGCCAGGAAAGCGGACTGCCGGCCGGTGGTATTCATCAGCGGACGGGGCAGCATCGAGGCGAGCGTCGCGGCGATGAAGGCCGGCGCGGTCGACTTCCTCACCAAGCCCTTCGACGAGCGCCAACTGCTCGGCGCGGTTGGCGCAGCGATCGAGCTCGATCGCGCTTCGCAGGGCGCACAGGCCGAGCGCCGCGCGATCGAGGCGCGGGTCGCCACGCTGACGCGGCGCGAGCACGAGGTGCTGGTGCTGGTGGTGGCCGGCAAGCTCAACAAGCAGATCGCCGCCGAGCTCGGCACCGCGGAGAAGACCGTCAAGGTCCACCGCGCGCGCATGACGCGCAAGATGCAGGTCGATTCCCTCGCCGAACTGGTGCGCACATGGACGTCGATTCAGCCTCCCAGCGCTTCCTCGGCCTGAGCGGGCGGCGCTGGCGGCTCGGCGCCATTCCGGGCCCGCTGGCGCAGATGCTGCTGGTCGCGGTCGGCTACTACGCCGCCGCGCGCATCGGCTTCGCCTTCACGCTGCAACCGCACCCGATCTCGACGCTCTGGCCGCCGAACGCGCTGCTGCTCGCCGCGCTGCTGCTCGCGCCGGCGCGCGCCTGGTGGTGGCTGCTCGCCGCGGCGCTCCCCGCGCACCTCCTCATCGAGCTGCAAAGCGGAGTGCCGACCACGATGGTGCTCGGCTGGTACGTCAGCAACAGCAGCGAGGCGCTGATCGGCGCCGCGCTGGTGCGCGCCTTCGTGCCCGGGCCGCTGCGCCTCGACTCGCTGCGAAACGCCGGCGTCTTCCTCCTCTGCGCCGGACTCGCCGCGCCGCTGCTCTCCTCCTTCGTCGACGCAGGGCTGGTGCGCCTCATCGGCTGGGGCGAGCGCGGCTACTGGGACCTGGTGAGCGCGCGGTTCCCCTCCAACGTCCTCGCCGAGCTCACGGTCGGGCCGCTGATTCTCGCCTGGGCCGCGGTCGGCGCTTCCGGGTTGCGCCGGATCTCGTTCACGCGTCACGCGGAAACCGCGGTGATGCTGCTCGCGTTGCTCGCCACGTGCCTGATGGTGTTCGATCTGCCGCGGACCAGCACCCGCATAGCGCCGGCGCTGTTTTGCGCACCGCTACCTTTCCTGCTATGGGCAGCGGTGCGGCTCGGCCCCGCCGGCGTCACCACGGCCACCGCGCTGATGACGGTCGCCACCATCTGGGGCGCGGTGAACGGCCTCGGGCCGTTCACCGGCAGCACACCGCAGGACACGGCGCACGAGATGCAGCTTTTCCTCATCGCGGCGTCGGTGCCGATGCTGCTGCTCGCGGTGGCGCTCGACGAGCGCAGCCGCGCCGAGCGCGAGGCGCACGAGCAGCGCCTGCAGCTCACGCACCTCGCGCGCGTGGCGATGCTGGGCGAGCTCTCCGGCGGCATCGCCCACGAGCTGAACCAGCCGCTGACCGCGATTCTCTCCAACGCCCAGGCGGCGCAGCACTTCATCGCCAACAAGACCGGCACCCCGGAGGTGTTGTCCGAGATCCTGCAGGACATCGTCGCCTCCGACCTGCGCGCCGGCGAGGTCATCCGCCGGCTGCACACGCTGTTCAGGCGCGGCGAAACGCAGTTCCGCCCGGTCGACCTCAACGCCCTGGTCGGCGAAGTGCTGGACATCGCGCGCGGCGACCTGGTGACGCGCTCGATCGAGGTGCGGCGCCACCTCGGCGCGGAGATCCCGGCAGTGAGCGGCGATCGCGTCGAGCTGCAGCAGGTACTGCTCAACCTGGTGGTGAACGCGAGCGAAGCCATGAGCGCCGGCACGCCGCCGGGCCGCCGCATCCTCACCGTCTGCACCGAGACCCAGGCCGGGCTGGTCAAGGTCAGCGTCATCGACTCGGGGCCCGGCTTCACCGCCGAGCAGCACGAGCGGATGTTCGAGGCCTTCTACACCACCAAGGCCCAGGGGCTGGGCCTCGGCCTGTCGATCTCCCGGGCGATCATGCGCGTCCACGACGGTCACCTGTGGGGCGATGCCAATCCCGGTGCGGGCGCGAGCTTCCACATCACCCTGTCCGCGGCGTAGGAAGGACCCCGCAGCGCGGCGGCGGTATGGGACCTTGGTCCAATTACGAGGGGCAACGGCACCTGCTCCAATCCGGGGATCGTGTCCTATGTCGCGGTCGTCGACGATGAGGAGCAGGTCCGCACGGCGCTGACACGCCTGCTGCTCGCGTCAGGCCTCGACGCCGAGAGCTACGCCTGCGGCGAGGATTTTCTCGGCGGGATCACGAAGCGCGTCCCCGACTGCGTGCTGCTCGACCTGCATATGCCCGGCATGACCGGTCTTGACGTGCTGCACGAGCTGCGGCGGTCGCGGCGCGCGCTGCCGGCGGTGGTGATCACCGCGCACAACGAGCCGGAGGCGCGCGAAGAGTGCCTCGCCGCCGGCGCCGTCGCCTACCTGTGCAAGCCGCTCGACGACCGCGTCCTGCTCAACACGATCTCAGCAAGCCTGCGCCGCGCGAGCGGCGGCCACGCAAACCCCGGAGAACGCTGATGCCGCGAGTGATCCCGCTTTTCATCCTGACCGGACTGATTTTCGCCGCGCCGGCAGCCGCGCAGCGCGCCGGTAAGTCTGACTTCTACCTCTCGCCGATCTTCACCAATTCGCAGACCTACACCTTCGAAGGCGGATCGAGCGCGCAGACCGACACGGGAACCGGCTTCGGCCTCGGCTGGGACTACAACTTCGATGCGCACTGGGCCGCCGGCGTTGAAATCAACTGGGGCGAGATCGACTACCGCGCCACCGTGCAGCCTGGACCGGGCAACCCGAACGCGCCGACCAGGATCAACGGCACGATCCTGACCTCGGGCCTGCGCTTCAACGGCACCTATAACCTCGCGTCCGGCCCGCTCACGCCTTTCCTTGCCGCCAACGCCGGATGGACCTACGTGGACACCGGAATCCCCGACGGACTGCCGCAGAACGTCTGCTGGTACTACCCGTGGTGGGGAACCTACTGCTCGACCATCGTGCCGACGAAGACCACGACCAAGTTCTCCTACGGCATGGGCCTCGGCGTGCGCGCCGATATTGGCCGCAGCTTCGTCGTGCGCGGGATGGTCAGCCAGCAGTACGTGGATTTCAGCAACTTCGGCTCGACGCCCTGGGTCCAGTGGCGGATCGATCTCGGCACGCGTTTCTAGCCGCCGCGCTGATCGCCCTCGGCGCGCTCGCCTCGGCGAGCGTCCCGGCGCAGAACTGGGTCAGCCTGCTGAAGGACTCGCCGGCGGAATTCTTCGACGACGAGGACGTGAAGCTGTTCCTCGTCGCCGCGCGCGGGGCGCTGGACGGCGTGGACGACAACCAGGTGCGCGGCTGGCAGAACCCCCGGTCGGGTCACCACGGCGATTCGACTGTGCTGCGGCGCTTCGACTCGAAAGGCCGTCCGTGCAAGGAGCTGCGCGTGCGCAACGAAGCGCAGGGCCGCAAGTCGGACGAGCGCTTCGAGCTGTGCAGTATCGAAGGGCGCTGGCGCCTGCTCGGCAAGTCGCAGCTCTAGCGCGCCGCTGCCGGACCGTCTCCCATCCAGGCGTTCAGCAGCGTATAGGTCACGGCCAGCACCAGCGGGCCGACGAAGATGCCGATCAGCCCGAAGGCGATGAGGCCGCCGATCACGCCGACGAAGATGAGCAGCAGCGGCAGGTCCGCGCCCTTCTTGATCAGGAACGGGCGCAGGAAGTTGTCGAGCGTGCCCGCGATCAGGGCGACGACCACCAGGAACGAGCCCCAGCCCGGCGAGCCGCTCCAGTACAGCCAGATGATCGGGATCACGAGAACCGGCACCGCGCCGATCTGTGCCACGGCGAGCAGGAACATGAGCGCGGTGAGTACCGGTGCGAACGGCACGCCGGCGATCATCAGGCCGACCCCGCCGATCAGCGCCTGCACCAGCGCCGTAACCACCACGCCGAGGGCCACGCCGCGGATCGCCTGCCCCGAAAGCCGCATGGCATTCTCGCCGTGCTTGCCGGCAAGGCGCCTGCCGAAGTGCAGCGCGTAGTCCGCCGTCTCCTCTCCATAGGCGTAAAGCACTGCGGCGGCGATCACGGTCAGCAGAAACTGCAGGAAGACGCCGCCGAAGCTGCCGATCTGTCCGACGAACCAGCGGCCAAACGTGCCGGCGTAAGGCGCCAGCTTGGCCGCCAGCGTCTGTATCCCTTCGCTCGCGCCGAGTTGCCAGAGCCGGGCGGCCTGCTCGCCGACGAACGGCAGGCCGGCAAGCCACGAGGGCGGCGGGGGCAACTTCAGGTCCGTCAGGTCCTTTGCCCAGCCCGTGATCAGGTCGACGTTCGCGACAATGGTGCCGATGGCGGCCGACAACGGCACGATCAGGATGAGCAGCAGGATGAACGTCATCACCGTCACCGCCGCCCAGCGCCTGCCGCCGAAGAATTTCTGCACCGAGAGCATCAGCGGCCAGGTGGCGACCACAATCATTACCGCCCAGATGATCGCGCCGAGGAAAGGCTGCAGAATCCAGAAACTGGCGGCAATCAGCCCGCCGGTGAAGAGCACCGCCAGGACGTTGCGCGTCAGGTCGCCTTGCACGCGCAGCACCTTATCATGGTGTACCTAGGGGGAGGGCTGAGCGATGCGCATCGTGGTGGGTAACCTTCCCGACGAAGTCTCCGAGGAGGAGATTCGCGAGGCGCTGAAGGCCTTCGCGCCGGTCGGGAACATCAAGCTGGTCAAGGAAAGCGGCACGCCGTCGGCGGTAATCGAGATGGAGATGTCGCGTCCGGCAGCCGACGCGTTGGCGAAGCGCATCCAGGGCCGCATCTACAAGGGACGGAACCTGCACGCCTGGGTACCGCTCCTGGACGGGTGACCCCGCCTGCGCCGGTGACGGGCTGGCGCGCGGCGTTTCCGCCAGCGCAGTGGCTTGCCTCGTACCAGGCGGAGTGGCTGGTGCGCGACGCGGTTGCGGGCGTGACGCTCGCCGCCTATGCGATCCCGGTGGCGCTCGCCTACGCCACGCTGGCTGGGCTGCCGCCGCAGTACGGCATCTACTGCTATCTGGCCGGCGGCCTGCTCTACGCGCTGTTCGGCTCGTCGCGCCAGCTCGCGGTCGGCCCGACATCGGCCATCTCGCTGCTCGTTGGCACGACCATCGCCGGCATGGCGGCCGGCGACCCGCAGCGCTGGGCCGATATCGCAGCGCTGACGGCGTTAGTGGTCGCTGCCATGAGCATCCTGGCGTGGGGACTGCGCCTGAGCTCGCTGGTCGACTTCATCAGCGAGACAATCCTGCTCGGCTTCAAGGCGGGCGCGGCGTTGACCATCGCCCTGACCCAGCTGCCGAAGCTCTTCGGCGTGAATGGCGGCGGCGAAGATTTCTTCGAGCGTATCGCCACCCTTGCCGGCCAGCTTCCAGACACGAACCCCGCCGTGCTTGGCTTCGGCCTCGCCGCCCTGGCCTTGCTCCTCATCGGCGAGAGGCTCGCGCCCGGCCGGCCGGTCGCGCTGGCCGTGGTAGCGCTTTCCATCGCCGTTCTCTCTACCACCTCGCTTACCGGTCTTGGCTTCAGCTCCGTCGGCGAACTGCCGCAAGGCTTGCCCGACTTTCAAGCGCCGGAGTTGCGCCTGCGCGACGTGGACGGCGTCCTTCCGCTCGCGTTCGCCTGCCTCCTACTCGCCTACGTCGAGGGCGTTTCGGCCGCCCGCACGCTTGCGCAGAAGCACGGCGCCGCGATCGATCCGCGCCAGGAGTTGCTCGCCCTCGGCGCGGCCAACCTGGGCGCAGCGCTGAGCCATGGCTACCCGGTCGCCGGCGGCCTGTCGCAGTCCTCGGTCAATGACAAAGCCGGCGCGAAGACCCCGCTCGCGCTCGCCTTCGCCTCGCTCACCATCGCACTCTGCCTGATGTTTCTCACCGGGCTGCTGCGCAACCTCCCCAACGTGGTGCTCGCCGCGATCGTGCTCGTCGCAGTCAAAGGGTTGATCGACGTCGCGGCATTGCGGCAGCTGTGGCGCGTGAGCCGCCTCGAGTTCGGCATCTCGATGACCACGCTCGCCGGCGTGCTGCTGCTTGGCATCCTGAAGGGCGTGATGTTGGCGGCGGTGGTCTCGCTCCTGCTGTTGATCCGCAGCGCAGCGCGTCCACATGTCGCATTCCTCGGCCGCATCCCCGGCTTTCACGGCCTGTCGGACATGCAGCGCAATCCGGAGAACGCATCCGTTCCCGGGTCGCTCGCGTTCCGCGTCGATGCCGCACTCGTCTATTTCAACGTCGAGCACGTGCGCGAAGTCGTCTGGGACAGGATCCGCTCCAGCACGGCGCCGCTGCGGCTGGTTGTCTTCGATCTTTCGACTTCGCCTCACGTCGACCTGGCGGGCGCGCGCATGCTGGCGCGGCTGCATGCGGATCTAAAGGCGGCTGGGATCGAGTTGCGCCTGGCCGGCGCGCATGCGACCGTGCGCGACATGCTGCGCGCCGATGGGATGGAGGAGCGCGCCGGCTACCTCGGTCATCGCATCGCCGCGATCGAGATCCTCGACGAATTCGAAGGTGTGGGCTCGCGCCAATGAACTGGTTGCTCGCGTTCATCCCCGTGGCGCTCGCCCTCGAGCATGGCGGCGCGCCGGCGCCGTGGGTATTCTTCTGCACGGCGCTCGCCCTCGTGCCGGTCGCCGGACTGATCGTGCGCTCCACCGAGCAGCTCGCCACCTACACCGGCGAAGCGGTGGGCGGCCTGCTCAACGCGAGCTTTGGCAACGCGCCCGAGTTGATCATCGCAGTGGTGGCGCTGCGGGCCGGGCTGCTCGACATGGTGCGCGCCTCGGTTGCCGGCGGCATCCTCGCCAACCTGCTGCTCGCGCTTGGCCTGGTCTTCCTCGCCGGCGGGCTGCGTCACCACACGCAGACCTACAGCGCCTCGGCCGCGCGCCTTTACGGCTCGATGATGCTGGTCGCGTCGTTCAGCCTCATGGTCCCAAGCGCCTTCAGCCGCTTCCTCGCTCCCGGCGAAGCGGTACGCGCGGAGGCCGCGCTCAACCTCGGCCTTGCCATCGTGCTGCTCGCGGCCTACGGGCTGTACCTTTTCTTCATGCTGAAGACGCACCCCGACGAGTTCGCGGGCGAAAAAGGCGCCAAGGCGGAGGCACCACACGGGCCGCGCTGGAGTCTCGGGCGCGCGATCGGCAGCCTGCTGGGCGCGTCGGTCATCGCGGCGTGGCTAAGCGAGATCCTGGTCGGCGCCGCGCAGGGCACCGGCGAAGCGCTCGGCATGTCCGAGGTTTTCATCGGCATCGTCTTCCTCGCCATCGTCGGCGGCGCTGCCGGACCGCCCGCGGCGGTGGTGATGGCCCTGCGCAACAGGATGGACCTCGCGGTCGGCATCGCGCTCGGCGGCGCGATCCAGATCGCCCTGTTCGTCGCGCCGGTGCTGGTGCTGGCGAGCTATTTCGTCGCGCCGCAGCCGCTCGAGCTGGCATTCACCCGGGCGGAGATCGGCGCGATCTTCATGGGCGCCCTGATCGGCGCGCTGGTGGCGGGCGACGGACGCTCGAACTGGTACAAGGGCGTGCAGCTGATCGCCGTCTACCTGATCATCGCGCTGATGTTCTACTTCATTCCAGCATGAAGCCCGTCCTCGATCCGATCGACCGGGTTTCCGAAGTGATCTTCGGCGTGCTGATGGCGATGACCTTCATCGGCGCACTGAACGTCGCCAGCGCCGGTCGCGAAGAAGCGCGCACCGTGATGATCGCCGCGCTCGGTTGCAACATCGCCTGGGGCCTGACCGACGCGATCATGTACGTGGTTGCCATGCTGACCGAGCGCTCGCGCGCGCGCATGCTCGGCGAGGCGCCCGCGGAAGCGCCGCGCCTGCAAGTCGATGATCTGAGGGGCGCGCTCGCCGTGTTCCTCCTCGTCACTGTCTCGACCTTCCCGCTGGTCGTGCCGTTCCTGGTCTTCGGCGAGCTCGCGACCGCGCTGAGCGCCTCGCGCCTGGTCGCGCTCGCGATGCTCTTCGTCGGCGGCTGGCTGCTCGCGCGCTACGCCGGCGGCAACCGCTGGCTTGCCGGCTTCGGCATGGCTGCGGTCGGCGCACTGCTCGTCGGCGCGCTGATCGCGCTCGGCGGCTAGGCCGAGCTGGCCTACACCGGCGGACGCGGACGCCGGGCGGTGCCCTTCTGCAGCCCTTCCTGGTAGGGCCCGGGCTGGAACATGTCGCCGCAGATGTGCTGGTAGCGATCGGCCATCGTCGTCGCGCCTTCCAGGCCGTCACGCTCGCCGACCTTGGCCCATTCCGCGCGCTGGCAGCGATCCTGGCGCGAGGCGTCGACTTTCTGACTGAAGCTTTCGCAGCCCGAAACGAGCGTGCAACTGACGATGGCAAGCAAGAATCGCATGAGGCCTCCGAGTGTGAACCGGGCGAGTATGCGGCGAGCGCGGGGCTGGCGCTATTGGACTTTGGTGCCATTCCCGCCGTGGAATTTGTCCGGCCGGCGGGTGTGGGAGGAAACCCCTATTTCACGGCCTCTTGCGGCTTGGGCGCAAGCGGGTCGGCGCCATCGATCCAGCCTCCGCCAAGGGCCTTGTAGAGGTTGATGAGCTCGGAGTGACGTTCAGCGAGGGTCGACACGGCGGTAAGCTCCGCCGCGAACAGCTCGTTCTCGGCGTACAGCACCTCGATGTAGTTTGCCGCTCCGCCCTCGTACCTCGCGCGAGAGAGACGTGCGTAGGTGCGCAGGGCGCTGGCGCGCTTCGCCAGCGCGTCGTACTCCATGCGCCGCTTCGCGACGCCGACCAGGGCGTCGTTGGTATCGCGGAACGCGTTCAGCACGGTCTGCTGATAGAAGGCGAGCGCGGCGCGCTGTCCGGCCTCGGCGCTGTTGACCTGGCCTTCGATGCCGCCGAACGTGAATAGCGGACCGGCGAGGCCGGCGGCGAGGAGCGCGGTGCCCGAGGTGCCTTTTGCGAAGTCGCTGAGCGAGGTGCTCGACAAGCCGAGCAGGCCGGTCAGGGACAGCGTCGGGTAGTAGAGCGACTTCGCCACGCCGATGGCGGCGTTGGCAGAGCGCAGGTTCTGCTCGGCCTGCAGGACGTCGGGACGGCGCTCGAGCAGCGTCGACGGCAGCCCCGGCGGCACCGCCGGGTCGAGCAGCTCCTGGATCGGCTTGCCGCGCGGGATGTCGCCGGGATTGCGGCCGAGCAGCACCGCGAGCAGGTTCTCCTGCAGCACGACCTGCCGCTCGAAGCTCGGCACCGCGGCCTGCGCCTGACGGTACTGCGACTCGACCTGCGAGCGCTCGAGCTCCGATACCTGGCCGCCCTTGTGGCGCCGCTCGAAGAGATCGAGCGAGCGGGCGTAGTTCGCCTCGGTGGCGCGCGCGATCTCGAGCTGGCGGTCCAGCCCGCGCAGCGCGATATAGCCGGTCGTGACGCTCGCTACGACCGACAGCACCACGCCACGGCGGCCTTGCTCGGTTGCATAGACCTGGGCTTGCGCCGCCTCGGCCTGCCGGCGCACGCGGCCGAAGAGGTCGATCTGCCACTGCGCGCCGAGCGCCGCCTCGTAGAGGGAGTAGTTGCGGTCGACGCCGGCGGGCAGCGGGGTCGGTCCGTTCTCGGTGATACGGTTGCGGCTCGCGTCGCCGCTGTAGCCGAACTGCGGGTAGAACTGCGAGCGCGTGGTGCGCAGCGCGCCGAGGAACTGATCGACGCGCGCCGCGGCCTGCAGCAAGTCGCGGTTCTCGCGCAACGCGTCTTCCACCAGCTTGTTGAGCACCGGGTCGCCGAAGGCCTCCCACCAGCGCGCGTTGGCGAGCTCCGCCGCCTGGGCGTAGTCGATGCGCCAGGCGGGCGGCGCTTCGGTTTTCGGCTGCTGCCAGTCCGGCCCGACGCTGCAGCCGGAAGCGAGGAAAACGCCGCACACCGCCATGCCGCATGCGACCTTTTTCACGTCACTCGTCCTCACGCTTGGCGCGGGGCAAGGCGGCAGGCGCACCCGGGCCGGCCGCCGCTTTCTCTTTCTTGCCCGCGCTGCGTTCGCTCAGGGTCTCGAGCATCCAGAAGAACAGCGGCACGAAGAAGATCGCGATCAGCGTGGAGAAGAGCATGCCGCCGATCACGCCCGTGCCGATGGCGCGCAGGCTGTTGGCGCCCGGACCGGTGGCGATGGCGAGCGGCACGCAGCCAAGGATGAAGGCGAACGAGGTCATGACGATGGCGCGCAGGCGGAGCCCCGCGGCCTCCACCGCCGCTTCGCGCGGCGTCTTGCCCTTGTGCACCAGCTCGATGGCGAACTCGCAGATCAGGATGGCGTTCTTCGCCGCCAGGCCGACCAGCGTCACCAGGCCGACCTGAAAGTAGACGTCGTTCTCCAACCCGAGCAGCCAGGTGAGCAGCAGTGCGCCCAGCACCGCGAACGGCACAGTGAGCACCACCGCGATCGGCAGCGTCCACTTCTCGAACTGCGCGGCGAGCAGCAGGAAGACGATGATCAGGCCGAAGATGAAGGCCGACGACGAGGTGCTGCCCGACTCCTTTTCCTGCTGCGCCTGCCCGGCCCAGGAGAAGCCGAAGTCGCCCGGCAGCGCCTCCCTCGCGACCTCTTCCATCACGCGGATCGCGTCGCCCGAGCTGTAGCCCGACCCCTGGCTACCGGTGATCTTGACGGCCGGGAAACCATTGAAGCGCGTCATCAGCTTGGGCGAGGCGACATAGCGTGTAGTGATCAGCGTGGAAAGGGGGATATTCGTGCCGCTCGCCGAGCGCACATACACCTTGTCGAAGTCTTCGGGCCTGGCCCGGTAGTTCGCGTCGGCTTGCAGGATGACGAACCAGACGCGGCTGAACTGCGTGAACTGGCCGGCGATCTGCGAGCCGAAGAACCCTTGCATGGTGTCGAACACATCGCCAACCCTGACGCCGAGCAGCTCAGCTTTGCTGCGGTCGAGGTCGACGAAGAGCTGCTGGCTGGAACCGCGAAAGGTGGTGCTGACGCCCTGCAGCTCGGGACGCTGGCGCGCCGCGGCGAGGAAGGACTGCACCGCGGCGTCGGTCGCGCGCGGGTCGCCCGAACCGCGGTTCTGGATGTAGAACTCGAAGCCCCCCGTGGTGCCGAGGCCGGGAATCGACGGTGGGTTCAACGCCAGCGCGAGGCCGTCCTTGCGGCCGAAGAACTTGGCGTTCAATCGCTTCAGCGTGTCGAAGGAGAGCTGGCTCGGCTCCTTGCGTTCCTCGAAGGGCTTGAGGAGGCCGAACATCACTGTCGCGCTGTTGTTCTGCTGGCCGTCGATGAAACTGTAGCCGTCGACCACGCCGACGTCCTGCACTGCCGGGTCGGCGAGCACGATCTTCTCCAGCTCGCTCGAGAAGCGGCTGGTGACGCCGATGGCGGCGGAATCCTGCACTTGGCCGACGACGAAGAAGTAGCCCTGGTCCTCCTCGGGCACGAAGCTCGCCGGCAGGACGCGGAACATGAGCAGGATGCCGGCGATGACGCCGCCGAAGGCGATGAGCGCGATCGGCCAGAGCTTGATGACGCGCGCGGCGCCGCCGAGATAGCCCTTCTGCAGCGCACCGAAGGCGCTCTCGAAGGCACGGAAGAAGCGGTTCTTCTCGCCGTGGTGCGCCTTGATGATGATCGCGGCGAGCGCCGGCGAGAGGGTCAGCGCCATGACCCCCGAGATCACCATCGAGATGGCGATGGTAATGGCGAACTGCTTGTACAGCGTGCCGGTGACCCCGCCGAGGAACGCGACCGGCAGGAACACCGCCAGCAGCACCAGCACGATCGAGATCAGTGCGCCGGCGATCTCGGTCATCGCCTGCTTCGCCGCCTCGAGCGGCGCGAGACCCTTCTGCGTGATGTTCACCTCGACGTTCTCCACCACCACGATCGCGTCGTCGACCACCAGGCCGATCGCCAGGATCATGCCGAACATCGTCAGCATGTTGATCGAGAAGCCGAGCAGGTGCATGCCGGTAAAGGTGCCGATGATCGACACTGGCACGGCGAGGATGGGGATGACGGTGGCGCGCAGCGACTGCAGGAAGACGAACACCACCAGCACGACCAGCACCACCGCCTCGAAGAAAGTGTGCACCACCTTGTCGATCGAGTAGAGGGTGAATTGGCTGGTATCGAGGATGATCTTGTAGTCGAGGCCAGTGGGGAACTTGGTCTTCAGCTCCTCCATGCGCTTCCTCACGGCGCGCGAGGTCTCGACCGCGTTGGCGCCGGGCTGCTGGAAGACGCCGATGGTCAGCGCGGCCTTGCCGTTCAGCCGGCTGGGAATCGAGTAGTCGCGTTGCGAAAGCTCGACCCGGCCGACGTCCTTCACCCGCACGATCGCCGATCCCTCCTTCGCCGTGCGCACGATGATGTTCTCGAACTCCTCGGGCTTGGTGAGCAAGCCCTGCGCGGTGACGACGAACATCTGCTCGACGCCGGGCGCCATCGGCGGCGCGCCGAGCTGGCCGATGCCGAACGCCTGGTTCTGGCTCTGGATCGCGGCGGACACCTCCTGCACGGTGATGCCGAGCTGCGCCATGCGATCGGGCAGCAGCCAGACGCGCATTGCGATGTCGGGCAGGCCGAACGACGACGAGCGGTTGGCGCCCGGTACCCGCTTCAATTCCTCGAGGACGTAGAGGTTGGCGTAGTTGTTGATATAGGCGGTGTCGTAACGATCGTCGGGCGAATAGACCGAGACCACCATCATGATGCTGGGCGACTTCTTGTCGACGATGATGCCCTGCTGGGTCACCACCTGCGGCAGCATCGGCATCGCCTGCGAAAGCTTGTTCTGCACGTTGACCTGGTTGATGTCCGGGTTGCTGCCGGGCTTGAACACCACCACGATCTGCGAGTTGCCGCTCGAGGAGCTGTTGGAGTAGTAGTAGAGCAGGTTGTCGACGCCGTTCAGCTGCGTCTCGATCGGGGCGGCGACGTTGTTGGCGATGACGTCCGCGGTGGCGCCCGGGTAGCGTGCGTCGATCACGACCTGCGGCGGCGCCATATCCGGGTACTGTTCGATTGGCGAAACGGTCATCGAGACCGCGCCCGCAAGGACGACGAGGATTGAGATGACCGCCGACAGGATCGGTCGGTCGATGAAGAAGTGCGTGAACACGGCGCGCTCTGCCCGGGTCTATTTCCTGGCGGGCGGCGCCGGCGGCTTCGCTTGCGCCTTGCCCGCTTCGCCGGCCGCGCCCGGCTGGACCATCTGCACCGGCTTGCCGGGGACGACCCTCAACACGCCGTCGATCACCACACGGTCGCCCGGCTTCAGCCCGTCGAGGATGACGATGTTCTTGTCGCCCTGATAGTCGCCCACCACAACCGGTCGGGCCTCGGCAGTGCTGTCCTGCTTGATGACGTATACAAGGTGGCCGTTCGAGCCCTGCTGTACAGCGAGCTGCGGGATCACGATCGCGTCGGGCCGGACAATGCCCTCGACCTTCGCCGTCACGAACATGCCCGGGCGCAGCGCGCGCTGCGGATTGGGAATCACCGCGCGCACCAGGAACGAGCCGGTGTCCTGGCTGAATGACGGGTCGGCGAAGCTGATCGAGCCCTTCTCCGGGTACACCGTGCCATCCGAAAGGATGATCTCGACGGGGAATTTCTGGTCCTTCGGCATCGTCACCCGCCCCGAGGTCACGTCGCTACGCATGCGCGCCATCTGGTTTTGCGAGACGCTGAAATTCACCCACACTGGATCGACCGCCGCGACGTAGGTGAGCTGCGCGGTCTCGGCCATGGCGTTGATGTAGGTGCCCTGGCGCTGCTGCGAGCGGCTGGCGAAGCCGGTCACCGGCGAGCGGATGGTGGTGTAGCCGAGGTTGAGCTCGGCCTCGCGCAGCTTCGCCTCGGCGGCGAACACGCCGGCGTTCGCGGAATCGTACTCACCCTGCGCGCGGTCGAGGTCGGCGCGCGACAGCGCGTCCTGCTGGGCGAGCGGTTTGGTGCGCGCCAGGTTGGCCTTGGCGGTGGCGAAGCGCGCTTGCTGGGCGAGCACCTGGCCTTTCGCCGCGTCGGCCTGCGCCTTGAACGGCTTCGGGTCGAGCTGGAACAGGAGCTGCCCCTCCTTCACCAGCTCGCCTTCGGTATAGGCGATCTTCTCGAGGAAGCCGGAGACGCGCGCGACGATGTCTACCCGCTGCGAGCTCTCGGTCTGCGCGACGAAATTGATCGGCTGCTGCACCGTCGCCGCGGTTACGGTCAGCACCACGACCTGCGGCGCCGGGCGCTCCGCGGGCGGCTTCTCCTTGGAGCAGCCGGCAGCGATGCCGGCTGCGACCAGGAGCGCTATGCGAGCATTCATGCGCCCGAACGCTAGCACACCCCTACTCTGGGAGCGCGCTCTGGCGGAAGAACGCCGCCGCGTCCGCATCGGGCTCGCCGAACCACTTTGCGTACATGGAGCGGAACTCCGGCGTGGCGTAGATCCGGCTCAGCGCCCGGTCCACGGCGAGACGTCCGTCCTCGTCTCCGCGTCGCAGCGCGACAGCCACCGGCGTGACCGTGAAGCGGCGCTCGAGAAGCATGAGGTCGCTGCCTTTCGTGTTGCGCTTGGCGGCGTCGAGCAGCAGGAACCGGTCGCCGAAGAACACGCTCGCCTTGCGGTCGAGCACGGCTTGCGCGCCCTCGGGGAAGTCCTTCACCGCGACGACTTTTGCCGTCAGCTGCAGCTTGGCCATCGCCTCGGCGACCTGCTTCTCGCTCGGCGACCCGGCCACCACGGCGAAGGTCTGCGCCTGCAGCAGCTGCTGCGTGGGTGTGCCGCGCCACAGCGGGCCCGATGGCCCGGGACGCTGCGAGAGTGCCTTGCTCAGCGCGGCCGGCGCATCGTTGCGCAGCAGCGCGCCGACGCCGCCCTGGAAGATCGGCACCGAGAACGACATCTCCTTCCGCGCCGACAGCGTGACCGGCTCGCCGCACAGCCAGCTCACCTTGCCTTCGCGCAGCAGCGCCGAGCGGTTCTCCGGCGTCACTTCCACCCAGCTCACATCCTGTCCCGCAGCGAGCTGGCACAGCTCGACCGCGTAGCCGGCGGGCCGGCCCGCCTCGTCCTTGTAGGAGAAAGGCCGCACATTGGCGTGATAGCCAACGGTGACCTTGCCGGACTCCTTCGCAGCTGCGGCAGGCTTGGCTTGCGGCTTCTTCTTCGCCGACTGCGCGTGGGCCGGTGACGGCAGGAGCAGCGTCGCCGCGAGCGCGAGACCAATCGCAGCCGCCATCGCTCCCGCGGCCGGCCCTGCCGCGCGCGTTCCAGCCCCGGCAGTCGCGAAGCGTGGCGCGAGGAAGCCGTACATGATGTAGGTGAGCGCCAGCACGATCGTGCCACCGAGCACCGCGTCCTTGCCGGCGGCAAAGATCGCGTAGGTGGAGTACAGCGTCGCGACCACGGCGATCGCCGTGTTGCGCTTGTAGATCGCGTCCGGCACCCCGCCGGCCATCTTCATGATCACCATCAGCGCCGAGAGCGAGATGATGTACGGGATGACGTTGGTCACCACCGCGAGATTGACCAGCGCGCCGAACTGCTCGGAGAGCGTCGGCGAGATGGTAGAGAGCGCCATCACCGTCTGCACCACGCCCATCACGACCATGCCCGCGACCGGCGCGCCCATGCCGTTCTCCCGGGCGAAGATCTGCGGGAACAGGCGGTCGACCGCCGCAGTCTTGGCGGTCTGGCCGATGGTGAACTGCCAGCCGAGCAGCGAGCCCAGGCAGGCGATCACCGCCAGGCCCATGATGATGTTGCCGATGGTCGGGTTGAACATCTGCGCGTAGGCGGCGGCGAACGGTCCGGTGGACTTCGCCAGCTCGGCGTTCGGCACGATGCCCTGGATGACGGTGGTCGAAGCGATGTAGATCACCGCCGCCCCCAGCGTGCCGAACATGCAGGCGAGCGGCACGTTCTTCTTCGGATCCTCGACCGCGTCGGAGTTCTGCGCCGCCGACTCCATGCCGAGGAACGCCCACAGCGTGAGCGAGATGCTCGAGCCGATGCCTTCGCCCAGGGAGAGTCCCTTCGGATTCCAGGCCGCGGCGAATACATCGGTCTTGAAATAGAACCAGCCGATGACCGAAAGGCCCGCCACCGGGACGATCACGCCCCACACCGTGATCGCGCCGATCTTGCCGGTGACCGACGGGCCGCCGAAGTTGGCGACGGTGGTGAGCCAGATGAGCGCAATGACGCTGATGCAGGTGGCGATCGGCGTCGCCGACATTGCCGGAAAGAAGCCGGCCAGGTAGCCGACCGCCGAGATGGCGATGGCGACGTTGCCGATGGCGAGCGAGAAGAAGTACAGCAGGAAGACGACGAAGTAGCCGGGCTTGCCGTAGGCGTCCTCGGCGTAGGCCGCCATGCCGCCCGGGCGCTGGTTGAACACGCCCGCCTGGGCGAAGCCGTAGGCGATCGCCATCGAGCCGATCGCGGTGACGCCCCAGGACAGGAGCGAGATCGCCCCGACCTGCGCCATGTTGGTCGGCAGCATGATGATGCCGGACCCCATCATGTTCACCGACACCAGGATCGTCAGCTGCATCAGGCTCATCTTTTTCGTCGTGCTAGCCATGGTCGCTCTCCCTATTTCTTCACGCACAGGACGTGGTAGCCCCCGTCGATCATCTCGGCGCCTTCGATGACGCCGGCGAAGCCGGGGAACTGCTTTTCGCGGTTCTGCATGCTCTTCAGGTACTCGATCTGCGGCGAATCCTTGCGGCCGAAGTTCTCGCCCGACATCAGCATCGGGATGCCCGGCGGATAGGGCATCACCGCGTTCGCTGCGGTGCGCCCGGCGAGTTTGTCGGCGCTCACCAGCTCAACGTCGCCTGCCACCAGGCGCTCGTAGGCCTCGCGCGGCGTCATGTCGGTGGCCGGCAGGCTCTCATAGGCGGCGTTCAGCACGTCGCCCGGTTTGTTCTTGCGCAGGTACTCGAACAGCTCGTCGCCCAGGTCGCGCATGCCGACATTGCCGTAGCGGCCGGGGTTCGCCGCGACGATGTCCGGCAGCGAATGAGCGAGCGGCCGGTTGGCGTCGTAGTCGCGCTTGAAGGCGAGCAGGTTGGTGAGCAGCGTGCCCCACTTGCCGCGCGTGATGCCGATCGAGAACAGGAACATCACCTGGAAGTCCGTGACCCGCGTCGGCACGATGCCGAAGCGGTTGAACCAGGCGTTGACCAGCGCCGCGGGCACGCCGGTCTTCTCCAGCTTGCCGTCGTCGCCCATGCCCGGCGAGAGGATGCTGACCTTGATCGGGTCGAGCATGCACCAGTCGTCGGCGATGTCCTTGAAGCCGTGCCACTTGTCG
>Ga0137410_10001082_pt1 | contig 18777 bp, 16 predicted proteins | sample CZODoug1_16funga_FD_108878 | JGI IMG/M metagenome (GOLD analysis project Ga0137410, IMG submission 108878) | Vadose zone soil fungal communities from Angelo Coast Range Reserve, California, USA - CZODoug1_16fungal (Illumina Assembly) | ecosystem: Environmental > Terrestrial > Soil > Vadose zone... | reverse complement strand
CGGCCTTCCAGAACGCGCTCTGCTGCGCCTCCTTGGTGACCGGGAACCAGCGGCCGAGCGAACCTTCGACATAGGGTGTGAGGTTTGCTTCATCGAGCAGGAAAGCGACGAACTGCTTGGCCGCGGCCTTGTTCTTGGCGTCCTTGAAGATCACGCCGGTCTTGACCGCGGCGCGGTAGACCATCTTGCTGCCATCGGGCTTGTTCGGAAAACCGGCAGTGCGGATCAGTTCGGTGTAGTTCTTCTTGGCGATCGCGCGCTGCTCCTCGGTCAGCGTGGTGTTGTTCATGTCGTCGAGCCACTTGGCCGCAATCGAGATGGTCGCGTTGTGCGTCATGACGGTCGTCTTGTTGTGGAAGGCGACGTTGTTGTCCGGGTCCTTCCAACTCGTTGAGGATGGCGGCGTGCAGCCCTTTTGGTAGACGGCGGTGTAGTCGGTCAGGGCGCTGATCAGGCCCTGGCGCACGCCCGGGTTATCGACCAGGAGTTTGCCGCTGTCGTCGACCAGCTTTACGTTGTACGCATCCATGAACGTGAGAAACGAGAAGAACGAGTCGCTCGAATCCACGCCCATCGGCATGCCGATGCCATAGCCGCGCAAACCAGTCTTCTGGCGGTAGGCGGGTTGCACCTTGTCGCACCAGAAATTCCAATACTCTTTCCAGTTGGTTGGGATATCGGCTTCCTTGAAGCCGGCATCCGCGAGCATGTCGCTCCAGTACTGGATGTGCATCGTCTGCTGCTTGATCGGAAACGCGTAATAAGCGCGCTTCTTGGTCTGGTTGTTGTAGAGCAAGGTGGTCTCAATCGTATTGGGCGCGAAGCGTGCACGAATCGGCTCGATCACGCTGCTGATGTCCTCGAGCTTGCCGTCATAGGCCCACTTGCCAGTGACCTGGAAGTCGTACACGTCCGCGTAGGCGACGTCGGGCAGGCTGCCCGAATCGAGCGCCGACACCGTTTTCGGGATCATGTCCTGGATCGGGTACTGGGACAGTTCGATCTTGAGGTCTTTGTGCTGCGCCTCAAACCTCCTGATCGCTTCGAACAACGCGTCGTCTTCGGACTTGTAGAAGCCTTTGACCCACCAGACAGTGAGTTTCTCCTGCGCCGATGCCAAGTTGCCGGCGAGCAGCCCGACGCTGACAAACACGCCGGCCATCCATTTCGTGTGTTTCATGGGTCTGCCTCCTGGGTCTGCGCTCTGACGGCGCTCGTCTCATTGTAGGTTGATTAGGATTGGATCGAGAGCGGCGAACTGTTGGACCACCACACCTCAGCGAGCGGAACTTGCTTTCGTCGGGCCGAACGCGCGCGCGATCAAACGCAGCGATTCCGGAGCGTCCCACTGCCGCGCACCGTAGATCTTGTCGAGCACGCGGCCGTTGGCGTCGATGAGCACCGTGAGCGGGATCTTCGAGGCGCCCAGCATGTGCTCCATCTGCAGGTCGCGATCGATGAAATGGCTGATCGTCGCGTTCGACCGCTTGAGGAAGTCCTGGGCGCGATCGGCGTAGTCGTCAGTGGAGATGCCGATCACCGCGAACGGGCCGAGTTCTTCCCGCCACACCAGCCTCTCGAGCGAGGCCATTTCCTCTATGCATGGGCCGCACCAACTGGCCCACACATTGATGATCAGCGGCCGCCCACGGTACTGCGAAAGCTTGCGCGCCGGGCCGTTCAGTCCCTGCAGCGTGGCGTCCCGTAGGGTCTCGCCGATCTGGATTTCGCCGTCGGCGCGCGCGCCGACGGGGAGCAGAACAACGAGCGCGCAGCACAGCAAGGTGCGAGCGATCTTGCTACGGAAGCTCCGAAAAACTACTGCGCCGCCCGACTTGCGGCCTCCGCTCATCTCTGTACGACTCGGCACAGATCCGGTGCTCGGAGGCAATCGGGGCGTGCGCGCAACGTTTTTCAGAGCTTCCCTACTCAATAAACGAAGTTGGGCCATTCGCAGCGAAGCAGACGCCGCCGCGGAAGCGCGGTCGCGGGGCAGGTGGTCGATGGCGGATTCATGCGGCAGCAGGCAAGCCGGTCGGCGGTCGCCAGGTCGGTGGTCGCCATCGAAGCCTAATGCAACCGGCCCGCCCGGCGATCCTGCGAGTCTTTCACATTGCGGCGGTCAATGCCGAAATCGCAGCTGCTCGATTCGAAGGTCGCGTCGCCGATCGCTTGCCGTCAGCCGGCGCGCAACAGGTCGGCCGCCTTTTCCGCAAGCATGATCGTCGGCGCATTGGTGTTGCCCGATACCAGCGTCGGCATCACCGAGCCATCGACCACGCGCAGGCGCGTGACGCCACGCACGCGGAGCTGCGCATCGACCACGGCCATTGGGTCGCCCGCGAGATCGCCCATCTTGCAGGTGCCCGCAGGGTGATAGATCGTGTCGGCGTGGGCGCGAATCAGCGCGCGTAGCTCATCGTCGGCGGTGGCGCTGCCGAAATAGAGTTCGCGCGCGCGATCGCCGCCGCCATAGGGCGCGAAAGCCGGCTGCGCGAAGATCCGCCGCGACAACTTGAGGCCATGAAGAAGCGTCTCGAGATCGGCCGGTTCGGACAAGAAACGCGGATCGATCGCCGGTGCCGCCATCGGATCGTTCGACGCAAGTTGCACAACGCCGCGGCTCTTCGGCTGCAACGCGCAGGCGTGGCAGCTCATGCCGTGGCCAAGGTGGTGGGTTCGATTGTGGTTGTCGACCATGCCGATCACGAAATGCAGCTGCAGATCGGGCCGCGCAAGCTCGGCGCGCGTACGGACAAATGCGCCCGCTTCGGCGAAGTTGCTGGTCAGGATGCCGCGACGTTCGCGCCGCCATTGCATGATTCCGCGCCCCAGCTTTATCGCGCCAGGCAGCGACAATCCCAGCAGATCCGTATTGGCCACCCGCCGGCTGAGCGTGACGTCGAGATGATCCTGCAGGTTGTGGCCGACGCCTGGCACGTCGGCCACAGCGGGGACTCCAAACTGCGCCAGATGCGCCGGTGGGCCGATACCGGACAACAACAGTAGTTGCGGCGACTGCAGCGCACCCGCGGCGACGATCACTTCGCGCCGCGCGCGCACGGTTTGCGTTTGCCCTGCGCGTTCGACGACCACGCCCTGGGCAACGTGGTTGTCGAACACGACGCGTTGCACTCGTGCCTGCGTGAAGAGCGCGAGGTTTGCGCGCCCGCGCACCGGATCGAGATACGCTTGGCGTGCGCTCCAGCGCTCGCCGTTTTTCTGCGTCACCTGATACGGTCCTGCGCCCTCCTGGCGCGCGCCGTTGAAGTCGGCGTTGGTGGCGATGCCTGCTTCGTTCGCAGCGCGCAGGAACAACGCGTCGAAGGGATTGGGCGAGCGCAAGTCGGCAACATTGAGTGGACCCCCCGCGCCGTGCCATTGACTCGCACCGCGCTCGTTGTTCTCCGCACGCAGGAAGTACGGCAGAACATCGCGCCAGGCCCATCCTTGCGCGCCCTGCGCGGACCACTGGTCATAGTCCTCGGGTTGGCCGCGCAGGTAGATCATGGCGTTGATGCTGGACGATCCGCCCAGCCCGCGGCCGCGCGGTTGATAGCCGCGGCGCCCGTTGAGTCCCGCTTGGGGCACCGTGGTGAACGCCCAATTACAGGCGTTGCGATTCATCACGTGCAGCGCGGCGCCCACCGGTACGCGATTCAGGATGCTGTCGTTCTCGCCGCCCGCTTCGAGCAGCGCGACGCTTGCGCCCGGGTCTTGCGACAGCCGCGCGGCCAGCACACAGCCCGCGGAGCCACCGCCGACGATCACGTAATCAAATTCCAAGCCGTGCTCCTTTGCCGACCGAGATGGTGCCGCCCCGATCAGGGTTCGGTGCCGCTTCAGCGCCGTGAACAGGCAAGGCGACACAGCTCAAGGCCCACGGCGATTTATGCAGCAGCTTGACACGCGATCCTGGCGCCCAATCCAGCGGCAACACACGGGCCGGAATCCTCCGCGCAATTCGCGGCGAGCAAGTTCGCAAGTTCGGCGCGGCGATCAATCGAATTCACGAGCGATTGTCGCCCCTTCGTGTCGTTGCGGGCGGATCGCGCCAGTCTCCGAAGAGGGAAGCCCTGAAAACCTGCTGCGCGGGCCCAACTTGCCGCCTTTGCTCCTCGGCTCGTACGACTCGGTGGCGGTCCGGCGCTCGGCCGCAACTTGGGCTGCCTCACTACGTTCTCTGGGCTTCCATGGGGCGATCGCCGCATTGCTGGCGCTCTTGGCAACCCGTGAGGATCTTCGGCCGCGGAGTCGTAGCGTGCATCGCAAGTGATGGCGCAGCAAGAGATGATGTGCTGCAAGAGATGTCGTGCACAGAGGATATTGCGCGCACGCGAGAGCGAAATTTGCGCGGGCAACTCCGGACAGCGAGCAGGCGCGGCGTTGCGCGCCGCTTTTCAGTGCAGCGCCAGCGTCTGCGTCATTAGCCCCGCATAGCTCGTAAGAAAAGCATCGATTTCATCGCTCGACGGCTCGCTCGCAATCAACGCAGTGACGTTTTCGCGAAACTGTTCGGCATCCTGGCCGCCGAGAAAGATCTCGCGACGCAGAGACTTGTCGACGATCTCGTAGCCACCGGCCGGATGATGGCCGTTACCGCCGAAGTTCGAGAACTCGACGACGCAGTACCAGGGGCTGTTGTAGATCATGTTCATGAGATTCCAACGCGCTGTCGGTAGGGTTTGGACGACAGCGCTACCTACCTGGAATTTCGGCGCGATACGGCAAATCTCAAGTGCTTAATTGCAGTCAATTGCCCGGTTCATTGCAGCGATTGCCGCGATCGAAGCAACGGGTGACACGCCAGCCGGCGGTTCCGGCCCGCTGGTGTGGTCAAGCGCGCTGCCGGCCGGTTCAATCGAGGGCGGTGAGAAAGTCGCGGAGCGCGGCGTTGAACGCTTCGGGTTGCTCGATGTTCGACAAGTGTGCGGCGTTGGCGATCTTCTGGTAGCGCGCGTGCTCGACCGCCTGCACGATCGTCTCGGCCATCGCCGGCGGCGTGCCCGGGTCCTCGGCGCCGACGATCACCAACACCGGACAGCGAATGTCCTGCAGGCGATGGGTGAGATTCAGCCCGGCGATCGCGTGGGCGCACCCGACGTAGCCGTTGACCGGTGTTGCGCGGATCAAGCCCTCGATGTGCTTGATCACATCGGCATGAGCAATGCGATAGCCCGGCGTAAACCATCGCTCCAGCGTTGCCGCCGCAACCGCGCCGACAGCGGCGGCGCCCTTGACGCTTGCCACGCGCTCGGCCCATACCGGCTTCATCTCGGGCGGCGTGCGACTGGACGTATCGGCGAGCGTCAGTGACGCGATCCGCATCGGCATTCGCAGCGCCGCGACCTGGCCGATCATGCCGCCCAGTGAGAGACCGACAAAATGGCAGTGATCGATATGCAGGGCATCGAGCAGCGCGCGCAGATCGTCGACCAGCAGATCGAGCGTGTAATCCCCCGCCGGCGCGGACGTGCCGCCATGGCCGCGCGTGTCATAACACAGCACGTTGCAGGCGCGCTTGAAGGCATCGATCTGCGGATTCCACATCGTGTGATCGCACGCGAGCGAGTGGCTGAACACGAGCCACGGTCGATACGGCGAACGATCGCCATCGATTCGATAGGCGATTTCAATGCCATTGCCATGCAGATGCTTCAACATCGGTGTTTGGAACTCAAATCAGATGCAGTGCGCCGGACCATGCATTCGTCTGCAACAGTTGCCGCACCTGTGATTGGTGCTGATGGCTAGCCAACAGCAGCAGAATTGCATCGGGTCGCTGCCGGACCGCGCGCGTCAAAGTGACTCGCAGCGGCAATTGGCCGACGCAGCAGACGCAACCAGCGGCCAGGCGCACAACGGTGACTGCGGGCGGTGCCTGCAGACGGGAGAATGCGGCCTGCGCGATTACGATGCGGCGAATTTCGTCTGACCCGGTCGTCCGTTCAGCCGGATCGTCCAGCCAGGCGTCCAGTGCGGCCTGCTGAGCGGCGCCGCTGGCAGCGGCGCGCAAGGTCAGCGCAATGCGCGGGCGCGGCGTGATATTGGCGCGATCGGCCATGGCATCGGGGACGTCATCGGTTGTGCCGCCTGCCAATGCCGGCGCGGCGGTGTTGTCAGCGGCGCCAGAAAGTTGGCGTCAATAGCACCAGCACGGACATAAGTTCCAGGCGCCCGATCAACATCGCGCCCGCGCACACCCAGGTCTCGAAGTCATTGAGAGAAGCATAGTTTGCCGCGGGCCCGATCTGATTCAGCCCCGCGCCAGTATTGTTGATGCAGGCGATGGCGGCGGAGAACGCTGACACTAGGTCGAGCCCGGCGCCGAGCAATAGAAAGGTGCAGACCGCGATCGCAGCGCCGTAGATCAGCATGAATGCGAGCACGGCGAAGATCACGTTGTTTTCGATCACCTGGCCGTCGACGGTAATCGGGTTGATCACTCGCGGGTGCAGGATACGCACGAACTCGCGGCGCGCCTGCTTGACCAGGATGATCGCGCGAATCATCTTGATGCCGCCGCCGGTCGAACCTGAACACGAACAAAAGCCGCACAACAGCAGCATTAGCACCGGTGCCAGCGCCGGCCACTGGTCATAATCGGCGCTGGCGTAACCGGACGTCGTGGCAAGAGAAATTGTGTTGAAAGCGGCATAACGCAGCGCTGTGGCGAAATTGGGATAGACGCCGCGCCACCACAGGAAACAGGCGACCGCAACCGACACGCCTAGTACCACGGCGAGATAGGCGCGCACTTCGCTGTCGCGCCAGTAAGCGCGCGGCGAGCGCTTGCGAAAGGCGATGAAGTGCAGGGAAAAATTGATGCCCGCGAGCAAGACAAATGCCGCGACGGTCGCCTCAATGGCCGGCGAATTCCAGTACGCAACGCCGCCGTCGTGCGGCGTGAACGCGCCTAGGCCCATGGTCGAGAACATCATCATCACAGCATCGATCCACTGCATGCCCGCGAGCCAATACGCAATCGCGCACAAGGTCGAGATCGCCAGGTAAATCGCGAGCAGGCCTTTCGCGGTCTCGGCCACGCGCGGCGTGATTTTCTGTTCCTTCAAGGGTCCGGTAGAGTCGGTCTTGTAGATCTGGCTGCCGCCGACGCCGAGCAGCGGCAGGATCGCCACCGCCAGAACAATGATTCCCATGCCACCCAGCCACACCAGCAGATGGCGCCAGACGTTGATCGAACGCGGCAAGGTGTCGAGGTTGTTCAGTACCGTGGCACCGGTGGTAGTCAGCCCCGACATCGCCTCGAAATAGGCATCGGTGAATGACAGTCCGGGGAGGTTGAGAAGGAACGGCAGAGCGGCGAATGCCGGCAGCACGGTCCAGATCAGCGTTAACAGAAGAAAGCCATCGCGCGGCAGCAACTCGCGTTTGAAGGGCCGCGACGCCAGCAGCATGATCGAGCCGGAGGCGAGCGTGATGAAGAAAGAGACGTCGTAGTCTCTCAGCGCGCGATCGGTGCCGAAATACGCGAAAGCGAGCGGCACCAGCATCGTGAACGCGAACAGGATCACGATCCCGCCCAATACATGCAGCACCGGTAACAGCGAACGGGCGAGAACCGGCATCGGCCACGACTGTCGATAAGAGGCGCGGGATTATGCCCGCCAGTGTTAACGCGCCGGCGCAGGCACCCGCAAGGTGGCCGGCTTGGTTGCGCCGTGTACAGGCTGCGCGAACCACTTTGGCAGCCGGCGCAGAGGCGGCGGCCGGCGACTTGTCGGCGCGTGCCCGCACTTGTGATTGCTGGTGCGCTCCCGTACCCTTGCGCGCCATTGCACCGCGCCGCGTCCGCTGCCTTCTTGCTTGCTGGCCTCGCTTGCGGCATGACTCGTTGACTTGCATCGATGCGGCCCCTCGATGCGCGCGCGACGCGGCGAATCACTCAGTGCGTTGCGCCAACCGATGCTAGATGTCATCAACCTCGAATGTGTACGTGGCGAACGCCAGCTGTTCGCGGCGCTTGGGCTGCGCATTCTGCCGGGAACTTGCCTGCACGTCGCCGGTGAAAACGGCGCCGGCAAGACGAGCCTGCTGCGCATCCTGGTCGGATTGCTCGAGCCGACTGCGGGCGTCGTGCGCTGGCGCGGCGAAGACATTCGCCGCCTGCGCGAGGAATTCTGGCGCGAGCTCGTTTACGTCGGTCACACGAACGGCATCAAGGACGATTTGACGGCTCTGGAAAACGTGCGCTTCGCGTGGGCGTTGCGCGGCGCGCATGGCGCCGCGCGCTTGCATGAAGACGATGCCGGCGCAGCGCTGCAGGCGCTTGGCCTGGGCGGCCGCGCCAGCACGCCGGTGCGTTTTCTGTCGCAAGGACAGAGGCGCCGTGTGGCGCTGGCCCGGCTGCTGCTTGCGCCAGCGCCGCCGCTGTGGGTACTCGACGAACCGTTCGTCGCGCTCGATGCGCGCGGTGTGGCCGTGTTATCCGCGCGCATTGCCCAGCATATTGGCGCCGGCGGCATCGTCGCCTTGACCACTCATCAAGAAGTGCCGCTGCCTGGCCCTGTGCAGCGCTTGGAGCTGGCGCCGGTGCGGGCGGAGGCAGCGTGAGGGCAACGGTGCTCGCGGTTCTGCGGCGCGATCTCTTGCTCGCGTTGCGGCAGCGTGGCGACATCGCCAATACGGTGCTGTTTTTTTTCGTGGTCGTCGCCATGGTGCCGCTCGCCGTGGGTCCGGAACCCAAGACCTTGCGCTTGATTGCGCCTGGCATGGTGTGGGTCGCGGCGCTGCTGGCGGCGATTCTGTCTCTGCCGCGGTTGTTCGCGCACGATCATGCGGACGGCACGCTCGAACAATTGCTGCTCACCGGCGAACCGCTGGCGGTGATCGTGCTCGCGAAATGCGCCGCGCATTGGCTCGCCACCGGTCTGCCGATTACGTTGTTGGCGGCGGTCTTCGGCGTGGTTTTCGATCTCGGGGCCGATGTGACCGGCGTACTAGTTGCTACCCTCTTGTTGGGAACACCCGCTCTGTCATTGCTCGGAGCCGTGGGCGCCTCGTTGACATTGGGCCTGCGCGGTGGCGGCGTGTTGGTCGCATTGCTGGTATTACCGCTTTGCGTGCCGGCACTGATTTTCGGCGCCGGCGCGATTGATGCGGTGGCCGGCGGCTTGTCGGCGCAGGGACATTTGCTGATTCTCGGCGCCTTGTCGCTGGGCGCATCGGTTCTTGCGCCCTGGGCGATTGCCGCGGCGCTGCGGATATCTTTGGAATAATCGCGGTCTGATCACTAGGTGTGAGCAACGGCTGTGAGCAACTCGCGGGAAGCTTGCGCAGCAGGCGAGTACGACAGTGGCGGCAGGAGGCCGCGCGAACGACATGACAGCGACGGCAACTTCTGATTCATTGAGCATCTTCCGCTTCGCCTCGCCGCCCGAGTTTTATCGTCTGGCAGGGTGGCTTGCTCCGTGGTTCGCGGTGCTGGCCGCGTTACTGGCGGCGATTGGCCTTTATCTCGGTTTCTTCATCGCGCCCGCCGACGCCCAGCAGGGCGACGTCTATCGCGTGATCTTCATCCATGTGCCAGCAGCCTGGATGGCAATGTTCCTGTATCTCGTCATGGCGTTCTGGGCCGGGGTTGGCCTGGTCTTCAACACCCGCCTGTCATCGATGCTGGCGCACGCGATCGCACCCACGGGCGCGTTGATGGCGGCGCTGGCGCTTTGGACCGGCGCCTTCTGGGGGCGTCCCACGTGGGGCACTTATTGGGTTTGGGATGCGCGCCTGACATCGACCTTGATTCTGCTGTTTCTGTACCTGGGGTATCTGGCACTGGTCGCAGCGATCGACGAGGCGCGGCGCGCCGATCGTGCCAGTGCCGTTCTTGCGCTCGTAGGGGCCGTCAACGTGCCGATCATTTATTTTTCAGTCAGGTGGTGGAACACCTTGCACCAGGGCTCCTCGATCGGTCCCGGCTCGGGGCAGATGGCGCGCTCCATGCTCGCGGCGATGCTGGTGATGGTGTTTGCGGTCTGGATGTATTGCATCGCTGTGATATTGATCCGCGTGCGCGCGGTGATCCTCGAACGCGAACGATCGACGGGCTGGGCCCAGGCGGTGGCGACGGCGTCGTCCTAGTGCACGCAGTTCGTCATGATTCCGGACGATGATTCCGTGGCGACCCGCGTGCAGTGCGAACTGGGACGCCCATGCGGCACGTCCATACGGCAGTCCGTTCGGCGCCGGTAAAGCCCATGAAAGGCTGCCGACAGCGGCTATTCTCAAGGTTGCGCGGCCGGGGTGAGCGCTAGATTTGCGGCGCGCCGGCTGCCACGGTTTTCGGGGCCCACTGCGATGGCAATGAACTGGAACAGTCTCGAGCAATTTCTTGCCATGGGCGGGTACGGCTACTTTGTCTGGATGTCGTACGGCGCGGCGCTGGCGTTGATCGTCGGCGAGGTCGCAAGCGTGCGTCTGCGCCGCCGCCGTGCGCTGGCGCAAGCGGCGGATCGCGCCCGCGGCGCGAATTCGAACGAACGATAGGCTTTTGGGGCACACAATGAAGGCTCGCCACAAACGATTGGCATTGATACTCGGTGGGCTGGCCGTGCTCGGGATCGCGGTGACGATGGTCCTGACCGCGTTCCGCGACAACCTGGTGTTTTCCTTCACGCCATCTGACGTGATCGCGCAGAAAGCGCCGCAAGAGCGTGCCTTTCGCGTCGGCGGGCTGGTCGTTGCGGGCAGCGTCCGCCGCGAGGGAATTCGCGTGAATTTCCAGGTGACGGATACCGTCAAAACGATTCCGGTCATCTATCAGGGCATTCTTCCGGACCTGTTCCGCGAGGGCAAGGGTGTGGTCGCGCAAGGCAAACTCGGCGCCGACGGTGTATTTCAGGCGAGCGAAGTTCTCGCCAAGCACGACGAGAACTACATGCCGCCGGATGCCGCGCACGCGATCGAGCAGGCGCAGAAGGCGCAACGCACATTGGTCAAACCCAGCACGTAAGTTCAGATCGCTGGATCGCGCTCGCGCTCCCTTGGTGCGCGCGAGGCTGGCGAACCCGCTGATTGACAAGTGGTCGCGAACTGGCACCAACGTCGGTGGTTTCTCAGCTTCGCTCGACTCGCCGCTGCTGCTGCCTGCGCGCGGCCCCGTCGTATCGTGCTGGACGTCGCGACCTGCTGCGCAACGATGAGCCGCGCCTAGAATCGCTCGCGCTCGCGCGAATGACATGCTCGCCAACACATTACAAAGTTTGATCGCCGGACACTGGCTCGGCGAACGCGCGGCGCAGGCATTGCCGAGCGCCGTCAACGGCCAAGCGGTCGCCTTCACGCACGAGGAACCGATCGACTTTGCCGAAGCGCTCGCATACGCCCGCGGGCGCGGCACACGCGCATTGCTCGCGCTCGACTTTCAGGGGCGCGCGGCGCGGCTGCGCGCGTTGGCTTCGTACCTGGTCGAGCGCAAGGAAACGCTGTACGCGTTGTCGTTCGCCACCGGTGCCACGCGCAACGATGGCTGGATCGATATCGAGGGCGGCTTCGGCACGTTGTTCGCGTACGCCAGTCTCGCTGCCAACGAATTGCCCTCGGGCAACGTGCTGCACGAGGGGCCGCCGGTCGCCTTGGGCAAGCAGAACAAATTCGCTGGCACGCACATCCTGGTGCCGCGCGGCGGCGCGGCGGTGCACATCAACGCCTTCAACTTTCCCGTGTGGGGCGTGCTGGAAAAATTCGCGCCGAGCTTTCTCGCCGGCGCCCCCTGCATCATCAAGCCGGCCACCGCCACGAGCTACTTGTCGGCCGCACTTGTGCGCCTGATGCACGAGTCGGGACTGCTGCCCGAGGGCGCGCTGCAGCTCGTAATCGGTGGCGCGGGCGACTTGCTTGATCGTCTCGATGACACCGACGTGGTCACCTTTACCGGTTCGGCGGCGACCGCGACCCGTCTGCGCGCGAACGCGAATCTACTCATGCGCTCGGTGCCGTTCAACGCCGAGGCCGATTCGCTGAACTGCGCGATCCTTGCGCCTGACGTCACAGCCGACGACGAGGAGTTCGATCTCTATGTGCGCGAAGTTGCGCGCGAGATCACGGTCAAGGCGGGGCAGAAGTGCACGGCGATCCGGCGCGCCATCGTTCCGCGTGCGCTGCTCGATGCGGTGGCCGGGAAATTGCGCGATCGGTTGACGAAAGTCGTGGTCGGCGATCCGGCGCTGGGCGCTGTGAAGATGGGTCCGCTCGCATCGCCGGCGCAGCGGGTGGATGTGGCCGCGCAAGTGGCGCAACTGGCGGCCGGCAATGAGCTGGTGCTCGGTGCAGGCAATGGTTTCGAACCGATTGGCGAGGGCGTTACGCGCGGCGCTTTCTTTGCGCCGACGGTGTTTCTGAGTCGCGACCCGAAGGACGATCATCCGGCGCATCGCGTTGAAGCGTTCGGACCGGTGAGCACGTTGCTGCCCTACGACGACCTTGAGGAGGCGCTCCATCTCGCGGCACTCGGTCGCGGCAGCCTCGTAGGCACGCTGGTGACGCGCGATCCGAAGATCGCGGCGCGCGCGGTTCCGGCGCTTGCTGCCCAGCACGGTCGGCTGTTGGTGCTGGAACGCGAGGCGGCGCCGGAATCGACCGGGCATGGCTCGCCTTTGCCGTTGCTCAAGCATGGTGGTCCGGGGCGCGCCGGCGGCGGCGAAGAGTTGGGCGGCGTACGGGCGATCAAGCACTACTTGCAACGCGCCGCCGTGCAGGGTTCGCCGACGATGCTTGCGGCCGTGATCGGCGAATACGTGCGCGGCGCCGCAGTGCGCGAGTCCGATGTGCATCCGTTTCGCAAGTACTTCGACGAACTCACCATCGGCGATTCACTGCTCACGCACCGGCGTACGGTAACCGAAGCCGACATCGTTGCATTCGGCGGCGTATCGGGCGACTACTTCTACATGCACTTTGACGAAGTCGCTGCGCGCCAGTCGCAATTCGGACAGCGCATCGCGCATGGTTACTTTGTGCTGTCGGCGGCGGCGGGATTGTTCGTGTCGCCGGCGCCGGGCCCGGTGCTTGCCAATTACGGACTGGAGGCGCTGCGCTTCGTCAAGCCGGTGGCCATCGGCGACACGATCCGGGCGCGCCTCACGTGCAAGCGCAAGGTCGATCGGGCGCCGAGGGCCACAGCGGGAGCAGCGCATTGCGTCGCGCAAGGTGTCGTGGCGTGGGATGTGGCGGTGACCAATCAAAACGATGAACTGGTCGCGTCCTACGACATCCTAACTTTGGTGGCGAAGCGCTAGATCAGCGACCGGTGGAGAAACGAGCGCCCGAACCGACACGATAAGCCGGCGCGGCCCGCGACATCCGTTCCGGCGAGGCGCCATCGTCGTGCGCTGACCATGCGGACTATGCGGCCGCCGCAGCGCGCTCTCGGAGTGGGCTTTCATTGCGCTCAAGTCGCGGCGCCGGACACGCCGCTCGCCATCGCGTCACGTTTCGCGCAGCGAGCGGCGATATTGGATCGCTTCGGCGACGTGCGCGGTGACGAGCTTGTCTTCACCTTCCAGGTCGGCAATCGTGCGTGCGACCTTCAGCACGCGATAGTAGGCGCGCGCCGACCAGCCCAAGCGCACGCTCGCCGCGTGCAGCAGTTGCTTGACGTGGCCTTCGGGTTTGCACAGGCGTTCCAGTTCGGAACCCTGCAACAGGTCATTGGGTCGGCCCTGGCGCGCCATCGCCAAGTCGTGCGCACGGGACACGCGCTCGGCGACATAGCGCGACGGCTCGCCATCGGGCATCTCGAACAACTCGTCGTCGGTGAGCGACGACACTTCGACGCGCATGTCGATGCGATCGAGCAGCGGGCCGCTGATCCGATCCTGGTAGCGCGACACCATGTCGGGCGAGCAGCGGCAGGCAATCGTCTTGTGCCCGAAGTAGCCGCAGGGGCAAGGATTCATGGCGGCCACCAGCTGAAACTTGGCCGGGAAGTCGACTTGTCGCGCGGCACGCGAGATCGTGATACGGCCCGATTCGAGCGGCTCGCGCAGAACTTCCAGCACGCGCCGATCGTATTCGGGCAGTTCGTCGAGGAACAGAACGCCGTAATGTGCGAGCGAAATTTCGCCCGGCATCGGCTGGCTGCCGCCGCCCACCATCGCCACGGCGCTCGCGGTGTGGTGCGGAGCGCGGAACATGCGCGTGGCCCAGCGTTGCGGCGCGAACTGCCCCACCAATGAAAGCACCGCGGCGGACTCGAGCGCTTCATCGGTCGTCATCGGCGGCAGGATGCCGGTGAAGCGTTGCGCCAACATCGTCTTGCCGGTACCGGGCGGGCCGACCATCAAGACGCTGTGGCCGCCGGCGGCGGCGATTTCCAGCGCGCGTTTCGCAACCTTCTGTCCCTTGACGTCGAACAAATCCGGATACGCCGGCGGCGTCAGGCGAACGGCCGCGATATGGGAATCGACGTGTTGGGCCGACTCGTTGCCTGCGTCCGCTTCAAGATGCGATACGACCTGCAGTAGGCTTTCCGCAGGGTAAATCGAAATGCCACCAACCAGAGCGGCCTCGTCGGCATTTTCCAGCGGCAGGACAAAGCCGCGCGGCGGACTGGTGTCACCCGCGGCCTTGGCCACGGCGTAGGTCATTGCGAGCGTGCCGCGGATCGGCCGCAGTTCGCCGGACAACGAGAGCTCGCCGGCGAATTCATAGCGATCCAGCGTGCGCCGCGTCAGCTGGCCGCTCGCGGCCAAAATGCCCAGCGCGATTGGCAAATCGAAGCGACCGGATTCTTTCGGTAGATCGGCCGGCGCGAGATTGACGGTGATACGGCGCGTTGGAAATTCAAAATGCGAGTTCTGCAGCGCCGCGCGTACTCGCTCGCGCGACTCTTTTACTTCGGTGTCAGGCAGGCCGACAATCGTGAACGATGGCAAGCCGTTGGCGAGATGGACTTCAACCGTGACGTCGGGCGCGAACATTCCCGACAGACCGCGACTGCGGACGACCGCAAGTGTCATGGCGCCGATCCACACGGCAGCGCTTGCGCGATGGCATCAGCACGCGGCGCCACAAGCAAACAAAGTTGATCGGCGATGTCAGAGAGCACGAGGGTGAACTTTGAGCGATTGTGAGCGATGGGTAGACGTCCGGCGGGCGATGCAAGCGAAGTGCGCGCGTGGCTGCGCGTGGTTTTGCCAAGTCCTCGATCGATTGTAAGAGGCGCTCATCGCGGGCACACGAAGCGATAACTGGCGCTCGCCGGTGCAATTTAGTGCATCACCACGTGATCAGATCGCGCCCGAGGCCGAATTGAAGGCGCACCATGCGCAATTCGGGCGCGGTGGTTAACCCGGATGGCGGATCGCACCCGAGGCACGGCCGGTCGAGAATTGCTGCTCGCGGGTGGCGCGTTGCGAAATCGGGTCACGCGGACGGGTGATGGCCCGTCCGCGCCGTTGTGGTTCGCGAGCTCGATCCCGTTGCGCGCTGACCCAGGGGCTCCAGGTGGGCCAGAACGTTCAGCCACTTGTGCTCAGGGGAGGAGCGGCGCCTGATCTCGGTCTTGACGCTGCGCGCCAAGGCTCTGCCACAATGTGCGACTGCCGGATACGAATGACATGTTGAACGACTCCGCGCAATGACTCTGGGCAGCTTGATTTTCTTCGGCGGCATCGCCGTGCTGTTGATTGTGGTTGTCGTGTGGGCGCGGCGGCGCGCTGCCCGCTTTCGCGCCGAGTCGACGGATCGTGAGTTGAACGCGCTGGCCTTGGTCCGAGCCGGAAAGGATCCGACTCACGAAAAGGGCGCCGAGTCGGAGTTCGTCGGCGGACTCTCGGCGCGCATTCCGCCCAGGGGCGGCGTCGAGATGGCCGAAGTCGTGGACATCGATGAGCTATTGCGCGGTGAGCCGGCCGCGGTTGCAAGCCCTACGCGGAGCCGACTGGAAGAGCTAACCAACATTCATACCGGTCTGAACACGCTCGCGCTGAGGGTTCCGCCGCCAGTGGCCGCGGCCAGTCGCGCGCAGCCAGCATCGCAGCCCGCGGTCGTTGCTGTCGCCGATCTATCGCCGACCGAAAAAGCGATCGGCGAAATTGTGGCCAATGCGCGCGCGCACGCCCCTCATCACGTTGCGGCGGATCAGCCGCCGATTAACGGCGCCGCGAACGCGAATGAGGCCGGCGCGAGCATGCCATCGCCGGCGCGCGCGTTGTTGCGGTCGGCCGATGCTGTCGCCGGTGTGGTGCCGACCGCCAAGACCGCGGCGGAGATCAATGTCGATGTGCCGCTGCGCGAGCTTTCGCTCGCGTGGTTTGAAGCGCGCGGCTACCGCGGTGCGCCGGCCTCGCCCGCGGTGCGGCCGATCGAACTGGTCCTGCGTCACAAAGACGATCCGGCGCGCGCCTACGCGTTTGTGGTTGAACCGCAGCCCGTTGACGGCTCGCGCGTGACGGCGCTGTTGCGCCAAGCGCGCGAAATCGGCCTGCTGCGGGTGCTGATCGTCGCAGACGCCGGTGCCGAACAGATGGCAGCCGCCGGCAAGAAGGGCGCGCGCGTGATGGATCGCAGGGCCATGGACGAGGAATTCCGCAAACTCGACCTGGGTGTTGCTGCCAAGATCATCGCTGTGGCGCGCAAGCGCGCAGCGTCGCGCGCCGCGCTTTAGATCGGTCGACCGCTAAGCCGGTCAATGTCTGGCCATTCAACACCAAACCGTCACCTGCCAAACGTCGATTTTCGCGCCCGCTGAGCTGGGCAAGAGTGCCGCAACGATCGATCGAGTGCCGCGACGATCGATCGTGCCCTTGGCGGCGGCTCAAATGAGGGTGCCCGCCGTTCATTCGACCGCGCGATCGCACCGTTCCGATCGCGGCCATCGCCGCCAGCCTTCAGTGCGGATTTTTCTGCGGAGTCATGTGACTACGCTGCGCGGCGGCAAGCACTCGGATGATCGACGAGCTCGCAACACGCTCCCGGGGCGCACTCGCTCGGCGCAGTTCGCACCGCAATGACGAATGTTGTGTTGCGCGGCGGACTCGGACTTTTTACTCATCACTTGCGCGCTTGCTCGATCTCCACCAGACGGCGCTCCAACGCCGCTAGCCGCGCCTGAGCGCTCGCGAGCAGTTCGGACTGAACGTCGAACTGCTCGCGGGTGACGAGATCAAGACGCGCGAATTGCTGCGTTAGCAGTGCCTTGAGATTCTTCTGCAGGTCGGCGGCCGGCGTCTGTTGCAGCAGCGCGGTAACGCGCTGCTGCAAGTCATCAAGGAAGCTCCTGCTGTTCATCTCATTTTCCTAAGCACACTTCCAAGGTGACTGCTGCAGGGTGCGCGGCGTTGCCCGGGCAACCGAAGCGCGCGTTGATTCGCCGCGAACTGATCGTTGGGAACGCGATGCCCTTCGAAATGGCTCGCATGATCGTGATCTCACTTTGGGCCCCAGTCTAGCCAACGGCGGCCCTGCTACGGCGGTGCAAGGAAGACCGCTACGTCAGCACGTCCCGAGAGACCCAGAACGGTGCTTCCGCACCAACTCGATCACAAGGTACCGATGTTTCGGTGCGTATCGCGCACTTCTATGTGGCATTTGCCCGTGGCATACATGTTGCTGTCCTGTCACATGGGTTATCTCCCAACCTGCCGTCTCCCGAATAGAAAGGGTCGTTCCCATGAAGAGGATTCTCACGTCGTTTTGGGTTGCCACGTTGTTGGCTGCCCCAGCAGTCCTGCTGGCGCAGACGGCAGCTCCGGCCGCCGAGCCGGCCAAGCCCGAGCCCGATTTCACGTTCACCGGAAACATGGCGCTGTCGTCGGAATATTTGTATCGCGGCATCGCTCAGACTAATCATCAACCGGCGATTTCCGGCGGCTTTGATTTTGCGCACAAGAGCGGCTTTTATGTCGGCAACTGGAACTCCAGCATTAGTTGGATCAGCGATGCGGTCCAGGCTGCGGGAGGCACAGAAGGGACATCCGCGCCGATTGAGATGGACTTCTATGGCGGGTACAAGTTTTCGCCCGGCGCCGACATCACTATTGATGTTGGAGTCCTTGAGTACTACTACCCAATCAAGGGTTTCAAGCCTTCGCCCAGTCCCGACACGTTCGAGGTCTACCTAGCCGGTACATATGGACCGGCCACTCTGAAGTATTCGCAAGCGACTACCGAACTGTTCGGGACTTTCGGCAGCAAAAATAGTTACTACCTGGATCTCTCGGCAACGTTTGACGTAGGCGGCGGGTTTTCGGTCGTGCCGCACGTCGGTTATCAGAAGGTGAAAGGCAACTTCTCATGTGGCGATCCGAGCTACACCGACTACAACGTGAAGGCTACGAAGGATCTGAGTGGCTGGACCCTCGGCCTGGGCGTCTACGGGACAAATACGAAGGATGCCTGCTGGCAACTTGGTGGCCCTGTTGAAGGAAAGAATCTCGGCGCCAGCCGCCTTGTCGCATCGTTTGGCAAGTCCTTCTGAGAGGGGAAGAGCGATATGAAACTCATCACCGCCATCATCAAGCCGTTCAAGCTTGACGAGGTGCGTGAGGCCCTGAGCGCCGTCGGCGTACAGGGCATCACTGTCACCGAGGTCAAGGGATTCGGCCGGCAAAAGGGCCACACCGAGTTGTATCGCGGTGCCGAATACGTGGTCGACTTTCTGCCAAAAGTAAAAATCGAAGCCGCGGTGGCCGACGACATCGTCGAGCGCGCGATCGAAGCAATCGAGAACTCGGCCCGTACCGGCAAGATCGGCGACGGCAAGGTCTTCGTCTATGACCTGGAACAAGTGGTCCGCATCCGCACCGGTGAAACCGG
>Ga0137410_10001081_pt1 | contig 18783 bp, 25 predicted proteins | sample CZODoug1_16funga_FD_108878 | JGI IMG/M metagenome (GOLD analysis project Ga0137410, IMG submission 108878) | Vadose zone soil fungal communities from Angelo Coast Range Reserve, California, USA - CZODoug1_16fungal (Illumina Assembly) | ecosystem: Environmental > Terrestrial > Soil > Vadose zone... | reverse complement strand
GACGACGCCATCACGTCATCGAAGGACGAGTTGAGGAGAAGCTCGCTCACCGCCACGGCGTAGCCCTGCTCCGCCACGGTGATGGCGTACTGGCTCGCCGTGAGAGCCGCCGTCTGCATGCGGACACCCTCAACAAGCTGCGTGGCATCGCCGAGGTTGTTGTACCGCATGAAGTTCACTTGAAGGCCAGGTTGTATACCGAGTTCCGTCTTCTTTACGGCGAACTGCTCGAAACGCAGTACGGGCATCGACTGAAAGAGGATCTCTTTCGACCAGATGACCTGGATGGCGGGGGACAACTGTGAGTTCGTCCCCGGATATCCGGTGGGCGAGGCGCTCAGAAGCGGAGTGCCGGTGATGGCGGAAGGCATGTACTACCTCTCTTTCCTAAAAAATGGCCTCACATTCCGGCCTTCCATGGATTTTCTATTGCCTACGACTCCGAGACGCCGCCCGCAATAAGTCGTCACGATTCGCACTGTACTCTTCGGGGGTTAGCCCCTTGATGTCATCTGGTGTTAGCACTCTTGTCGACGCCGCCATATCTGGTGGGCCGATTGGGGGCGACGTCACGCCGACCATGGGGCGAGCGGCATTTTGCTGCTGGAGAAACTGCGTGGTGTCTCCCAGGATGCTCGCTGAGATCTCTACAAGTTCCTGGATCTTCGCATCGATCTCCGCTTCACTATTCCCGGCCACCAGGCTCCGCAGTTGCGGGACGATACGGTCGCCTTCCTGCAACATCTTCTGTGCCAAGTAGTTCTGGAGAGAAGCGTGGCGGCGTTCTTGTTCCAGGACGGCCAGAGCCTTCTCTCGCTCTGCCCGCTCATCGGCCAGCCTCTGCTCCCACTCCTGGTCCTTGCGGGTGATGAGTTCCCGCAACTCCATCTCCTCCTCTTCCTTCTTCTTCGCTGCCTTCTCTGCTTCCTTGCGGACCTTGTCCTCGGCCTTGGCTCTTTCTTCCTCGACCTGGCGGTACCTGGCGAGTTCTGCGTTCAACTCGTCGACCTGGCTAGACAGGGGACCGTAACGGGCACGCTCCTCCTGGCGGATGCGCTCGATGTCCTCGGGAGTGAAGACCGTGGGCGGCTCCCCACCGCTGCGCTGCTGACGAGGCGGCGGGGGCGTCGATTCGATGACGATGTTGTTGGGATCGTTCGGGTCCGGCGGGTCAGGCGTCTGCTCGTTGGGGTCTGGTTCCTGTATCGACACCGTGTTCCTTTCTCTAGCTACCTTCGTCCTCTTCGGGGAGACGCCGCTGAGGCAGCACGGTCCCGTGCGCCAGGGCGACAATGCGCTGCTGCATCCTCAAGACGTCCTCGGAGTTGGTCAAGTTGATGCCAGGCAAGCTCCCGAGCTTGGGGGGCGCCCCTGGAGCACTGTTCACGTTCGATCCGCCCGCCGACTTCACGCCGGACTTGCCGTTGCCGTTGGTCGGCGGTGGTGGCTGGGGCACCGGACCATCAGGCGGGATCATCCCGGTCATGTTCACGGTGAAGCTCGCCGCCTGCGCCCGCAGGAACTCCAGGGCAGCCTGCTGCTCAGCGTCATCAATCAGTTCGTGGAACAGTTCCTGAAGCTTCTCGTCGGGGAACTCCTCACCAAGCTCCAGCAGGGCACCACGCTTGGATTCCAGGCCAAGAGCCATCTTGACCTGAAGCTCGTTGAGCTTGACCAGTTGATCGACCGGCAACGGTGGCTGGAAGTGGACGGTGTTTTGATAGGTGATCGGATCCCGAGGGTCCAGCATCGGCATCTGGTCGTCTTGGAGCGGCGGATCCGTGTCCGGGTTGTAGACCAGCATCTCCGGCTCTTTCATGAACAGCGTCTTCAGGGCCAACCGGTTGACCTCGGCGAAGCCCTCTCCATACTGGGTGGCCTTGAGGTGGAAGCGGTTCATGAGCGGCTGGTACTGAATCGCCAGGGCAACACCACTGGTGTTGGAGATGGCCTGCTCTTCGCCCAGGGCGGTCACGGGCACGCCGGTCATCTCGTGCATCGAGCGCTTTATGACCTCCAGGTACTTGATGGACATCTCGATGCCCTGGGGATCAAAGAGCAGGTTGGAGACCTTGGCCTCCTTGTTGGGGATGCTCCAGGTCTGGTGGGTCCCCTTCTCCAGGTTGGATGCCCTGGCGCCAATTACTACCGTCACCGGGGCGGCGTGGTAGTTGATGATGTCGCTGATGTCGGTGGCCTTCTCGTTGAACTCCCGGTTGAGCACGGTGATGTCCTGGATGTCAGGCATGCCCCAAGGCGAGGAGGCGATCGGCAGATTGGAGATGTGAACAACGGGGATCTCGCCGAGCGGGTTCTCCCGGCTGTCGATCAGTTCGTCGTTGACGTACTCCTCGATGGCCTGCTCCGTCAGCAGTTCGGTGTAGGTGAAGACCTGCCTGGTGCCCTCCTGGGTGGTTCCCCAGAACCGATACTTGAGCTTGAAGCGGATCAGCCTGCCCCGGTCATGGGGGTGCCACTCGGGGAAGCAGTAGGCGCTATTGAGGGGCAGGATACGGACCCGGCCGGGGTGACCCATCCCGGAGGGATCCACCCAGGCTTCCTCGTAGGCCACCTTCATGAAACAGTCGCCCGACACCGAGCCCATCGACCCGGCCTCCCACAGCAAGGAGTCCTTGCGGTTGTCGACCTCCCAGATACGCTGGAGACGTGTAGGAACGATGGCGGCGGTGGCATCGGGCGAACGGAAGCCGACACCCTTGCCGAAGACGAAATTGGTCGTGAAATCAGAGAGCGCCCTGGTGTAATTAAACGTTAACTGTGGCTCACCTAAATCGGGTCTTTGTGCCCAGTGGTAACCCAGGTCAATAGAAGGCCCAATTCATCGCATAGCGATTGAGACGAGGCCCATGGACTTCGAATTCTTCGTCTGCGAGTTCGACCAATCCTAAAGGACTGATCTGAATCGTGAGGTCCGACGAAGCAGCACGATAACTAGGGCTCTGGAACTGGATTGCCAACTTTTTGCATCACCTCCCTTCACCACGTACACTTCCGAACCGCTGACCCAACTGACCAACCTGCCCTACCCCCCTAGACCTATCCAACCCGCCCCCAACCTGACTACCCAACCCAACCCTCACCTTTGCCCTAATCGCTGGGCGTAGAGATCCTGCTGCGTGCGGGGGAGACGCCTACGAACAGCGATGCTCTGTATGGCGTTCTCTACCGCTCGCTGGTACTGCTGAGAGGATGAGGAGGCGGCAACCGATGCGGGGCGAGGCCGGAATCGGTTGAGGTTGGAGTTCGTGGTGGGCATTACTTGCCGTACAGCCGCTTGTTGGCGAGCGGATAGGACGCCTCGGTGTCACCAGGGGTACCTCGGTAGAGCCCTGCCAGAGCCTTGGTCAGACCGCCGTGCTTGCCACGAGCTTCCGATCGCCGGGGTGACGACGCCAGCGGACTGGCATGGGGATCCCGCCGGTCATTCCACAGGGTCTGGAGATCCATGTAAGGGACCGGGTTGTTCTGGATGTAGGCCATCAGTGCCTCCTGCAGAAAATCTGGCTGCCTCCACCAGAAAATGGCGGATATTTTTTGGTACACTGGAGGGCGTGCCGATCACGCTCACCGACGAGGAGTTCGCTCTCCTGTTCGACTTCCTGGACAGAGAGCACACCATCACTTGGGACCCCGATTTCGTGGGCCTCACCACCAAGATCGGCAAGCAACTCTGGGACCGTGTTCAGGTGATCGGAGCCGAGCGAGGCCTCATGCCCCAACATAAGGTTGACCCTTCCTCGTTATTCCCTTGACCCTGGGCTTGCCGCTCTTGGTCGGCGCAGAGGTCTCGATGTGCTTTCCGGCCTCCCAGGTGATGGCTTGTAGGTGATGCGGTAGCTCGATGTCACGGCCTTTGGCTGCGGTCCGGTAGGCGTTCTCGAAGTGCTCATAGCGGGTCGGTTGGCCGGACTTGAGTGCCGCCGTGTCCAGGCCCCGTCCCGAGAAGGCAGCCGGGTACATCTTGTTGGCGGCGATGTCATGCGCCCGGTAGTCGATGGTGACGTGGGTGGGCTTGTCCGGGTAGGCGATGTTGTGGAAGAAGGAGTTGGTCTTCGGGGAGGTCTGGCGGGGCAGGACGTCCTCGGGATGCTCGCCCTGCATCATCCGGTGCGCCCGCACCAGAGCCTTGTCCTGGGCGTGGACCAGAGGGGTGCCCTTGAGGAGGGCGTCAGCCTCTGGGGTGCGCCTGCCTCCCTCCGCAGACTTGTGGATAACCGACCAGTCCTCGCTCTTGAGCTTGTGCAGGCTGCCGAGGGCAGGCAGGTTGCGTCCCGACCAGTCCATCTGGGGGCTGATGGCGGCGACGATCCCGGCCCCGTGCTCAGGACTGGTGCTGGTACCTCGGACTCCCTTGGCTATCGCCTCATGCACCTTGGGGTACCACTCCCTACCCCGCTGGTGGACTTCTGGCGAGGCGATGTCATGCACCGTCTGGATGTTGCGGACCGCCGTTCGGAACTGAGTCGAGTTACCCATATCGAGCTTGGGGTACTGGGCGGCGAAGCCTTTCTGGCTGGCCCGCCCGGTAGGGGTGGCTTCCAGCTTGGAACCAGGGCGAAGGAAGTCGGCTCCCACGAGTTTCAGTCGCTGACGACTTCGGGCGCCCGTCTTTTCTGGATGGCGCCGTTGCGAACGACGTTTTCGTAGGTGACCTCGGCCTGGTCGGTGAAGCTGCCGTGGGCGAACTCGCCCAGCATGGACGGAGCGTCGATCCAGGCGGCGGAGCCGACGTGTGCCCTCTGCGCCATGGTCTCCTCCGGCATCTTGAACTGGGTGTTGGGATCGACGTGGTTCACCCGCCCCGGCGCCGACATCATGAACTCGGTCATGCCTCTGGTGAAGCTCGACGGCAGGTCGGTGTCAGTGGAGAGGCCTTCCTCGAAACGAAGCGGTCCCCGATTTCCGGCCTGGTTGGATGCCGGGATGAGGTCGTAGGCGTAACTGCCCTTTTCTGGGTACTGCGGATCCGGGGCCAAACCCATGGCGCACTCCTTTTTCACCGGTTAGAAGAACAGTAGCCACGCCCGATTCATGCAATAGGACCACCGGCTAAGTGATCAACTAATCCCGTTCAACGTGGAACATCTACCATGAGAGCTATGTCAGACCTCTGGGCAGCCCAGACATCCATGCAAAGAGCAACCGGGACTGTTCCCAATAAAGGTGATGGTGGTCCCCAGAATGATCTACGGCAAGCTGTGACTCCCTACAGCGCACAACTGGGGGCACAGTCGAAGCTGTCACAACTGCAATCCCAGGCCGAGCCAGCCATCGCCGGGGCGGCGGGCAAGATGAACGACGCCATCAGCGCCGTCCTGAACCCGCTCTCGTCCGTGTTGGGCGGCTAGCCCGTGGCGCCGAGGACCAGGGCGTGGAAACGACCTCGACCTCAGGGACCATGAGCGAGCGGGACATGATGGTGGCGCAGGCCAGGCTGTCGACATAGTCGTCATGCACGCCCGCCTCGTTGGGTGCTTCTACGAGGAGATGGGCACCCTGGTAGCGCTTCTCGACGTCGATCATCTGCTGACGGAAACGCTTCCAGGTCTTGGTCCGGCGGGCTTTGGGATGCCCCGGCCAGGACAGCAAGCCCCGTTGCAGTAGCTGCTGGAGGTGCTTCCAGCGCATCGACTGCTCTACGATCTGGGAGGACAACGGCTCGACCTGGATCTTTGGGAGCAGGCGCTTGAGCCGGTCGGCGGCGACGTCGCCGACACCCTGGGCATCCACGCCCATCGCCACCACCGAGTAGTTGGAGAGGAAGTCGCAGATCCTGAAGTACTGGTTCTCCCACTCCTCACCGTGCATCTCCAGCCAGTTGAGGATCCGGTGGTCGTAGAGACCAAGCTCGTCGGGCCGGTCCCAGTCGACCCACATGACGGTGACGACCGTCGAGTCCATCTTGCGGGCGAAATCGATCCCGGCGATGAGCGGGCTACGCCAATAGCTGGGCACGATGCCCATGGAGGGGTCGCCAAGCTCATCCATCCGGCTCTCGGTGATGAGCATCCCCCGTTCCAGGAGCCAGTGGAGCGAATAGTTCATCCTGAACTCGTCGGCGTCCTCACCCAACCGCATGGCCTCGCCTCGAATATAGGCGGCATAGTTGCGATTGAACTTGGCGCAATATTTCCAGTCGAACCTGAAGAAGTTGGTCTTCCCGCCACGGCGCAGGGCCTGGCGCTTGTTGAACTGGATCGTCTTGTAGAAGACGCCCTTCTCCGTCGAGGGCGTCCCGGTCATGACCACCGTCGCCAGGTAGAAGGCGCCCATGGGGGAGATGGACTTGTTGAGCACGAACTCATCCACCGACTGTGACTCATCGATGAAGATGACGTGGTAGCTCTTCGACTCGATCTTGGCCCTGGGGTTGGCCGTCTGCATGGCACAGAAGCTCTGGCACTTCTTGAGCTTGACCTTCCGGCTACCAGGTCTCACCTGGTCATCGATGTCAGGGTCCTCCAGCATCTCCTGCGCTCTCTCCGACGTCAGGCGGTCGACGACTCTGCCAAACAGAGTCTCGACTTGCTGCTCGACGGGAGCAAAGCAGCCGATCATGACGCCCTTGGCGAACTTCTGTAGCGGTTCGAACTCCGGGAACATTTCCGCCAGCCGGGGCAGAAGGATCATCAGAGATGCGGCGATATTCGCCACCACTTCGGTCTTGCCTGATTGCCGGGAAAGCTCCCCGGTGATGGTGGCGCCGTCGCCGGAGATGACCGACTCGATGATCCGCCGCCCGAGCGCTGCCTGGTAGGGGAACATCCCGACGCCCGAGAAGATCACGGTGAACTCCCAGACCCGGTCGACCAGGCGGTCCACAAAGGCGACGTCGGCAGGGTCGAGGACGGCGGGGGCGAAGTCGGCCCAGTCCTCAGAGAGGTCGTCTTCGGCGAGAGGGATCTCCTCGTCCAGGGACGGATCCTCAACGTAGGTCACCGAAGAAGGCTACTGGTGGGCGGTTCGTCCCCCTTGACCACGCTTGCTCCCTGTGTTGGAAAAATCGACACCGAGGTATCAGCGTAGTTACAAACGGGTGGATATTTTCTTACGGAATCGGTTGCGGGGAGCCTCTGGGTGTGCCTACCCTCGCTCAGGGAGACCACACTCGGAGCCAAAGAGCCTTGAGCCAACAAGGCGGGTCCCGCAGGGTGGGGGGAAGGGAGACGGAGCCGTGACTGGTTCAGCAAGGTGGCTACGCCGACTGATCCTGATCGTCTTGGTCTTCGGAATGCTGGCTTTATTGCTGGTGGACTGCGACAACGACGGGCTGAGCGATGTCCTGCAACCGCCCGTCATCGCCGCTCTCTCGATCGAGATGCCCGCCCCGGCCTGTCGACGGGAACAACGCCAGGCCCAGCTACCAGCCCGGCACAGCCCGGCCATCATCCACGCCGCTACCGAATTGACCGAATCCACCCATCACTGGGTGGCGCTTCTCGCCCGCTGGACAAGCGTCTACTCGACAGGACCGCCCGCCTGAGGGCAGGGGGAACGCCGTGCGCCGAGGCGCAATGGCACCTGTAGATAGCTCAATAGACCGCTATTGACGCTTGTAGACGTGCCGAAAAAAATCTCCATCATAAAGGCGGCGTTCTACTTCGATTTTTTCGTCAATAGGGGGCTTGACACCGGGCGCCTACAGTGGAATGGTGACCAAACCACCCCTGGGGGGTGGTCTTAATAATCGGCTGTGAACTTACATAGGTGAGATTTAACTCACCGAAAGGTGAATCATATGGTCAAGGGCTTAGAAGAGCCTGGCCCCGACTCAGACCCCGTCTTCGACGGCGTCCATGAGTGGATGACTCAGAAGGCGCTCCGGCACCTGTCACGAGTCGTACCGGGGGAGAGACTCGACCTGGTGGACCACATCGTGAGGGACAGGTGCTTCCCTCCCAAGGAGACCTGGGGGGCGCTGATCGCCCTGGAGGACCAGGGCTGGCTAGAGCCAACTGGGACCGGCTTCAGAGTGATGAAGCTCTGGGAACAGTCTGAGCGAAAATTCTTTGAAAAACTTTACGCAAACGCCTGCGCCCCGCCCCCTCAGCGAGACACCCTGTCGGGTGCCAAGCCGACAGGGTGTCGAGCAGTGAAAAGCGAGACGAGCGCAGCGAGTCGAGCGACCCCACAAGACCCGCCGAGCGCAGCGAGGCCCCTAGAAGGTATGGAGGGGTCTGTCCCAAGTTACGGACCGGATCCAAAGTATCCGTCCAGCCTAAGGGTGCAGTTGGCGAGGATATTTTTCCCAGATCTCTGCCGTCAGCACAACATCATGATCCTGCCCGGTCAGTATGACTGGCGCCCCTTGGCTCGTGCCCTCAGGGGATGGGAGCAGGACTTCGGGATTAACCTGTTGATGGTTCGCCAGATGATGGAAGAGTTCGTCCGTCATCCCGAGTGGTGTCAGAACAAGACGTTCCCCTGGAAGGTCTTCCTGGCCCGGCGGGACAAGCTCATGGATCTGGTGAGCACTCAGCGGAGGCGAGATCCGGCCCGTTTCAGCAAGGGCCAGGATAGGAGCTTTTGGCTCAACCGGTCCAAACAAGACAGTCACACCTCTGGTGCAGAGTATTGGCTGAACCGTCTATGACCACGCCGATGAACAAAAGGAAGTCTCCACTGTGGCTCTACGGAGGACACAAACCCGCCACCGACGACTTCAAGGCCAACCCCCGCTGCAACTGCAAGGACCGGTGGCACTACTTTTTCAGCGACGATCTCGTGGACCAGGCCATCGCCAAGGGACTGTGTGCCACCTGTCCCATGCTGCACCCCTGCACCCGCTGGACCCTGGAGAACTACGAGTCCGTGGTCGACGGCATCTTCGCCGGGATGGACGCCGCCTGGCGGCGACGCATCTACTACGGCGTCGAGACGTACTGGGACTGGGCCAAAGAGTTCAACTATTCCCAGAGCGCCGCCAGGGCGGCAGCCCGCAAGCGGGCGAGGTTGGGCATCAGCAAGCGGAACCAACAAGAGGAGTTGTGATGCGAGACGTGTTCGCCCCGTACCGGGAAATGACGTTGAAGGACTACCAGGTGCAGAACGAATCCCAGGCGGCGACGGTCATTGCCGTCGGGGCCTACATCCAGACCCTGGAGGAGAACCGTGTGCATGGCAAGAGCCTCAGCTTGTTAGGTCCGAACGGCGTCGGCAAGACCATGATCGCCAGCATCGTCCTCAACGCCGCCCGGAACCTGGAGTACCGGGCTGAGGCCATCGAGTTTGCAAGCTATGTCAACCTGCACAAAGAGAAATGGAACCTCCACGACCTGCTCCGCCACGGCCACGACGACATGATTGACGCCTACATCCGAGTGCGCTCACACATCCGCTACATCCAAGGTCACCTGACCAAGAGCGCCGACTGGGTGCTCTTCGATGATGTGGGCCGAGAGTTCCCTTCGGAGTCGGGCTGGTCACAGAACGAACTCTTCGACACCTTACGCTTTCGTTGGAACCGTGGTCTTCCCTTCCTTCTCACCACCAACCTGCCACTTTCCGAGCTTGAACTGCGTTACACCATCGGCCTGGGCAGTTTTCTCAACGAGGCGAGCGAGATCATCTTGGTGGAAGGAGACGATTATCGATGGAGAAAGGGCAGCTTGGCACTTCAGTCCAGCAAAGGGTGATCTTCGTGTGGGAAGGCACCCTGGCCCATCTCCCCGACGGACCGGGACCAGGAGCAGTGGAGTCGATGTGCCGGAAGCTGGGCCGCTACGAGCGGGCCGTGGGCTACTGGAAGATCCATGACTCGACCGTGGCCGTCATCTGGACGCTGTTCCAGCGCACCCCGTTCCGCATCGACCTGGCCGTCACCACCCGTGAGGACCGCTTCGCCAAGGCGGTGGCTGATCTCTCTGACCGCAATGGCTGGCCCATCCGCTACGTCTTCGCCATGACCGCCCCCGCCCTGGGCCGGAGGCTCCCCTACATGGCCGACGTCGAGTGCGTGTACTACGGGCTGGCCGAGCAGCGCTTCAACTTCGGCCCCCACGGCTACTTCCTCGACACCCATCACGTCGGCCAGATCGCCTGATGGACATCGAATGGGCCACGCTGTCGAAGACGATCGACACGGGCGGCTTCGACGTCCTGGCCCAAGCCCACGTCGGGCAGGCCTTCTTCATGGATCCCGACAACGTCGACGTGTTCCAGTGGATGCGGGACCACTGGGAGCGCCACGGAAACACACCGGGCAAGGAGGCCTTCCACCACCGGTTCCCCGGCTATGCCCTGATCGACACGCCCGAGCCGCTCCAGTACTACCTGGGCGAGCTTCGGGACCAACGCAGCTACGCCCTGGTCACCTCGATGCTCGACAGCATCAAGGATCCAATGAAGCGGGGCGACTCAGCGGTAGCGGTCAAGATCCTCAACTCGTCCCTGGAGAACTTGCACGTCGAGATCGCCGACCTGCGGGACGAAGACCTGACCAAGACGACGGAGAACCGCTTGTCCTACTACGAGGAGCTTTCCCATTCCACCGGCATCAAGGGACTTCCTACGGGATTCCCGACGATGGACTTGGCCACCCAGGGTCTCCAGCCGGAGCAGTTGGTAACGCTGATAGGCCTCCAGAAGAGCTACAAGAGCATGATGATGATGAAGATGAACATCGGCTGCCACGCTGCCGGTGCCTGCACTTTGTTCGCCAGCTTCGAGATGAGCACGGCCGAGCAGGCCACCCGTCACGATGCCCTACGGGCGGGGGTCAGCCTGACCCGATTGCAGAACGGGCACCTGAACCCAGCGGAGCGCACCAAGCTGCGCCGCATGATGCATGGCCTGGAAGACCAAGCGCCAATGATATTCATTCACGATCCTGCCTCCACCACGACGGTATCAGCGATAGCCGCCAAGATCTCGCAGTACCGGCCCGAGGTCGTCTTCATCGACGGCACCTACCTGATGGACTCCGAGGTGCCCAACGTCGACCCGAACTCGCCCCAGGCATTGACGGCGATCACCCGATCACTCAAGCGTCTGGCTCAGAGGATGCAAATCCCCATCGTGCAGACCACCCAGGCATTGGGCTGGAAAACCCGCCAGCACCTGACGCTCGACTCCATCGGATATTCGTCCTCCTTCGCCCAGGACAGCGACGTGATTTTCGGCGTGGAGGAGATCAAGGAGGACGGCAAGGTCAGCGACAAGGAGTGCATGCTGAGGATCGTCGCCGCCCGGAACTGTCCGAAGAAGGACGTGCGCCTCCGACTCGACTGGGAACATGGGCAGATCACTGAGACCGACGAGATTCACTACACCTCCGACGACATGGGTGATGAAGCGTAAGGAGTGAACGATGAAGGTGAGCGAGTTGATTGACGAGCTACAGGCCTACCTGGATGCCAACGGTGATCATGAGGTAGTCGACGCTTACGACGATCCCATCCCCAGCCCGGAGGAAGTGGAGGGCGTCTGTGTCCTAGCGGAGAAGGCATGATCGAAGACCTGCTGGAAGATATCGGCGTCGAGGATCTCCGACCGATGTACGACGAGATCGGTGGACGCTGCCCGATGCACGAGCAGCGCACCGGGGAGCGGGAGAACCATCCCCGCCACTGGTCGATCAACCGGGGGACCGGGGTACACCATTGCTTTAGCTGCGGCTACAGCGGCTCGCTGGTCAAGCTGATCATCGACCTCACCAAGATGGGGCTGTGGGAGGCCTACCAACTGCTGCACCGCTTCGACGTCGACCTCGACCTTCCTGCGGAAGAGGTCTGGATCCCACCACTGCCCGCCGTCAAGGTAGAGGAGAAGCTGTCCGAGTTCGGCCCACCGCCGGAGCGGGCCATGAAGCGACGCCGCCTCAGGCCTGAGGCCGTCAAGCGCTTCGGGGTGCGCTGGGACGTCGAGGAGTCAGGCTGGGTTCTGCCCATCCACGGCCCCTCCGGTGACCTCTGGGGCTGGCAGATCAAGACACCGGACTGGGTGAGAAACCGCCCGCCCGGCATCCGTAAGAGCCTGACTCTCTTCGGGGTCAACATCCGCCACGATGGTGTCGGCGTGGTGCTGGTGGAGTCGCCCTTGGATGCCATGTACCTCGATGGCCTGGGCTACCCAGCCATGGCCACCTTCGGCGCCGAGATCAGCGACACTCAGATGCGTCTGGTCATCGAGCGCTTCGACGAACTGACCCTCAGCCTCGACAACGACAAGGCGGGCCGCAACGAGACCGAACGGCTCCTGGCCCTGCGCTGGCACCACCGCCTGCCGATCCACATCTTCGACTACCGGGGCGTGACGGCCAAGGACCCAGGCGAGTGCACCCCCGAGCAGATCCACGCCGTCATGGCCGATGCGCCCCTGGCCGCATTCTGGTCGACCTGATGCCCTTCGCCGGGAAGCTCTATGACTTTCAGGAGGAGGCCGTCGAGCGCATGATCAAGATGCGCTGCCTCCTCTTGGCGATGGAGATGGGTCTGGGCAAGACCATCTGTGCCATAGCTGCCATCGAGCGGCTCATCGATGATGGCGAGATCGCCGCCGGGTTCATCATCTGTCCGGCCTCCATCAAGCTGCAGTGGGCCAGGATGATCGAGCAGTTCGCCGAGGACGCCAGCGTGATCGTGGCGTCAGGATCGCCTGACGCCAGGCAGGAGCAATACCGGGCCTACATGAACGGCGGAGCCGAGTACTTGATCATGAACCCAGAGACCATGGTCCGGGACTGGGAGGTCATCCGCAAGCTGCCACGGGACTACATCGTCACCGACGAAGCCCAGTGGTTCAAGAACTTCAAGCCCCGGCGATCCAAGCGCATCAAGCGGCTCAAGGCCGAGTACCGCTGGGCGCTGACCGGCCAGCCGATCGAGAACCGGGCCGAGGAGGCCTTCTCCATCATGGAATGGGTGGACGCTCAGGTATTGGGCGACTACCGGGTCTTCGACCGAGCCTTCTGCGTCCGGGACAACTGGGGCCGGGTGCGGGTCTACAAGAACCTGCCGACACTGCACCGGCTCCTGTCCGACCACATGGTCAGGCACACCAGGGCGCAGGTCGCCGACCAGCTTCCCGCCGTGAGCGAACAGACCATCCCCGTTGAGATGGATGTCGAGGGCGCCCGGCTCTACCGCAAGATCGTTCATGATCTGGAGAGTGACCTGTCCGAGGCGATCTCCACCTTCGGCAACTTCAACCTCTGGTCGTACTACCAAGGCGACGACGTCGGCGAGGCCAGAGGCCGGATCATGAGCAAGCTCGTGTGCCTCCGCATGCTCTGTGATCACCCCGAGTTGCTGCGGATCTCTGCCGCTCACTTCCGGGGCGACCTTCACGGCGGTCAGATCGGATCCGAATACGCCCAGCTACTCCATGAGACGGGGCGGTTGGAGGGGCTGAAGAAGACGCCCAAGCTCGACGCCACCGTCGACCTGATCTCCACCATCCTGGAGGCCGACCCGGCCAACAAGGTGGTCGTCTTCTCCTTCTTCAAGGCCATGCTCGACCTGCTAGGCGCCGCCACCACCGGGATGACCAAGAGCGTGTTGTTCACCGGAGCGGTTAGCCAGAAGGGACGTGACCAGGCCAAGCAACAGTTCGCCAATGACGCCGAAACCAGACTGTTCCTCTCCAGCGATGCGGGCGGAGTCGGCCTCGACCTGCCCATGGCGAACTATTTGATCAGCTATGACCTGCCCTGGTCGGCGGGCGCCTACGCCCAGCGGCAATCACGAATCATACGTCTGTCATCTGTTTGGCCCCGCATCACCCTTGTGTCCCTCCAGGTATCTGGAAGTGTCGAGGAATACCAGGCTCGCCTGCTGGAACAGAAGAAGAAGGTGGCCGATGCCGTGGTGGACGGCGTAGGTATCAGCCCCAAGGGACGCCTGAACCTGGATCTCCAGAGCCTCAGTGCTTTCCTTGGGATGAGCGTTGTCTGAGGAAATTCTGCGGGAACTTTCCGCCAGGTGCTGATTGCAGAAGAGCAAGGTGCTAAAGCTGAGGGGACTCCTAGAACGAAGGAGGAACAGATGTACTTCGTAGTGGTCACACATTTGGATGGTTACACTTCGCCAGATATTATCGGCCCCCTCAGAGAAGAAGATCTGGACAGCCCAGAATATCGACTCTGGGAGGCTGGTCATCTTGATGAAGGTCGATGGCCTTCGGTTCAGATGCCCGTGAGCTTGAGTGACGCTCTCCTGGACATCGGAGAACCCAGTGCAGGAATATGACCCTCAGCTAGACAATAAACATGGTTGGTCTCTCATCACCAAGTTCAAGTACGGAATCGTCAAAATTTGGCTACGACTCGTCCACGAATCCGGTGCATCAGTGGCCGCTGCCTATGGACGACCTCACAACCGGACCATCACACTCGACCTCACTTGTGGCAACGGGGAGTCGATCACGACGGAGTGGTTCGAAAGCCAAATCTGGGGACTGGCACTACAACAAAGTCGGATCCAGGCGATACGTGGAATCCCACAACTAGTGTGTGGAAACGAGAGAAACATACAGGAGTTTAAATCTCTACGACACCATACATCCCAGAACCTCGCACCCTGGGAAGAACTCACACAGGTCTCGGAAACCCAGTGGAAGGCAACGAACCTGGAGATAGAGCTTCACCAACGTGACAGTCGGGGAGTAGCACTCAGTGACTACGGATTCGGAGATCTTGTCATCGTCATCATCGACGGCAACACCATTGATATGAGTGCCGGGGTGGTAAACCCAGAGGAACTCGTCGGTCTTACTCAACGAGGAGCGATCGTTTTCGTATTCACGACTATGAAAACTCAAGAACGAATTCGATACCTGCCGTTTGAAGAGAGGCGCATCGACTGGCGTCTACTCCTGAACACGGTACATCTGCTGACTGTTCCATCCCTGGCCCTTCAGGACAGCCTCTACGTAGTCCAACACGGCTTCGGGAAATGGATCTGGGAGATGACGGCACTATCAGCGTGGCGACCACAGTTCGACAACGCCATCGAGATGGTAGCGAAATCAATGAAGGATCTGCCAAAGGAAGCCGGGGGAAACCCACAAGGTGGTCTAGACATCACCATCATCAGTCATCAGGATGACCAGAAGCAAGTGCTTGCGCTCTGGAGAGAGGCGACCGTCCTGGAGAAAGAGGAAAAGGCAATCAGGGAGAGGAAGGTCAAATTCAGTAACAACTCAATAAATGCACACAAGACCATGCGACGAAGGCGGGAGCAAGAGCTATGACGCTGAACTTCAACGACCTGAAGATCCATCCGGTTGCCGCTGCGTTCCCTCCGCTTGAGGGGGATGACTTCGACAACCTCGTAGAAAGTGTCCGTGCCAACGGGCTTCTGGAGGACCTGACGATCACCGCAGACGAGACGATCCTCGTTGACGGGATCAACCGTGGTCAGGCCTGCCTCAAGGCGGGCATACCCCTACGATTCACCAAACTGGCGTCGAACATCTCCGAAGACGAGATCCGAGCCTTCATCCTGGCGAAGAACCTCGACCGCCGCCATCTCGACGCCGGGCAGATTGCAGGTGTCGCTCTGGCACTGGAGAAGGTCTACGCCGCCGAAGGCAAGGAACAGCAGCGTCAGGCTGGTGGTAGCAAGCCTGGTCATCGTGGTGGGGGTCGGAAAGTATCGCTTCAGCCGGATCCGGCTGAAGCGAAGAAGAACAACCCACAGGCAGCCGAGCGAGCGGCTAAGGACACTGGGGCCAGTGCTACTTCGGTGAAGGACATGAAGCGTCTAGAGAAGAACGCTCCTGACCTCCACAAGAAGGTGTTCACCGGGAAGATGACCCTCAACGCCGCACTCAAGGAACTGAAGGAAAGGGAACGTCGGCACAAGGAATCCCTCGCCCTGAATCCAAAGGAGGAAAAGCCAACTCCCGTGAAACTCATACTGAAAACTCACGAAGGAGTGGATGTCGAATATCCGAAGCCAAAGTCAAAGGCGACCTTCCAGCGAGTCAACGAGCAGATAGCGTGGGCCGGATGGTCATGGAACCCGGTGACGGGTTGCCTCCACGGATGCAAGTACTGCTATGCCCGTGAGATCGCAATGAACAATGAGTACTACCCAGTGGGATTCACTCCGCTGTTTCATCATCAACGACTAGAGGCCCCGGCGAATACCAAGGTTCCGACCGAGGCTGGGCAGGACCCTGTACTTGGCCGGGTGTTCGTCTGCTCCATGGCAGACCTGTATGGCGCCTGGGTCCCTGAGGACTGGATCAAACAGGTTCACCAAGCGTGCATCGACTGCCCTCAGTGGGAGTATCTGTTCCTGACCAAGTTCCCCAGCCGCTACACCAAGCTGGGGGACCTTCCCAAGACAGCATGGCTGGGTACGACCGTGGACTCGCAGCGCCGGGTGGCTGTTGCCGAGTCAGTGTTCCGTGACATCAGCGATGTCCGAGCCAAGTGGCTCTCGCTGGAGCCACTCCTGGAACCACTCCGGTTCAAGGACCTATCAGTGTTCGACTTTGTGGTGGTCGGAGCGCAGTCTCGGACCATACAGCCGGACATCGGGCGAGTCGATGAGATCGCCCCGAAGTTCGAGTGGGTAGCCGACATCTGGCACCAAGCGAAGGAGGCGGGATGTCGAGTGTTCCTAAAGCCGAATCTGATGCCCCCGCCGGATCCAAAGGGGACAAAGCCAGGAATGTTGCTACCGGAGGAAGTACCAATCTTGCATGATACCCGAAGGGGAAGAAAACCATGACGAGCGAGGCATTCATCGAGGAAGACGACAGAGAGGGCATATTTGAAGTCATTGACTACGCCGTAAGCCAACGAGGACCAGAAGAGTTCAGAGTAGCGATAGAGATGAGAAACATCGGCCAGTATTGTGGCGCACTCACTCACGATGAATTTCATAAGTTTCTTGCCTGGATTAGGTTGTGGCAGGAGCTTCCACCGTTGATACTGATGGATCCAATGACAACCTTTAGTTTCATTGTGCCTGATCCTGAGGATGACAAGAACTGACCATTGGACCCCGGTACCTCTTCTGTGGATCTCGCCTCACCGACGACACCCTGCTCATGCGAGCGCTACTGGAGGGGCTGAATACCCAGGCACGCCAGTGGACTGAGACGATCACTATCTTGGATAACGGGACGCTCCAGGGACTTGAGGGAGAAGTGAGTTCCTTCAGGTACCTGGAGCATCGTCATGTCAAGCAGGAGGCGAGGCCCAACATCGTGGTGGCGTTTATGGACCGTCTTTCCCAGAATCGTGAGACAGAGAAGACGCTGATACGTGCAGAGAGCGAGGGGATCCCGGCCTTCATCATCAGTAGATACGACGATGGAAACTTTCCGCTATAGCCCTTCTGGCCGGGGTGGCGCCGTTACCATTCGGACATGGGAAGGCTGCGACGACGTGAAGAAGAGGAGATAGACCTCAACCGGCTCCGCCAGGATGTCAATGGTTGGTGGGCGATCAAGGCCCAGTCAAAGCTCATCGCCAAGCATCTGAGCGACGGGCGAGATACGCTCATGAAAATAGTGCAGCGCCATGGCATCACCGATCCAACCAATGGATCCATTTTCCTGGATCTGGACGAGCCGGTCAGCGACCGGAAGATCCTCAAGCTCAAGGCGCAGCGCTCTGTCACCAACGGGCTGAACCCCGATGCCGCCGAGCAGATCCTCAAGGCCAAGGGACTGTGGGACGAGATGATCGAGTGGGTGCCGCAGTTGGACCAGGGCAAGGTCCACGCCGCCTTCTATGACAAGAAGATCAGCGAGGACGAGTTGTCCCGCATGTTCCCCCAGGCGATCCACTTCAGCTTGATCCTGCTGGACGACAGTGACAAGCCGGTGTCGTGATGGAGGCATTCCAGCATCTGGCCGATGAGTACTACCCCGGCTCCAAGCGGAAGCGACGGGAGTCTATCCCGATGCGCCAGTCCCGTCTGCGGGCCGAGCGGGCCGAGGCCAGGGCTGACGATTCCTGGGACGCCCGGCCCTGGTTGAAGCATCTGCCCGACGGCCGAGAAGTGGAGATGTTCCCCATCGGGGCCTTGGCAAGAGCCTTGGGCCGGAACTCCGTCACCATCCGGCGCTGGATCCGCCTGGGCCTGCTGCCCAGGGCGACCTATCAGACCAAGCCCCTGGCCGGTACCCGTGGCGACGCAGGCAGGCGTCTATGGACCCGTCGCCAGATCGAGGGGATCGCCCGGATAGCCGAAGAGGAAGGACTGCTTAGCGACAACCCACCCCGAATGCAGGCCACTCGTTTCACCCAGAGAGTCGTAGCTCACTGGAGAGAGTGGCTATGAAGCTGTCCAAGTCTCGGCGCTATTTGATCCGAATCCGGGACTATGAGACCACCACGGTCGAGGTCGGCGCCGAGATCAGCCACTACGACATCGGATACGACGACCAGTCCTGGGCCGAGGCCACTGCCCAGCAACGGGTCTCACAGACCAAGAAGCTCCGGGATCTCTTGGACCACGAAGTCGACCGGCTCGCCAGGGAGGAACTGGAGATCGTCGCCGACTGGTCAGAGATCACCCCGAACCTTGCTGATGACTACCTGAAATCCACTGCCCCCATGCAAAGGAACCAATATGCCGAGAAGACTGACTCGCACACCCCGTCCAGCCGAAGACTACGAAGAGGAGCGTCCACGCCGCCTTCATCGAGGCCCCTCCGACCAGCGTGATGGCGCTGATGACAGCGACCTGGCCGTCGCCAAGGGCTGGGAAGGCTATCGGCGCACCAAGGCCAACGCTCCCTCCAAGTGGTCGAAGCTGTTCAAGGTCCCTGACGAGGAGGGCTTGATCCTGTTCTTGGAGG
>Ga0137410_10001080_pt1 | contig 18790 bp, 17 predicted proteins | sample CZODoug1_16funga_FD_108878 | JGI IMG/M metagenome (GOLD analysis project Ga0137410, IMG submission 108878) | Vadose zone soil fungal communities from Angelo Coast Range Reserve, California, USA - CZODoug1_16fungal (Illumina Assembly) | ecosystem: Environmental > Terrestrial > Soil > Vadose zone... | reverse complement strand
GGACGGCGTGGTCACGGTCAGTGGCCCCGTCGTGGCGCCCGCGGGCACGGTGGCCTGGATCGCCGTGGCGGAGGTCACCGTGAACGTCGCGCTCACCCCGTTGAACGCCACCGCCGTGGCGCCGGTGAAATTCGTGCCGTTGATCGTCACGCTGGTCCCCACCGGGCCGCTCGTGGGGGTGAAGCTCGCGATGGTCGGCAGCGCCGGCCCGTTGGCATCGCCGCCCTCCCATCCCATGAACGTGAACGCGGGGGTCAACGCCTCGATGCCGACGTCACCGGTGGGGTAGGAGCCGTCGGTGGTGAACGTGAACTGCGAGACGCCGTTCCTGAACACTTCGAGGGTGTTTCCGTCGGCGGTCAGCCGCCACTTGTCTCCAGGGAGGATCGCTGCCGGCGTGAAGAAGCGGACGGGCGTGAAGCCCCCGTCCTGGGGGTTGTCCTTGCCGACCTTGTAGATCCCCGAAGACGACGGGTTGTCGACCCAGAGGAACAGGAGCCATCCCGTCTTGTCGGGGCTATTGCGGTCGATACGCACGATCGGCCCGCCGCCGCTGCCGCTGGCCACCGTGCCCAGCGTGACCTCGGAGTATTGCTTCTGAGGCGGCGCGATCCCCCAAGCGCCCGAGATGTTGTGACCGGCATTCTTGCCGATGACGACACCGCCCGCCTTCCTGAATCCGGAATAGCCCGGCAGCGGGAACCAGCGGTCCCCTTCGTCCAGCGGATCCTCGACGCCGGCGAAATTCGAGGAGGCCCAGGTCCCCGCCGAGGCGGGGGCGGCGCCGGTCGACCACGAGGCGATCGTCCCATTCGTCTCCGGAGGGCCGGGGACGTACGCGAGGATCCCCGTCGTTCCCGTATCGTACCGGGTCGCATCCCTGCCGGTGTTGTAGATGAATTCGCGGACCCCGTTCTTGATCCCGTAGAGCACGGGCCCCCGCGCGATCAACCGGATTCGATCTCCGTCGGCGAACGCCGAATGCGGGACGAGCGATGCCGCGCTGTATCCGATTCCGTCCGCGACGATCCGATAGAGGAAGTTGTTCTGTCCGTTCGCGAAGCTTCCCCAATACATGTAGAGGCTGTCGATCGCGGGACCGGACGTCTGGACGCGAACCGTCGCGCCGACATAGCTGAACTCGTTCCCGATGTGCCCGACGACGACCTCCGAGTAGTGGTCGTTAGGGACGGCCGCCGTCGTGCGCGCGACGGCATGATTGTTATGCCTGCCGTCGAATCGGTCGATGAAGGCCCCGTTGTTCTTCTGGAACTGGGTGTGGTCGGGAGCCATGGAGAACATCGGCTGCCAGGCGCCGTTCTCGACCAGCGGGTTCTCCACGCCGGCAAAATTGGAGGACGCGATGGGTTCCGCGACCGCGACGGCGGGGAGGAGAGAGGCGAGGGCCAGGCAGGTCAGAAATCGACGCAGATCGGGCTGACGCAGCGCGCGCTCGACGAGGTTCACGGGGGGCGGCTCCTGTCCAGTGCGCGTTTACGGTATTCTTCCCGTCTTGACGCGACTTGGGCGGTGACTTAGCAACGCGCTTGCCAGATCGGACCGCGCGCCGGGATCGGCGAAATGCCTGAATAGTCGACTCTTTTACGTACAGAGGACCCGCCCCGTACGCGGTCACCGGTAAGAAGGTGTCGATCGAGCCCGGTCCACCACCCTATTTATTACCGTTGCCGCTTTGCGGCGGGGCTGTCGCGCGGCGACACGTGGAGCGCTCTGCCGCCCGCTCCCGGCACAGTCAACCCTCTTCGCCCACCTGGAACGCCGCCGCGTAGCGGATCCCCCAGTCGGGTCTTGTCTTGTCCAAGGGCTCCAAACCCCAGTATTTGCACGGCCAGTCGACCCGCAGAGACCTGTCGCCGTCGTGGATGCCTTCCAGCAGGTCGCGGACGGGCTTCCAACCGAGATCGCTTGCCACCTTGGTCCGGACGTCCAGGTCGACCCCTGACACGAAGAGATGGCCGCCCGGTGCGACCAATCGCGCGATGCCCCTCAGGCAGCGCTCCGCGTCGGCGGGAGCCATGTGGCAGAGGAACCGGTTGGCCACCACGATGTCCTGAGGACCCAAGGCATCGCGCATTCCTGGATCCCCGGCATCGCCCGCGCGCCAGGTGATCCCTTCCTTGAGCCACGGCTTGATGGCCAGCCGCTCGCCCTCGGCGTCGAACATCTCCCTGATCTCCTCGGCAGTCATCAGGGCGCAGATCGGCTCCCGAACGAGGTCGGACACGCCGCGCGAGTAGACTCCTTCGCGGGCACATTCCAGCGCGGCCGCCGAGATGTCCACCGCGTGCATGACGAACTGGCTGCCCGGATGCATCGAGCGGAGCGTCCAGCGGATGGAATAGGCCTCCGCCCCGTTGCTGCACCCGAGGACGGCGATCTTCACGGGACGGCGCCTGGCGGTCGGGTCCGCCAGCCGGCGGATCAACTCCAGCTCGGGTCGGTTCCTGAAGAAGAAAGTGCCCAGGAACATCTCTCGAGCGGAGTGCAGCCCTGCCAGGGAATGCAAGAAGCGGCCGTACGAGACGACCGGCCCGAAGGCCGCGATCCACCGGGGGAGACGGCGCCAGACCCAATCGGTCAGGCGCAGGTACGCGCCCACCGGAGACCTCCCCAGGATGCGCGCCTTTGCCATCGTCCCCAGGATCGCCTCAGGCATCAGGAAGCCTCGAAGAGTCTGGCGATGCGGGCGTACTGCTCGTCGAGCGAGCTCCGATACTCCTCCGCCTTCCTTTCGATGAGCGACCGTGTGGCGCCTGCGTTCCGCTCGAGCCGGGTGAATCGCTCGACGAGCCCGTCCACGCCCGGGGCATCGATGTCCTGGCAGTACTCCGCCAAGCCGAGCCCCGACATCAGCGAGGTGATCTTCTCGTGATACGAGAGCGCCACGACGGGCTTGTTGAGCATCAGCGCCAGCAGGATGTTGTGGAACCGCGTGGCGACGACCATGTCGGTCTTCGCCAGCTGCGCGATGAGCTGCTCGACTGAGGAGACGGGGACGTCGACGATCCTGCCCCTGGCCCTGGCCGGATGCTCTTGCAGCATCGCCTTCACGTCTCCCTTGACGCGCGTGTCGTAGGACACGTCGCCGATGAGCAGCTGGACGGTGTAGTCGCGATCGAGCAGCCAGGCCACGAAGGCGGTCACCTTCTCGAGGTAACGTCGATAGGCGCCCTCGCCTTCCTCGGGGCGGCTGCGCCTGCCGTAGTAGTCCATCAGGCCGATGCCGATGACGCGAGGCTTCCCGTTGCGCTGCGGCGGGCGAGGGACCTCCGGCGTCAAGCTGAAGGCCAGATCGGGGTAGACCGAATCGGCCTGGGTCCTGAAGCCGATGCGGGCGAGGTAATCCTTGGAGAAGCCGTCGCGGTAGGACCGGTAGTCCGCCAGCGAGATGGCGGATTTCACGATCCACCTGCTGAGCGGGTCTTCGATCGGACCGGCGCCGACGCTGACGAACAGCAACTTGCAGCGGCGCGCTTTTGCGAGGAGCGCCCACTTGAGTATCTCGTAGTGCAGGTCGAGCGGTTCGATGCCGAAGTCGCCCAGCATCCCGGTGCCGGTCATCACCAGCATGCTGGTGTCCTTCAATACCCTGAACGCCTTGAGCCACTGGACCAGCTCCAGCGGGAGACGGACGAACACCCGCCGCAAGAGCCTGATCAGCGGGTTCCTCGCCGCCTTGCTCGCACCGGAGGACCTGGCGTAGCGAGAGGACATCTGGAACGCGGGGATGTGGTGTGTCGCCGCCGCGTCTTGCGGGGCGGGGCAGACGCAGTTCACCGCCGCGTGCGGGAAATACTTTCGAACATTGTGAAGGATCGCCTTCAACGTGTATTCGTTGCCCAGGTTTTGCGTGCCGAAGTTGCCGAACAAGGTGATCGTCTGCTTCATCTGGGCCGGCTCCGTCCCTCTCCCTGTGATCCCCACATCCAATGTAACGCACGCCGGCCGGGCAAGAGACCTCCGTCGCGTCGTAGGCGCGCGTCTCTCACCTCGGCGCCTCGCCCTGCCCGTTGCGGAGGAAGCGGGCGACGGCGCCCTGGACGGCGCCCCTCTCGCAGGCCGGCGCGCGGTGGCCGCAGCGCCCGTCCAGCACGAGCACCTCGGCGCGCGCCAGCCGGGCGAACTCGAGCGCCGGCGCGGGATCGACCGCATCGTCCCGTTCCGGGACGACGACGAGCAGCCTCGCGCGGACCGCGGCCACGGCCCGCTGCATCGACCCGCCGAAGGGCGCGGACACGTCGAGCGCGGCCATCGCTCCTGCTTGCCTGTCGAAGTCGTCCGGATCGATGATCAGCTGCCGGAAGGCGTCGCGCGGCGCGCCGCGCTGCAACGACCGCGCGGCCCGCTTCCAGGCCGGGTCGCGCCGGACCTCGTCCGTCCACCCGGACCATCGCTGCCGGTCCGCGAGAGAGGACCGGGGAGATCCGGCGATGGCGATCGCGCTGTCGAGGAACTGCGGATGCGAAGTGGCCCACTGGAACGCCTGCATGCCGCCGGCCGAGGTCCCGATCACCGCCTTGAGGTGCGACACGCCGAGTACCCGCGTGAGCAGCTGGTACTGGCCCTCCACCACGTCGCGCATGGAGAAGCGCGGGAACGCGCTGCCGCGCTGACCTTCGCCGTTGGAGGGCGAAGAGGAGACGCCGTTCCCGAACGCATCGACCGCGATCGCGTAGATTCCGGAAGGGTCCAGCAGGGTGCCGGAGGTGACCTGGCGCAACACTTCCCGCGACGTTCCCATCATCCAGGGAGTGAGCAGGACCGCGTTGGAGCGGGCGGCGTCGAGCTCTCCGGAAGTCCGGTAACCGACACGGCACCCGCGGATGATCTCGCCGTTCTCCAGGGTGAAATCGCCGAGGTCGGCGAAGCGCTGCTCGGGGACGCAGGCGAGGGAGAGAGCGAGGAGCGCAGCCAGAGACCACGGCGAGGGCCTGCGGACCAGGTTGACTGCAATCCTCGGTGGCACGCCCAAGTGGTCAACCCCAGCGAGATAGGTTGCACGTCCGTCGCCTTCTGGGAGAAGATTACACCCTGCGACCAAAGCACTAGATCCGTGAGGGGCGGAAATGCCAGATGCTGGACTGCGCCACGGCGACGTGGTCGAGGTGAAGAACGCGGCGGAGATCCTCTCCACGCTCGACGACGGAGGCGCGCTCGAGGGCCTCCCCTTCATGCCCGAGATGGTGCAGTACTGCGGCCACTCCTTCGTGGTGGACAAGCGGGCAAACAAGGTCTGCGATACCGTCCACTACACCGGCAGTCGCCACTTGCCCGACGCCGTGCTCCTCGTCGAGCTCCGCTGCGACGGCTCCGGGCACGACGGCTGCCAGGCCGAATGCCGACCGTTCTGGAAGGAAGCCTGGTTGCGCCGCGTGGACGGCGCGACCGCGCAGCCCCCGCCCCCGGACGAGGAAGCCACTGCCGCCCTCCTGCAGCTCACCCGCCGCAATACGACGCAGACCGTCTGCTCCGAGGGGAAGACGGAGGTCCGTTACCGCTGCCAGGCCACGGACCTCCCCGGCGCCTCCCAGCACCTCAGGCTCTGGGATCCCCGCCCCTACTTTCGCGAGTGCCAGAACGGCAACGTCCCGGTAGGTCGCTTCCTCCGTGTCATGACGCGCGCCGCGATCCAGGAGCCTTTGCGCAAGCTCGGGCTGGTGAACGAGGTCCATCTCCCGGGCACGCGCACGGCCGAGAAGAAGCCGGAACCCACTCTCGACCTGCAACCCGGCGAACGGGTGCAAGTGAAATCGAAGGAGGAGATCGCCGCCACGCTGAACGCGCAAGGCCGCAACCGCGGGCTGTGGTTCGACCGGGAGATGTTGCCCTACTGCGGGGGCATCTTCGAGGTCCGGCGCCGCATCAGCCGCTTCATCGACGATCGCAGCGGCAAGATGATCGATTTGAAGTCGGAGGCGGTCACGCTTCAGGGGGTCGTCTGCTCGGGCGACCTGAGCCTGCGCCGCTGGTTCTGCCCGCGCGCCATCTACCCCTTCTGGCGCGAGAGTTGGCTCCGGCGCGTGGATCCCGGGGTCACGCCCGCCGGACCTCGTCCGCCAGCGACCTGAGGCGGGCTTCCCGCGCCAGCATCCCAGGCGGCGGCGCCACCCCGACCGACTCCAGGATCGTCCGGAGGCGATGGACCCAGTCGTGCCGGAGGAGCGCGTTCGCCACGTTGTCCTTGCGGATGCGCGCCTGGCGGGAGGGATCGGCGTCCAGCTCCTCGATCCGGCTCGCCACCTCGGGGGCGTCGAACGGCATGGGGATCACGGCGTCCGGCCAGTCGAAGCGCTCGCGGAACTCCTCGATGTTGGGAGGATCGCCCAGGACGATCGCCCCGGCCGCGGCGCCCTCGAAGAACCGCCCGGCGATCTCGTCACGGCCACGAGTCAGCTCGGGCTGGTTGGCTCGCGCGCGGTTGGCGATGAAGTACCGGCTCCGCTTGAGCAGGTTGGCGAGCAGGAAGCGGTGCTCGGCGCCGCTGCTGACGTGGAAGGTGACCTGCTTCGCCGCCGGCTTGACGGTGTCGTAGTAGTAGAAGAACCGCCCCTGCCGCGCACGCTCGAGCAGCTTCTCGTGCGTCACGGGCGAGCGGCGGCCGATGTTGCAGACGTCGATCGACCGGAGCGGCGGGTCCGGCCAGGGGCAGAATCGCAGCGTGTCCACTCCCTGCGGCATGTACGTGCAGGGCCGCCCGATCACCTTCGACACCGTGCCGATCACGTGCTGGGCGGCGATGAACACGTGATCGAACTCGCTGAGCAGCTCGAGCAGGTATCCGGGAAGCATCTCGGCCCACGCTTCCACGATGAAGCAGACCGCCTTGCGGCAGCGCTTGCGCCACTCGGGAACGCAGCTCAGCGCGAAGAGCTGGTGGGGGTGGCTGAAGACGGGCAAGAACAGGTCGTACTCCTTGTCCAGCAGGCGCGGCGCGAGCGGGCGGACGAGAGCGCCCGCCAGGTCGCGCGAGCCGCTCAGGCAGCGGACCAGCTTGTACGCCTTGCGCGAGAGCTCCACGCGGCCGAGCCTCTCGGGAGCGGCCATGTCCGCGTCGACGACGGAGGAGACGACGTCCTCGAACTCGTACTGCGCGCAATACGCCACCACGTCCTCGACCTTGCGCAGCGAGAGCAGGAGGGCGTCCGGCATGTGCCTTGGGACTCTCAGAACACGGCCTTTCGGCAGTAGAAGGCCTCGGCGACCGACTCGGGAGCGACGCACTCCATTCCCCGGATCCGGGCCACGGCCTGGAACAGATCGGCGCTGAACCATTGCTTGCCGGCCTGCGTGGCGTAGTGCTGCAGCAGCAGCGCGATCTTCCGCTCCAGGGTGGCGCGCGAGAGCGGCGCGAAGAAATTGGGCGTTCCGAAGTCGCCGTCGAACTTGGGAATCTCGTACTCGAGGATGAGGTGGTTCCGCCAGGTGTTCCAGGTCAGATCGGAGATCAGCCGGTGGTCCTGGTGCAGGTCCCCCCGGTAATGGGTGAAGATCACGTCGGGGACGAATTCCCTCTTGACGGCTTCGAGCTCCTCCTTGACCGCGGCGCCCGACCACGGCAGGTAGCCGTCCCGGTAGTCGCGGACGACGACCGTCGCCTGCGAGACGCCGCCGAGGAACGCGGCGGCCGACGCTCGGGCCTCGGCGGCGCGCTCGGGCGTGGCGGAGAACACCACCCACCGGACCTCGAGATCGGAGCGCTCGGCGGCGAGGCGCAGGGCAGTGCCGCCGCAACCGATCTCGATATCGTCCGCGTGCGCCCCCAGGAAGAGGATGCGCCGCGCGTCCGGACCCTGGAGGATCGACAGCTTGCGCATCAGCGAAGGACTGGGTGCGGCGCGCCGTTCTTCCACACTTCCCAAGGCACCTGGCCGCGCATGTACAGGTCCTCGAGCAGCTGCTTCTCCTTGAACGTATCCATGCACGCCCAGAAGCCGTCGTGGGGATACGAGAGCAGCTTGCCGGCGACCGCCAGGCGCTGGAACGGCTCCTGGACCAACTCCTCGCCGGGCCGCATCCAGTCGAAGATCTCCGACCGCATGACGAAGAAGCCGCCGTTGATGCGCATGCCGACCTCGCGGACGTGGCGGATGCTGGTCACCTTCCCGCCGTCCTGCACCGAGACCAGGTGGAAGGTGGCCGGAGGGACGACTCCCGCGAACGAGGCGACCGCGTCGTTGCGCTGGAAGTGCTCGAGCATGGCCGGCAGCGGCAGATCGGAAAGCCCGTCGCTGTAGTTGGCGAGGAAGGTCTCCTCCCCGCGCAGGAACGGCTGCACCGCCTTCAGCCGCATCCCGATGTTCGAGGTGAGGCCGGTATCGACGAAGGTGATCTTCCAGTCGTGGATGTCGCTCGCGAGCAGGTCGACCTTCTTCCCTCCCTCGCTGATGACGAAGTCGTTGGTGACGGTCTCGTCGTAGTCGAGGAAGTACCGCTTGATGCAGTCGCCCTTGTAACCCAGGCAGAGGATGAACTCCTTGTGACCGTAATGCGCGTAGTAGCGCATCACATGCCAGAGGATCGGCCGGTAGCCGACCGGCACCATGGGCTTGGGGATCGTCTCCGAGTACTCGCGGAGCCTCATGCCCAGACCGCCGCAGAAGATCACGACCTTCACAAGCGCCCCCTATCCCTCAAGCCCGCTGCGCGAAGCGCAGGCGCCGGCGTCGCGAGGTGCTCCTCGAGCCAGGTCTCTCCGCGGAAGTGCCGGTACTGCTCCGCGCGCAGCCGGTCGGCGATCCGCCCCTCGGGCAGCTCGACGTCGCCGTACGTCAGCACCTGGTCCTTGGAGATGCTTCGCCGCAGCTTGCAGCCCTCGACCAGTCCTTCTGGCAGGTAGCGGTTGGCGCTCATCTCCTCCGCGTTCACCGCCTCGCCGTAGGTCATGTACATGCCGTACTCGTCGAGGACCTCGCCGGCCTTCAGGTCGCGCTTGGCCACGGCGCACACCTCGACCACAGGTCCCCCCAGGGGGGGCGCCAGCTCGTCCCGGAACAGGACGACGCGAGCGATCGAGAATGGCGTCTCGAAATGGACCAGGTGGTACGGGGTCCAGAACGGGTACAGCGGACCTTCGCCCATCTTGTAGAGATTCAGGTAGTGGCGCTGCTTGGGATCCGGGTGCTCGGCCAGCACGAACACCTTGATCAGCGGAGGCCCCACCGTGTAGTCGACGATTCCGCCCAGCGCCCGCGCTTCCTCCAGATCGTAGAGCTTCTGGATCTCCAGGATCGAGCCGTCGTACTTGAGACCGCGCGACATCCCGCGCGAGCGCACCTTGAAGCCGGTCGCATTCGCGACGATCGACTGCTCGAAGCTGATCTTCGAGCCATCCGCGAAGGAGGTGACCATGGCGGGGTTCTGCGCCCAGCGCTCGGCCCACCCCTTCTGCGTGGTCGGGTTGCGATAGGGGTCCTGCAACCCCTTCACGTTGCCGACCACTCGCGGCGTCAAGCCGAGCCCCTTGACCCAGCGGACCAGGTTCATCTGCACGCCCGGCTCGTCGCCGTCGCAGGCGGAGAGGATCTGCCCGGACTTCCTTCCGTGGACGCGGAGGATGGGCCCGATGGTCGCATCCACCTCGGCGTTCATCAGCACCACCGGCTTCTGGTGCCCGAACGCCTCGAGGATCACGCGGGCGCCGAACTCGACCGAGCCGGTCACGTCCACCACCACGTCGATCTCCGGCGAGCGGCAGATGAGGAAGGGATCCTCGGCGACGGCGGGCACGCCGCGCCGGACGGCCTCGTCGAAGTCCGCTTGCGAGGCGGTGGTCACGATCTTCTCGTGTCCGGCGTACCGGTAGACGCCGGCGGCGCGCTCCGGCCGGCGGTTGAAGATCGCCGCCATCCGCATGCCCGGAACGCTGTTCTCGATCTGGTTGGTCAGCCCCTGGCCCATGAAGCCCGCGCCGACCATGCCGACGCGGATCGGCTTGCCCTGCTCCTGGCGCGCCTTCAGCGCAGTGTCGACGAGGATCATTCCGGCAACCCTTTCATGACGGTCAAGCGCGCATCCTCCGCCTCAGCTCCGGCTCGATCTCGTCCAGCGTCTTCCAGGCCCTGTCCTTGGCGGAGACCTCGCCGACGGGCAGCGGCCAGGTCAGGCCGAGCCGGCGGTCGTCGAACGGCAATCCGCCCTCGGCGGCCGGCGTGTAGAGCTCTCCGACCTGGTAGCTGGTCTCGGTGCCGTCCTCGAGCACCTGGTATCCGTGCGCGAATCGCTCCGGCACGTAGAGGGCGCGGCGATTGTCCGCGGTCAGCTCGACCGCGACGTGCTGCAGATACGTCGGGCTCTCGGGCCGCAGGTCGACGATGATGTCGAGGATCGCGCCGCGCGTGGCGCGCACCAGCTTCGTCTCCGGCGCCGGCGGGTACTGGAAGTGCATCCCGCGCAGCGTCCCCTTCCTGGTGTTGAACGCGATGTTCGCCTGGGCGATGACCGGCTTCAGGCCGTGCTCCTGGAACTCGCGCTGGCAGAACACGCGCGCGAAGAACCCGCGGTTGTCCTCCCGGGGCTCGACGTCGATGCTGAACGCGCCGCGCAGCTTGGTCTCTTTGAAGATCATCTTCAGCTCCGGTCAGGCGGCCGCGATCTCCGCGTTCCAGCGCAGATCGCGACCCAGTTTGCCCGACGCCATCAGCAGCCTGATCTGGTCGATCCGCCGGTAGCGCGGTCCCTCGAAGTCCGAAAGCTCGAGGCCGATCGCCTTGTAGGCCTCGTACAGCTGCCGGGCGCCCTTGCGTGCGTCCCACTCGGGCTTGAACGAAGGCAGCACGCGGGAGATCTTGGTGAAGTCGGCCCGGTAGTTGCGCTTGTCGGGACCGGCACCCTCCGCGAAGGCGATCTCGCAGCCCGGCACCGTCTCCTTCACGATCTCGGCGATCTCGCGGATACGATAGTTTTGATCGTTCCGGCCCACGTTGAACGCCTGCGCGCGCACCACCGAAGGCTGTGCGGCCAGGACGGCGAGGAACGCGCGGGAGATGTCCTCGATGTGGACGATGGGCCGCCAGGGCGTGCCGTCGCTCTTGAGCAGGACCTTGCCGGAAGTGAACGCCCAGGCGACCAGGTTGTTGAGCACGATGTCGAAGCGGAGCCGCGGCGAGACACCGTACGCGGTGGCGCAGCGCAGGAAGGTGGGCGTGAACGAGCCGCCGGCGAGCTTCGCGATGTCGCGTTCGGCCAGGACCTTCGACTCGCCGTAGGCCGTGACAGGGTGGAGCTCCGAGTCCTCGTCCACCGGCGCATCGCCGGCGGCGCCGTAGTTGCTGCAGGACGAGGCGAGCACGAACCGGCCCACCCCGACCTCCTTCGCGAGCGCGGCGAGGCGAACCGAGGCGAGGTGGTTGATGTCGTAGGTGAGCTGCGGATCCAGGTCGCCGAGCGGATCGTTCGAGAGCGCCGCGAGATGGCAGACGGCGTCGAATCCCTCCAGATCGCGGGCGTCGAGCGCTCGGACGTCCTTCGGAATCGTGCGGATGGCCTCCGACCAGTCGCCGAAGGTCGATCGCCGGTAGAGGTCCGCATCGACGCCGACCACCTCGTGGCCCGCGGCGACCATCATCGGAGCCATCACGGTCCCGATGTAGCCCCTGCTCCCGGTGATTAGAATCTTCATGTACTCCCCGTTGTCAGTCCGCCCGCCAAGCTACCGCGGAGGTGGAAGACCTTTCGTAACCGCGGCGGTGAACGTAGGCATGTACGTTGAATCGCGCACGCTAGCCGCGGCGCGGCGGGTCGCAATCTGTCGGCAAATTGATTAAGCAGCTCCTGCGGCCGACAGCCCGGCGCTGCTGCGTGTCAATTTCGCCAGAATGAAGCTCCTGTGGACCAAGCGTGGCTCTTGGGGCCTGCTTCTGGCCGCCGCGCTCGGCTGCGCTGGCATGGGCGAGTACGTCTGGGCGGACACCCTGCCGGAGACGCCTGCGACTGCCGGGGCCGAGTACCGGCTGGCGCCGGGCGATCTGATCTTCGTGCGGGTCTTCAACCAAGATCCACTGTCAGGCCGGACGCGGGTCAGGCCCGACGGCCAGGTGACGATCCCCTTCGTGAACGACGTCCCCGCGGCGGGCCGCACGCCGCAGGAGCTGGCCAAGACGATGGAGGCGCGGCTCCGGGACTTCATCAAGGCGCCGGTGGTCACGGTATTCCTCGAGGAGCTGGGGCCGGCCCAGCTCTCGGTGATCGGTGAGGTCGCGCGCCCGGGAATCTATCCGCTCGAGCGCGGCCAGGGCGTGCTGCGCGCGCTGGCCGCCGCCGGCGGGCTCACCGAGTTCGCGCACAAGGACCGCATCTTCCTCGTCCGCGCCGGGAGCCCGGGGCGGATCCGGTTCACGCTCGAAGGGCTCTCGACGCCCGGAAGCCGGAGCGCGCGGTTCCGCCTGCAGAACGACGATGTCCTCATGGTGCAGTAGCCAGCTCCGGATGACCCCGCTCACCGCCATGGCGGCGCTCGCCGCAGGCTTCATCGCCGACGGATCCGCGCGTCTCGAGGCACGCGGCGGGACCACCCAAGGCGGGCAGGATCCCAGCTCGGCGGGCGTCTCCGCCGATCTGCAGGCCCGCGCCTCGAATCCCGACGGCGCGCTGCGTTTCGGCCTCTCGCCGTCGGCCGTGCGGGCGCAGGGCAGCCAGCTCTTCGTGCGGGGTTTCGCCGAAGCCGAGCTGCGCTTCCGCCCCGGCGCGTGGGCGCGTCTGCGGCAGGCCGCGGGCTTCGGCTCGGTCGACCTCTCGCCGGTGGCGCCCGGCGGCGGATCGGGCCCGGTACAGGCGCCGGGCGGCGGCGGACCTGGCCCGGTGCAGCCGCCGGCGGGTTCCCGGTTCGTTTCCGTCGAGGAGTCGAGCACCTCGCTGGAGCTGGACGTCGCGGCCTCGAGGCGGCTGCGCTTGGCCGGCTCGGCCGCGTGGCTCGTTTCCGGCGGGGCGGACGCGAACGCGCGCGCATCGTTTCCCCTCTTGCGCGGTCCGCTGTTGCGCGCGTCCGCCGAGTGGGGCGCCACGCGCCTCGACACGCTGCGGCTCGCGCTCCAGGCCTTCGACTACCGCTACTCGACCGGCCGGCGATCGAGCGTCGCGAGCTTCGAGGCCGGCTGGCGCACGCAGCTCGCGCGCGGCACCGAGCTGGCGCTGTCGCTCGGCCCCGGCATCGGCCGGACGCGGGCGGACGGCCAGCCCGCCACCACCCTCCTGTATGCGGTGGGCGCCGCGGATCTCCGCTCGATGCCCGTGCGCGACCTGTCGGTGAGCATCGGCACCGCCGTGGAGCCTCTCGGAGACCCGCTCACCGGCGAGCTCGTCGAACGAGGCAGCTTGCGGGCGTCCGCGGTCTGGGACCGCCATCGCCTGCTGACGCTCACGGCGCGGCTGATCGGAAGCGTGGCGCTGACCTCCGGGACCGGCAGCCCGACCAGTCCCCAGGCGGGGGACCGCTATCTCGAGGCGGAGCTCAGCGCGACGGTGCCGCTGGACCAGCGCTCCGGCCTTTCGACGGGCCTCCGGGCCGCCATGGTCAGCCGCCCATTGCTGAACCAACCCTCCGACCAGTGGGTTGCCTTCGTCAGCTACATGACCCAGGTTCCCCTGTTCAGATAACCGATGGGAAAGCTCCTCCTACTCTCGATTCTGGCGCTCACGATCGTCGTGCCCAGCCTGGCCGCCCGGGAGCGCAGCCCGCGCCTCGGGCTGCAAAAGGCCGTCGCGTGGACGCTGTTCGGCATGTGCGCTTATGTCGTCTCCCTCATGTTCATCTACCCGCGGTTGCTCGATTGACTCCTGAGGTACCGAGATTGCCAAACGGTTACGAGGCGACGGTGATCGCGCAGGCGCCCCACCCCGCGTACGCACCTCCGTCGGAGGAGCTCTTCGACTGGCAGCGCGCGCGCCGCTACCTGGTCTTCGCGCTCGGATCCGTGCGCCGGCGGCTCCTGCTCTTCCTCTCCGTCTCGGGCGGCATGGTCGTCCTCGCCGCGGCTGCGCTGTCCGTCCTGCCGAAGACGTACCAGGTCGAGTCCCGCCTGCTCGCGCAGAAGAACCCCGTGCTGGCGGTGCGCGCGGACTCCAGCCAGATGGACCTGCAGACCCGCGCCGCGGCGGAGACCATCATCCGCCGCGACAACCTGCAGGCCCTCATGCGCCAGGCGGACCTGCTGCAGGAATGGCAGAAGAGTCGCGCGCCCATCCTGAGGCTCAAGGACTGGGTGCTGCGGATGGTCCACCTGGAGCCCTCGGCGAAGGACCTGACCGAAGGGCTGACCGACTTGTTGGAGAAGAACTTCACGGTCTGGACCACGCCCGACGGCACCGTCGGCATCAAGGTGGAGTGGCGCGACGCGCCGACGGCATTCCGCCTCGTCGACGCGGCACAACAGAACTTCATGGAGAAGCGCTACGTGCTCGAGGTCTCCACGATCGACGAGCAGATCTCGATCCTGGAAGGGCATGCGGCGACGCTCAAGAAGGAGATCGAGGCGCAGGTCGCGGAGCTGCAGCGCTTGCGCAAGACGCCCGGCGCCAGGGGCCGCCGCTCCCTGGCGCTCGGTCCAGCCGCGCGGTCGCTCGACGCGGACGCGCCGAACCTCCGGGCCGTGCTCGACGGGAAGCGCCGCGCGATCGCCGACCTCGAGGACTCGCGGCGGAAGAAGATCGCCGAGCTACAGACGCGGCTGACCGAGCAGCGGGCGATCTACTCCGAGAACCACCCGGGTCTGCTCGACCTGGAGCGCAGCATCGAGTCGCTTCACCGGGAGTCGCCGCAGCTCGGCGTGCTCCGGCAGGAAGAGCGCGACCTCCGCCGGCAGCTGGCCGATCGCTCGGAGGACGAGGGGGCGATCCCCGGCGCCCCCACCATTCCCGCCGATCTCTTCCGGGATCTGTCCACGGACGAGGACTCTTCGGTCGAGTACGCGCGCGCGCAGCTCCAGTACGCCGCCCAGCAGTACGCGGGCCTGCGCGGGCGCATCGACACGGCCCGCATCGACCTCGACACGGCGCGCGCCGCCTTCAAGTACCGCTACTCGGTGGTGACCCCGCCCCAGATGCCGCGCGGACCCATCAAGCCGAAGACGCCGCTGGTGATGGCTGCCGCGCTGATCGCGGGCCTCGTCCTTGCGCTGTTCGCCACCACCCTGGCCGACATCCGCGCCGGCCTGGTCCTGAACCGGTGGCAGCTCGAGGACCTGCTCGGGTCCGCCGGGACGATCGTCGACGTGCGCCTGCCCTGGCCGCCGGCTGGGCAGCTCCCGCCGTCGAAAGCGCCACCTCCATGAGCCGTTCGCAGGCGCCGCTGCACATCCCTTCGCTGGACGGCATCCGCGCGATCTCCTTCCTGCTCGTGTTCCTCGCCCACGCCGGTCTCGAGGCGTGGGTCCCCGGCGGGCTGGGGGTGACCATCTTCTTCTTCCTCAGCGGGTTCCTCATCACCAGCCTGATGCGCGAGGAGATGGCCGAGACGGGCGGCGTCAGCTTCAAGCACTTCTATCTCCGCCGGGCGCTGCGCATCCTGCCGCCCTTCTACGTCGTGCTGCTCGGCGCGGCCGCGCTCGCCCTGGTGGGCATCCTGCCCGGACCGCCCCAGAGCGCGCCGCTCCTGGCGCAGATCTTCCACTTCGCCAACTACTGGACCGTCCTGCACGGCTACGAAGGCGAGGTGGCCGGCACGGGCGTCTACTGGTCGCTGGCGGTCGAGGAGCACTTCTACCTGCTCTTCCCGGCCGTGTTCGTGCTGCTGCATCGGATCCTCGCCACTCCGCGCGCGCGGGCAGCGTTCCTCTGGGGCGTGTGCGCGCTCGTCCTCGCCTGGCGGTGCGCGCTGGTGTTCGGCGCCGGCGCGCCGATGAACCGCACCTACCTGGCCACCGACACGCGCGTCGATTCCATCCTCTTCGGCTGCGCGCTCGCGCTGGCGGGCAACCCCGCGCTCGACGGCGAGGCCCCCGGCCGGCGCGCGCTGTGGCTGCGCGCGCTGCTCCCGGCGGGCGCGGCGCTCATGCTCGTCTCGCTGTTGTTCCGCGACGGTCGGTTCCGCGAGACGTTCCGGTACTCGCTGCAGGGGCTGGCGCTGGTTCCTCTCTTCGTGTGCGCCGTGCGCAACCCGCGACTGCGTGGCGTCCGGCTGCTCAACCATCCCCTTCTCCGCCGCATCGGCGAGCTCTCCTATTCCCTCTACCTGCTGCACCACGTGGTCATCTCCGGCGTGCAGCGGTGGGTCCCGCTCCCGCGCGTGGTCCAGGGCGCGATGGCCCTGGGCCTCTCGTTCGCGCTGTCGATGGCCATCTGGCGGTGGATCGAGCAACCGTGCGCGCGGCTGAGGAAGCGGCTCACTCCCCGCGCTGCCCAGCCGGCGCCGGGCCTCGCCGTGGCGGTCGGAGGACGCTCGTGAGCGTTCCCGCGCAGGCACCCGCCGGCGGTGTCCCCCGGATCGATCCGCTGGTGCTCGCGGCCGTGGCCGCTCTCGGCCTGCTCACGCTGGCCTCGGTCATCGCGGGAAACGGAAACCTCGGCATCGCGCTGGCGCCGGTCGCGGTCACGCTGGTGGTGGTGCTCGCCGCGCGCGCGCCGCTGCGACACTCGCTGCTCGTCCTGGGAGTGCTCTGCCTCACCCTGGAGAACCCGGCCGAGATCCCCGCCATGGGCCTGTGGAAATCCCCGCTGTACGTCCCGGGCGCGCTGCTGCTCACGCATCTCAACCTGACCCTTCCAGTCAAAGCGCTCTTCTTGTCCGGCCTCGACCTGACGCTTTTGCTCCTCGCGATCACCTGGTTCGTCCGGCGGACGGCCGGCTCCGAGGTGGACGTGCGCGGCCAGTTCCCGTCCGCGCCGCCGCTGCGCGCCGCCGCGCTGCTCTGCGTCGTCGCCATCTTCGTCATCTGGGGGCGCGGGCTCCTCGGGCAAGGGGCCGACTTCCGTTTCTCGCTCTGGCAGGTGTTCCGGGTCATCTACCTTCCCTGCGTCTTCCTCCTCTACTGCGCCGGCCTGCGCGGACCTTCCGACAGCCGGGCCTTCGGCATCGCGCTGGTGGTGGCGGCGCTGGTCCGCGCGGCGCTCGCGATCTACGTCCGGCACCTGTTCCCGGATGAAACCGAGCTGCCGTACGCGACCGTGCACGCAGACTCGATGCTGTTCGCCGACGCGTTCCTGGTGGTGCTGGTCGTCTTCTTCGAGCGGCCCAGCCCGCGGAACCTGGCCATCGCCCTGGCCACGCTGCCGATCCTCGTCTGGGGGATGATCGCGAACAGCCGCCGCCTGGTCTGGGTCGAGCTGCTGGCCGGATTGATCGTGCTCTACTTCATCACTCCGTTCACCCGGCTGAAGAGGACGATCGCGCGGTCCGTCGCGTTTTCCTTGCCCGTGCTCCTCGTCTACGTGGCCGTCGGCTGGAGCAGCGGAGCGAAGATATTCGCTCCGGTCCGCACGCTGCGCTCCGTGATCGATTCCCGCGCCGACCCTTCGACCCGGTGGCGCGACTGGGAGAACTACAACCTCTTCTACACGGTGCGGACCCATCCGCTGGTCGGGACTGGCTTCGGGCACGGCTACACCGAGGTGGTCAAGCTGCCCGACATCTCCGCGAACTACGAGCTGTACCGGTTCGCGCCGCACAACTCCGTCCTGGGCCTGGTGGCCTACGCGGGCCTGATCGGTTTCGCGGGGATGTGGCTCTTCATCCCACTCGGCGTCTTCTTCGCGGTCCGCTCCTACCGGTTCTCCACGACGCCGCGCGACCGCACGGCGGCGCTCGCGACCGTCGGCATCACCGTCACCTACCTCGTGCATTGTTACGGCGACATGGGATTGGGGACCTGGGCCTCGATCTTCACGGTGGCGCCGGCGTTCGCTCTGATGGCGAAACAGGCAGTCGCGACGGGGGCTTGGCCTCTGCGCGCGTCCCGCTCCGACAGGGCCGCTCCGAAGCAGCAGCGGTTGGACAGCGCCTTGCCGGTCGGGTAGACGAGCGTGCCCGCCGCCCGGTGCCTAGCTTGTCCGTCAGGAGCCCCCCGCCCGATGTCCAGCCGCCCCGACGAGTCCGACGACGAACCAGCCGCCGATCAGAAAATCACGGCACTGGTCCGCCAGCGCGAGGTGGCCCGGGACCGTCTCGCGGAGCGGCAGCAGGAGATCCTCGAGCAGCTGCATCGCGGTCTGCAGACGCTCTCGCCATCGTACCCGCAGCTCAACGCCGTCTGGATGCAGCTCCGGGGCGAGTGGTCCTGGGTGGTCCTGGTGCCCGGCGAGCCGGACTACTCTACCGCCGAGCTCGCCCGGGCCCTCTCGGAGACCGGGACGCGCCTCTCCGTCTACCCGATCGAGGTCGTCGAGGCGAAAGACCTCGACCTCGACGCGTCGACGAGGCTGATCGCGCGGCTCGGCATCTTCGACCGGGCCAAGGACGACTCGCCCGCGCAGGAGGGCGGCGGGTTCGTCCCCGCCGGCCATGCGCGGCCGATCACCAAGACCATCGTGGCGCTCGAGAGCCCGCTGGCGAATCCGCTGGCGCTGCCCATCGCGCTGGCGGCCGACGGGGTGGTGCTCTGCGTCCGGCGCGGGCGGGATCGGATCAAGGCGGTGCGCGACACGGTCCATGCCCTGGGCCCGGAGCGGATCCTCTGCTGCGTGCTGGTGGAGTGAATCACTCGAGGCGGCGATCCAGGCCCTCGGCCGCGGCGACCGGCTGCGGCGCTGCCGGCGCGACGGCCGCGGATCCGGGCGCGAACAGCTTCTTCAGGGCGAGGAACCGCTTTTCGAACACCTCGTAGCTGAGCGCCGCGAGCGCCAG
>Ga0137410_10001077_pt1 | contig 18795 bp, 14 predicted proteins | sample CZODoug1_16funga_FD_108878 | JGI IMG/M metagenome (GOLD analysis project Ga0137410, IMG submission 108878) | Vadose zone soil fungal communities from Angelo Coast Range Reserve, California, USA - CZODoug1_16fungal (Illumina Assembly) | ecosystem: Environmental > Terrestrial > Soil > Vadose zone... | reverse complement strand
GCCCCGCTCTGCTCCGCGTGCCGGTTGCACACGACCCGGCCGCAGCTGCCGCAGGGCGCGAGGCAGGCCGTGCAGGCGGTGTGCCCGTCCTCGGCGCACACCCCCTCGTGCGCGGTGCAGTGCTGCAAGCGGCACGAAGCGCAGACGCGCACGTGCTCGTCACATGCCGGTTGCTCGTCCACGCGACAATGCGCAATGCCGTGCTCCGCGCAGAAATCCTCGCCGCAAACCGAGCACTGAGACGAGCACGCCTCACAGCCGCAGTGGTCGTGCCGGCAGATCACGAGGCTCGTCGGCGGCCGACCACAATGCGAGCATGCCACGATCCAGGCGGCGGCACCGCTCAGCGACCGCTGTGCGTTGAACGTTGCGTGACGCCCATGCACCGACTCGAGCTGCCACTCGGCACGCTGCACCAAAACGGTCGCGTCGATGAGCTGTAAGGGATGCACTACAGCCTTCACCTGGCTGCGCCTGATCTCCTCGGTGCGGCGGCGCTCGGCGAGCGCCGTGACGGTGCCAATGGCCTCAGGGTCCGACTGCTCTTTCAGGATCGACTCGAAGTAGCGGTCCAGGCGGCCGAGCTCGGCGGCGAGCGCTTGCTCCGCCGCCGCGCGCCGCGCGGCCACTCGCTCCGCCGACTTTTCCTGGAGATGAATCAAGAGGAGCCGCAGCAGGTCTCCGGGCTCCCGGGCTGGGACGCGCGCGGCCTTACGTGCTTCCGACGGATCCGCGGGCTCCGTCCGCCCCGCCTCGAGGTCCCGGAACGCGGCCGCGACATCGTCACTTACTTGGGCGCCGGCCGAAAGGTCGTAGACGTCGCTTTCGACCACGGCTTCCTCGACTCCGGCTCCAGCCCGCAACACCACGCGCGCGACCAGTCGCCCCACCGGATGCAGCGCCACCCGCGCCTTGCTCACCTTGCCTATTCCGTTCCGCACGGGAATCGGCAGGCCGACTTCACTACCGTCCCCCCGCTGCTCTCGGGAGGGGGGGACAGGGGGTGAGGACGGCGCGATCAAACCGAGCGACAGGCGCGCCGCGCGCGTCCGAATCGCCTCGATCAACTGCGACACGAACGGACTGCCGAGCACGGCAATCTCGGCGTCCGGGGCTCGCTCGAGCGCGGCGAGCGAGAACGCCACGCTCAAGCGCTCGCGATCCCTGAAAAACGCCCGCTCGCCCTGAGGCAAGCTCAACCGGGAGTGATCGGGGCCGAGTGCGGACTGTTTCACGCCGGCGAGCACGCAGTAGCGCTCCAGCAGCGGCCGGATGCGCGCATCGGCGAGCGGATCAGCCTCGGCGACCTCGGCACGCCCGTTTACGGGCAGACGCCGAGCCGCGGGTTTACCCGCGCTCTTCGGGCGCTGCTTGCGCTGGGTCTTGCGCTGCGGCTTGCGAGGCGGGCGGGGTTTCACGCGGCGTCAGCCTGGATGTCCACGAGCACCATGGGCAGGCGGTCCACTTGCGCGACGAGCGTGATGACCCGCCCGGTACTGGTCATGCCGCTGAGCCGCACCGGTGCTCCGGGTTCAGGCTGCTCGCCCTCCACCCCGATCGGCTCGATCGACTCGAGCGCCTCGAGCACGTCTTTCAGGTGCAACCCGAGCCGCAGGCGCTTCGTGTCCCATCCGGGCGCTTTGACGACCTGGCTGGTGCCGAGCCCGAGTCGCAGCCGTCCGGGGACCGACAGCGTCTCGAACCGGCGTTCGAGCCGCATAGCGTTGTCGTCCGGCGCGATGAGGGAGTTGAGCTCCTCCTGGTCCTTGCCCGCCGCGCTGCTCTTCTCGATCTCGGCGCCCATCGTCTCCACGCGGCGCGCGAAGTCTTCCTCGCTGTCGGCGGCGAGCCACTCTTCTGCCAGCCGGCCTTCGAACCTCTGGGCACCGCCGAATTCGCCCAGGATCAGATCCAGCTCGCCCACTACCAGCTCGAACAGCTTGATCTTCTGGTCGAGCAGCTGGAGGATGTACGACTCGATGGTCCCCGCCGCGGCCAGGTTCACGATGTGGACCTCGCGCTTCTGCCCGATGCGGTGCAGCCGGCCGATGCGCTGCTCCACCACCATGGGGTTCCACGGCAGGTCGTAGTTCACCAGCACATTGCAGAACTGGAGGTTGCGTCCTTCGCTGCCGGCGCGCGTCGCAATCAGCACGCTGCGCTCGTCCTCGTGGAAGGCGCGGATGCGCTTATCCCGCTCGGCGGTAGAGTGAGCACCCCAATACACGATCGGCTGGCGGCCGAGTTTTTTGACGCGCTCTTCTATCAGCTGAATCGTCGGCCGGTGGTCGCTGAAGATCACCAGCCGGTCAGGCGTCTCCTTCAGCAGCTTGGTCAGCACTTCCAACTTGGCGTGCGTCTTGATGCCTTCCGCCCGTTTGGCGAGCTGCTTCGCGATGGCGCGGTACTGGGGGCTGATGCGGTCGCTCTCGGCCAAGTGCCCGAGCGATTCAGCGAGCGCGCGCGACGAGGAGCACAGCCGCTGCCGCAGGTGGATGAGGGCCAGCTGCAAAATGCCCTTCTTGGTACGCCGGCGTGGTGCCCCCTCCTCCGGCTCTTCCTGCTCCGCCGGCTTGATGAAGCCTTCTTGATACAGTCGTCTGAGGAATTCAGTGGTGCGTTGGTACAGGTCCGCCTCGGCGCGCGTGAGCTTCACTTCCGGGTGGCGCGGCCGGCGGGGCGGCAGATCCAGGTCGTCGACCACGCTCGAGCGCCGGGTGCGGATCATCACCTCCTGCGTCAGCGCGCGCAGCGCCTCGGGATCACGCGGCTGACGGTGGTCGCCCGACACCAGGTGCTCGGCCTTGAACTCCTGCCAGGTGCCGAGCTGTCCGGGCCGGAGCAGCGTGATGAGGTTGTACAGCTCGCGCAGGTCGTTCTGGAGCGGCGTGGCGGTGAGCAGCAGGATGAAATCGCGCTCGATTTTCTCGATGAACTGATAGGTCGCGCCGCGGTGACTCTTCACCTTGTGCGCCTCGTCCACGATCACGAGGTCCCAGCGGTGCCGCAGGATCTCCTCGGCGTGCCGGCGCGTGCGCGCGCGATCGTGCGAGATGATCGCTTTGGTGACGCGTGGCCAGTCGTCGGGATCGGTCGGGGCCTCGAAGCGCTCGAAGAATTTCTCCTCGAGCTCCCCCTGCCACTGGCCCACCAGCGAGGCGGGCGTGAGGATCAGCGCGCGGCGGGCCAGGCCGCGGATCGCGAGCTCTTTGTAAATGATGCTCGCCTCGATCGTCTTACCGAGGCCCACCTCGTCGGCCAGGATGGCGCGGCCGCCCATGTCGCGCAGCACCCGCTGGGCCACGTCGATCTGGTGGGGCAGCTCCTTGATGGCGTTGGCGTCGAGTGTAATCAGCCGGTCGAACCCGGGAACGAGCGCGATCCGTTCGGCCTCGCGCCGCAGCTCGTACCAGGCGCGCTCGGCCGGCGGCTGCTGGAGCGCATCGACGAACAGTCTCAGGGACCGTTCGTCGACCGCCCAGGACTCGTCGGGCAGGGGCTGGGGTAGCGTCACGCGATCGGCTCGAGAGGTCGGGGGACGCAATATAGGGAATCCGAGACGCGGGAGGGGCCCCCTCATGCTCCCCCCTAGTGGGCTGAGGCAGCTCCATCGTACACCCGCCGGAACTCGATCGAGCGCCCGCGCCTTCCTTCGAAGCCGACGATCACGTACAGCTGTTTCCCATCCTGCGAGCGAAGGTAGTCCTCCATGACCTTCCCTCCACCCGAGACCTTGCGCTCGACGACGAAGTCGTTTCCCTGCCAGCGGCCTCTTGTCTCGACATCCCCGCCGCCTTCTACCTTCTGGGTGACCTTCCGGCCGTCGCTGTAGAGAACCAGCGGCGCGTTGCCGTCCAACGCAAACGCCACGCTCGAATCAGTCTCGGCGATCGCGAGCGCGGCGGGCGCATCGAACGCGAGCTGCATCGTCTGGTGCATCCGCTGGCGCTGCTCGTCGCTCAATCCGCTGCCCGCCCCACCACCCCGGCCCCGGCCGAAGCCTCCGCGTCCACCATAACCACCGCGCGACCGGCCCCCGCGCGGCTCGTCGCCGCTCGAGTCCCGCACCTGCAGCATGTCCCGAGGGTTGTCACTCTGCGCGGCATTCAACGCCCATTGCCCGGAGAGATCCGGGTGGACGACCGACGTAGTCGCGGCGGCGGTGCCGAGGGCAACGACTCCGCACAGAGCGACCGCTGTCGTCAGATGCATTGCGCAACCTCCCTGATGATGGCTAGTCGCTTTTTCATACGAACTCGATCCGTCGGAGGTTGAACGTCCCGCCGCACTCAGCGACCGCGGAACGCCACACGTATCGCTGTCAGTGACGAGAGCGTCGTCAACGATTCAGTACGGAACTGGCGTTCGGGGAGTCTCGTTCGTGGTCGACAAGATGCGACAGGCGTTGGCGGCGGCCCTCGCGGTTCCGGCACTGTGGGTGAGTACCGTGGCCTTTCCGATCACGGGCCTGTTGTACTGTGCGGCGATAGTCGCACTCGACGGCATTGAGCGCGTCGCACACCGGCTGAAAGTCGCCCCGCGATCGCGCGACGACTCGTGATCGACTATTCCCGGTAGAGCGTCGGGAACTGCTGATGCAACCGTTTCAGCTTTGGCAAGTCGTTGAAGGCGATGTAGGGCTGGTCGGTGTGGTTCGCCAGATAGTTCTGATGATAGTCCTCGGCGGCATAGAACCGCTCGAACGGCACCACCTGGGTGACGATCGGACCGGAGAATACACCGGTCTTGCTCAACTGAGCAATGTAGGCCTGCGCCGTCTGCTTCTCCGTTTCGTTTGAGTAGAAGATCACGGAACGGTACTGGCTCCCCACATCCGGACCCTGGCGGTTCAGCTCTGTCGGATCGTGCGCCACCGAAAAGAAGACCCGCAGCAGCTCGCTGTAGGAGATCTGCGACGGGTCATACGTGATCTTCACCGACTCGGCATGCCCCGTCGCGCCGGTGCTCACGATCTCGTATCGTGCCGTGGCCGAGCCTCCGCCGGAGTAACCAGAGACGACGCTCTCGACGCCCTTGACATGCTTGAACACGGCGTCCACGCCCCAGAAGCATCCGCCCGCCAGCACGGCGACTTGCTCGCCCTTGGCCGGCGTAACGCGCGGCGCGACCGCGTACGCCGGGATCTGCGCCCGAGCAGTGTTCACGGCCAGAAGTCCGGCCACGACGCCAAGGAGTCTCTTCATACCGAAAGCTAACGCTCCCTAATCGAGTGTAGTTCCGTGCGTCTCGTAAACTACGCTGCGAGCCGTCTTTGGGCATGTCGGTGCGCCCGCGCGCGTCGCGTGGTAGTATCGTGAGTCCCGTCCTGACGGTGCCCGATGCCGCTTTTGCCGCCCCGACCCTACCTCTTGAACGAGCTGACCTGGAAGACCGTGCGCGACACGCGCTACGAGGTCGCGGTGCTGCCGTGGGGTGCAACCGAGGCGCACAATTTCCACCTTCCATACACGACCGACAACATCGAGACCGAGCGGATTGCGGCCCTGGCGGCGGGGTACGCGTGGGAGCGAGGTGCGCGGGTGGTCGTGCTCCCGCTCGTGCCGTTTGGCGTGAACACGGGACAACTCGACATTCCCCTCTGCCTCAACCTAAACCCTAGCACCCAGTCCCTCGTGTTGCGCGATCTCGCGGCGTCGCTGGCGGGTCAGGGCATCTCCAAGCTCGTTATCCTGAACGGCCACGGCGGCAACGACTTCCGCCAGATGATCCGGGAGCTGCAGCCCGCGGTGTCTCTCTTCCTCTGCACCGTCAATTGGTACCAGGTGGTGGACCCGAAGGCGTTCTTCGCGGACCTGGGAGACCACGCGGGGGAGCTCGAGACGAGCGTAATGCTCCACTTCGCGCCAGAGCTGGTGCGGCCGTTGTCGGAGGCGGGCCCCGGGCGCGCGCGCCGGTTCACGATCGCGGGTCTCAAAGCAGGGTGGGCGTGGGCGCCGCGCCAGTGGCGCCAGGTGACGGACGACACCGGTGTCGGGAACCCCGCGGCCGCCACCGCGGAGAAGGGACGGAAGTACGTGGAGGCGGTGAGCGAGGAGATCGGCGGCTTCCTGGTGGAGCTCGCGAAGGCTGATACGGCGCGGATGTACGAATGAGCGAGGGCGTCCTCGTCGAAGCCTGCGTCGACTCCATCGAATCCGCGCTCGCCGCCGTGCGAGGTGGCGCGCACGGGATCGAGCTGTGCGCCAACCTGGTGGAGGGCGGCACGACACCCTCAGCGGGTACGCTCGCCGTGTGCCGTGAGCGGCTCGACATCCCCATCCACGTGCTGGTTCGGCCCCGGGGCGGCGACTTCCTGTACACGGCCGCCGAATTCACGGTCATGCTTGAAGACATCCGGCGGGCCAAGCAAGCGGGCGCGGAGGGCGTTGTGACGGGAGCGCTGCGCGCGGATGGAGAGATTGATACTGGCCGCACGCGCGAGCTCATCGGCGCGGCGCGGCCGTTGCGGGTGACGTTTCACCGCGCGTTCGACGTATGCCGCGATCCTGCCGCCGCGCTCGAGACGCTCATCGTCCTCGGCGTGGACCGCGTGCTCACCTCGGGCCAAGCCGCAACCGCACCCCAGGGCGCGAAGGCAATTGCCCGACTCGTGCGGCAGGCGGCGGGCCGGACCGCGATTCTCCCGGGGGGCGGCATCGCGGAGGACAACGTGGCCGCGTTAGTGCGCGCGACCGGCGTGACCGAGGTACATCTCACGGGCGCGGTGACGCACCAGAGCGCCATGACCTTTCGCGCACCGAAGGTCGAGATCGGAAGCGCGGCGCCGCGCAGCGAGTACGAGTGGAATGTGACCGACGCGGAGGTGATTCGGCGGGTGGTGGCTGAGCTGGGTGCTCCCTGATCCCCGTCCTATGCTCGAGGGGCGTCGATCATCAGCCGCACCTGCGCCAGCAGCTCGCTCGCGGTCCAGGGCTTGGTGACGAACGCCACGGCCGGATCCTGGCCGACGGTCTTCCGAAAATTCGGCGCCGGAAAGCCGCTCATGAACAGCACGCTCAGCCCGCGCGACTCTCCCCTGATGACCTCAAACATGTCGAACCCGCTGAGTTTGGGCATCACGACGTCGGTGATGATGAGCTGGAGGTCCGCGCGGTGGGCGCGGAAGGCGTCGAGTCCCTGCTCGCCGTCCACGGCCGTGAACACCCGGTAACCGACCTTCGACAGTAGCTGCTGCGCCGCCACGCGCATCGTCTGATCGTCCTCCACCAAGAGGATCGACTCCGTTCCGCCGGGTAGACCTTCATCGGGGGCCTCGACCTCCGACATCCCCTGATCGCGCAGCGCCGGGAAGTAGACCTTGACCGTGGTCCCCTGCCCCACCTCGCTGTAGATGTGGAGGTATCCGCGGTGCTGCTTCACGAGGCCGTACGCCATGGACATGCCCAGGCCGGTACCGACGCCCACGGGCTTGGTGGTGAAGAACGGCTCGAAGACCCGAGCCAACGTCTGCGCGTCCATCCCCACGCCGGTGTCGCTCAGCGCCACGCTGACGTAAGATCCCGGCTCGACCCAGGCGTGCAGCGGCCGATCGGCCGCGCCCAGCCGCGCGCGCCGCACTTCGACGTGCAGCGTGCCGCCCTTCGGCATGGCGTCGCGGGCGTTGGTGACGAGGTGCAGCAGGATCTGCTTCACCGCCGCGGGATCGGCTTCGACCACGCCGCCTTCCTCGTCCGCCTCGAACTGCACTTCGATGCCGGCCGGAAGGCCGCGGCGCAGGGTCTCGAGCGCATCGCGCACGAACTCGGTGAGGATCAGGGGGTGCAGGTCGAGCACGCGGTGGCGGCTGAAGCCCAGGAGCCGTTGCGCCAGCTCCGTGCCGCGCTGGGCCGTGAGTTTCAGCTCGTCGATGTCGCGGTTGGAAGGCAGCGACTGGGCCAGGGCGGCGGTGCGGGCCAGGATCGCGGTGAGCAGCTCGTTGAACTGCTGGGCAATGGCGCCCGTCAGCCGGCCGATCGTCTCCATCTTCTCGGCCTGCTTCAACGCCCGCTCGCGCGCGAGCTGCGCCGCGACGTCCTCGGCGGTCATCGGCCTCCTTAATAGGCGACCGCGTCGGCGGCGTCAAGCGGTGCGAAGCCGCAACGTGAGCTTGCAGGCCCCCAGGTCCGCTCGACGCTGCAACACCACCTTGCCGCGTGAGCGCAGGTAGCAGACGGTGGCCTGGTGGCGATCGTCGGGAGGGATGCTGGTAACCCGGGTGAACGGTGCACAAAACTGCCCGCGACGACGCAGGGCATCAAGAGCAACGGACGTGCGGAGACTATCTCGTAGTGTGGGCCTGGCTCAGATGGGCTCGGGCACAAAGTAGCCGACCAAGAATGTGAGGATGGTAGTCATCGCCGAAGCGACTTCTCCCGTGATCTTCACAGCACCTGTCAGAACGAACGTGTTGATGATCCAGACCAAAACTACGGAGAGCGCGCCCGCAAGAGCGCCGGCGCCAACCTTCCGCGACGGCAGATATGACGTCTTGCCACCGGGTAGCGGTGGCCTGCCTTGACTTGCACCGTTCATAGCTCCTCCTGCGCTTGGACATGCCCGGTCGAACCCGATTACTCAGCACCTCTGCCATAATAGGAAACCGACGAGCCGCGCGAAACACCATTTTAACGACGGCAGCTCGTTTCAGAGCGTCCCGATCTTGAAATCCGCTCTTGTCAAGGAGGTGTTGATGAAATAGTGCAGTTTATCGAGTAGAGGGCGGCCGAGAACGATCTAGATTCCCTGTATGGACTTCGACCCCCTTCCCCAGCAGCGGCTGGCCATCGAAGCGCCGCTCGGCCCCATGCTCGTGGTCGCGGGGCCGGGCGCCGGGAAGACCTTCTGTCTCATCGCCCGTATCAACCATCTCATCGACCGGCGAGGGCTGGTGCCCGAGCGCATCTGCGCCGTCACGTTCACGAACCGGGCGGCCGAAGAGATCGCCGTCCGCTTGAAGCACACCCTCGGGGAGCGTGCGGAGGCGATCACGCGAGGCACGATCCACGCGCTCTGCCTCGCCCTGCTGCGAGAGTACGCCGAGGCGGCAGGCCTGCGCAAAGGGTTCGGCGTGGCCGACGAGCAGTATCAGAAGGTCATTTTGGGTCGGCTGCACGTGCCGCTCGAGCAGCGCGGGTCGCTCCTGAACCGGTTCAGCCGGCACCGCGTGCAGAAGCAGGACTACGAGCTCACGACCGACGACGCGCGCCTGTATCGCGAGTACACCGCCTGGCTCGCGCATCGTAACATGCTGGATTTCGACGACCTGGTCGCGAAGGCCGAAGAGCTGCTACGCACTCGAGGGGACATCGCCGATGCGATCGCGGCGCGCTGGGACTACCTCCTGGTAGACGAGTTTCAGGACGTGAACGCGGTCCAGTACGACCTGTTGAAACGCCTGGCGGCGCCACACGGCAACTTCTTCGCGGTGGGCGACGACGAGCAGTCGATCTTCACCTGGACGGGGGCGGATCCCTACGTGCTCGTCCGCTTCAGCCGCGACTACGAGATCGAGCGGCCGATCGTGCTCGACAAGAATTGTCGCTGCTCGCGCCAGATCTTCGAGACCGCGCGGCGCGTGCTGGCGCAGAATCCTCAGCTGTTCGAGAAGCAGCTCAGCGCGGAGCAGGAGTCGGAGTACGAGGTGGGCGCGTTCGCGTTCCGCGACGAAGAAGAGGAAGCCTCGTGGCTGCTCGAGGACATCCTGGCCGACCGCACGGCGGCCGGCCTGGGATGGGGCGATTATGCGGTGTTGTACCGCCGGCACAAGGTCGGCGAGTACCTCGAGGGACGCCTGGTGCGAGAGGGAATTCCCTGCCGGCTGGCGCGCGGCCGCTCGCTGGTGGAGGACGACGTCATCAAGTATGTGGTCGCCGCGCTTCGCATCGTACGCGACCCCGGCGACTCCGTGGCACTCGAGGCGTTCGCGCGCTGCGTGCTCTCGGCGCATTTCCTCCAGGAAGTCGAGGCCGCGATCGGGAGCTCCGGCGATTTCCTCGCTTCAGTCCGCGCCCTCGCCCGCCGCCGGCCCGCCCACGACCCCGACACCAAGAAACTGTGGCGGCTCGTGTTTCAGGTGGAGAATCTTCGCGCCCTGGCGCGCTCGCACCGCGCGCTGGCGCCCCTGGTCGATGAGATCCTGTCGCAAAGCGTCGGCCCATACAAGAACGCCCTCGAGGAGCGGCACGACGAGCTCACCGATCCGGCGGCCATCCCCGAAGCCGTGCGGCTCGCTGACGAACTCGCAGCCGCGATCTCAGCGGACCGGAACATCGTGATCCCGCCACAGGGAGGCGTGGAGATTGCGTTGCGAGGCATGCTCATCGCAGCGGGCATCCGTCATGTGCAGACCTCCACCAACCTCCACCAACCTCCACCAACCTCCACACCCTCCGCTCTCGTTCTCTTTAAGGCCCTCCAGCTGTTGCACGCCAAGGAGCTCGACACCCCGCTCGAGCGCTACGCCACGTTCGATTTGGAAACGACGGATAAGGACGTAGACGTTTGCGAGGTCGTCGAAGTCGGCGCGGTACGAGTGGTGGGCGGGGAAATCGTGGACCGGTTCCACACCCTGGTGAAGCCGTACCGTCCGATCACTCCCGGGGCGACCAAGGTGCACGGGTACACCGATGCCGCCGTGCGCGAAGCCCCCTCCTTTGCCGAAGTCTGGCCCGCATTCCGAGCCTTCATAGGCGACGACGTCCTCATCGCGCACAACGGCCAGCACTTCGACATCCCGGTGCTGCGCCGGCTGGCGGCGGGGCGGGACGGCGTGGACAGCCTGGTGTTTTACGACACCCTGCCGCTCGTTCGCTCGCTCTCGCGCGACAGCGCCAAGCTCGAGGACCTGGCCCTGCGCTTCGGCATCGACGCCGGCCGGGCGCATCACGCGCTGGACGACGCGGTCACGCTGGCCCGGGTGTATCGCGAGCTGGAGCGCCTGCGGGGTATTCGGGCACGCAAGGCGGTGCTGGTAAATCTGCTCGACTATCTGGGGCTCGGCTTGGCGTTGGAGCCGGAAGCCAAGAGCGGCGAGCGGGACATGCTCTTCAAGCTCGCGAAGTTCTACACGCTGGGCCGATACAGCGATGCACTCGCGTTCTACGAGATGGAGCGGGAGCGCACCGGCGGCGACCCGGCCCCTCCCGTGGACGAGGTGATCCGGCGGCTGGGCGGGCGCGCGCTCATGACCCAGCTCCGGGCCGAGCCCGATCCGGAGCAGCGCTACCCCGCGGCGGTGGCCCGGCTGCGGGCGCTGATGGAGGAGGATTCACCCCAAACGCTCGAGGAGAGCGTCGACCGCCTCCTCGGCCGCATCGCGCTCTCCACGTCGGATGGCATCGAGGTTGCGCCCGATCGCATCAACCTGCTCACGCTGCATTCGACCAAGGGCCTGGAGTTTTCGCGCGTGTACATCGTAGGACTGGAGGATTACCAGATTCCCGGGTTACGCGAGACCAAGGAGAATCGTCAGGCCGAGATCGAGGAGGCGCGGCGGCTCGTGTACGTTGGGATGACGCGGGCGCGGGACCGGCTGGTACTGACGCGTGTCGAGAGGCGCTTCGGGATGGAGGCCGGGGGATCGAGCTTCCTGGAAGAAATGGGGTTGGGAGCTGAGGCGGTGGGAACGGAGTGAGCGGTTACGAAACCGCGGCGAGCCTCCCGTCCGCGGCACTCTTCACGTCATCCAGCGACGTCACGAACGCGGCATAGACCGCGTCCGACCACCAGCCGCGACATTTCTCGATCTCCGCGAGGGCCGCCTCGCGCGTCAACGCCGGCCGATAGGGGCGTGCGGTACTGAGCGCGTCGAACACGTCCACGATCCCCACGATCTGCGCCGCGATCGGGATCTCGTCGCCCCGCAGGCGGTCGGGATAGCCCGTGCCGTCATAGCGCTCGTGATGCCAGCGGATGATCGGCTTCAGGTCCCACGGGAATTCGACCGCGGCGAGCAGCTCCAGACCCCAGATCGGGTGCATCTGCACCACGGCGAACTCGTCCTGAGTGAGCGGGCCGGGCTTGTTCAGGATTTCGTGCGGCACGCGCACCTTCCCCAGGTCGTGGAGGTAGGCGCCGAGGCGGATCGTCGTCTGGCTGGTGTCGTCTAGCACGAGGACCCGCGCCACGGCCATCGCGTGCTGCGCCACCCGCTCGCAATGGCCGAAGGTGTAGCTGTCCGTGGACTCGATCGACTGCCCCCACTCGAGCACCACCGCGAAGTAGGTGGTTTCCAACTCGGACACCTTGCCGCCGACGTACACGAGGTCTACACGCGCGTCGAGCCGGCGGAACAAGCGGTGGGCGGCGTTCAGCAGCGTGAGCGCTTCCTGGTTCCGCCCCATCGCCTGGTACAACAGCGCCAGCTCGCACGACGCCTCCGCTTCGCTCAACACGGAGCCGGCGCTCACCGCCAGATCGATCGCCGAGCGAAGACGCGATTCCGCGAGCGCGGCGCGCCCCGTCTCGCGGTACACCATGCCGATGATGCGGTAGGCCTCGGACTTTTCGCTGCGAGCGTCGAGCTGGTCGAAAATAGCGAGGGCAGCTTCGGCGTCGCGCCGGGCGTCCTCGTAGCGTCCCCGCACGACGTGCACCTCGGCGTGATTCACCAGGCACTGCCCCTGCAGGTGCGCGTCGCCCGCCCGCTCGGCGATCTCGTAGCTCTGTTGGAAGTAGCCCTCGGCCCGCTCGTACTGCCGGAGGTCGGTGTGCGCGATCCCCAGGTTGGCATACGCGATCGCGCAACCGTGCTCGTCATTCGAGGCCCGGTACGCCTCGAGGGAACCCTCGTAGTGCGCGACCGCCCCGTCCAAGTTCCCCTGGATGTTCGCCACGATGCCGAGGTTCTGCTCGACCCTGGCGCGCAGCTCGCGGCTCTCACCCCCTCGCGCCAGCGCCTGGAGGAAGTTACTGCGCGCGTCCTCGATCGCGCCGGTCTGCACGTCCAGCCCGCCGAGCGTGTTCAGCGCTTCCGCGGCCAGCAGGTCGTTGCCGGCGTCGCAGGCCACGCTGTAGCTGCGGCGACACAGTTGGCGCGCTTCGGTCGACTCGTTGCGGAGATGGCGCATGACCGCCACCCGACGCAGGGCCTCAGCCAGGACCGTCCGCTCCCCGGTGCGGTCCGCTGTGGCGATCGCCGCATCATAACAGCGGATCGCCTCGGGAATACACGCGGCCCGCTCGTGGGCACGCGCGTCGTGCAACAGGTCCGCCGCGGGGCGCGCCGCCGCGCGCGCGCCCGCCTGCCCGGTCGTCACCACGCGATAACGTAGCTCGAGAAGTGGTTGACCTTCCCCGTGACGTACTTGCTGAACAGGTTGTCGAGCGACAGCAGGTAATAAAGGATCTGCAGGTTGTCCGTCGTGTACGCGATCCGCTTGGGGAGCAGCTTGCCGAGCAGACTGCAATTCGCATAGCTCATCGTGAGCGCGGCGGGCGTCTGGAACCGCAACCCCTCCGGCTGGAACTTGACGGCGTTCACGCCCAGCCCGGTGGGCAGCGTCATCGTGATCGTCGTCGGGCGGGTGAGCGCGCCCGGCGGGATGATCAGTTTATGGGGCCCGGCGCTGAGGATGCCGCCCGCGATCCCGACCGTCTGCGTGGTCGACGCGTAAGGCAGGTCCGAGCATTTGAGCAGCCCCGTCGCCCTGAGCAGCGACCCGATGAGATCGGCCGAAGGTGGAGCAGGTTGAGGTGCAGTCGGCGAGTGATCGCCGCAGGCGGTGGCGAGCGCGAGCCCGCACACGAGCACAATGCCCACAAAACGACGACGAGCGGCCTTCATAGGCCTTCCTTCTCCTCTAGGGCGTGGGGAGTTCGGAGGGAGAGCGCATCGGCGGTTGGACCGCCGATTCTCTATCGGGTACAAAATGCACACATCCGGCCCCCGCATCCGTGAGGACGGTCACCTGCGGCGCGCTGCGGTTTTTCGCGTTTTGGTGTTTAAGGAGATTCTCAGAAAGACGGGGATCGTGAAAGCCGCGCGAGGGGCCTCACCGGCTGGAGGGCCAAAGCCACGCCGCCCCTCGTACGCCGCTCGAATCACCGTGCGCGGCGCGCACGACACGGGTGAGGACGGGATCTGAGCTTGCCCCGACGGCCAAGACGTGGCGTGGCAGCAGCGCGGACGTCGCCTCCGGCAGGCCAGGAAGGTTCGACATGCCGCCCCCGAGCACGACGACATCGGGGTCGAGCACGTTGATCAGGGATGCGAGGGCGCGACTCAGTCGATCGTGGTAGCGCGCCAGGGTCGCCGTGGCGCCCGCGTCACCGCTCGCCGCAGCGCGCACGATCTCACGGCCGGACACGGTGATCCCCGTCCGCTCGGTATGGTCGTGCTCGAATCCTGGGCCGGAGAGCCACGATTCGACGCAGCCGCGCTTCCCACAGTAGCACGGCGGACCGGGTTGCTCGTCGGGCGTAGCCCAGGGGAGCGGATTGTGCCCCCATTCGCCGGCAATGAGGTTCGCGCCCGGCAGACAGCGGCCGTCCACCACGATTCCCCCGCCCACTCCCGTACCGAGGATCACGCCGAACACCACCGGCGCTCCCGCGGCCGCTCCGTCGGTCGCCTCGGACAGCGCGAAGCAGTTCGCGTCGTTCATGACCCGCACTGGGCGGCCCAGCCGTCCCGCGAGATCGCGCTCGAGCGGCTGGCCGTTGAGCCAGGTAGAGTTGGCGTTCTTCACGAGCCCCGTTTGGGGCACCACCGTGCCCGGGATACCGACGCCCACCGTGCCCGCGGCCCCGCCAGCGCGATCGAGCTCCCGCACCAGCGCCGCAATGGCGTCGAGGCATGCCGCATAGTCACGCGGGGTGGTCACCCGCAGGCGGGCGATCTCCTGACCGCCGGGCGACAGCGCGATCGCTTCGATCTTCGTGCCGCCGAGGTCGATGCCGATGCGCACGGGTTAGGCGGGGTACCAGTTCTTCTCCCAGGCATGCGGCTCGAGCTTGGAGAGCATGGCCGGCGCCAGTTGCCCCTTCTCCGTCGCCACGACGTTCTGGCGAACGTGGCCGGCGCGCCGCATCCCGGGAATGACCGTCGATACCTGAGGTGACGACAGACAGAAGCGCAGTGCCAGCTCCGGCAGGGTCTGGACCTGGTCATCCAGCAGGCGAGCCAGCGCCTTTCCCCTCCGCTCGACCTCGGCGCGACGGTCACCGGCGAAGTATTCCTCGCGCCAGTCGCCGGCGGGGAATACCGTGTCGGCCCGAATCTGACCGGTGAGCGCGCCTTCGTCGAACGGGACGCGTACGATCACGCCGAGCGGCTTGGTCTTGGCGAGCTTGAACAGGGCGCGTTCGGGGGAACGATCGTAGATGTTGTAGATCACCTGGGCCGTCTCGAACATGGGGTCCTCGAGCACTCGCAGCGCGGTCTCGGGTGCATGATCGTTGATCGAAATCCCCCAATGCAGGACCTTTCCTTCCCGCTTGAGGCGCGCGATCTGCTCGTAGGAGGCCTGCCATTGCGGATCGTCCAGCCACGCATCGTGCCACACGTGCAGCTGTTGCAGCGGCAAAGCCTCGACGCCCAGGTTCTTGAGTGATCGCTCCGTAGCGGCCGCGAGATGGCGGGCGGGAAACACGTCCGCGAGCGGTCTCTTGGCCTTGCCGGGCCATTCCTCGTTCTTGGGCGGCACCTTGCTGGCGACGACGACGCGACCGGCGCGGATGTCGGCTTTCAGCACCTCGCCGATGAGGCGCTCGCTGTGTCCATCCCCGTACGCCAGCGCGGTATCGAAGAACGTGATTCCGCGGTCCACAGCCTCGCGCAGCGCCTCGCGCCCCTGCTCATCGTCCACGCCGCGCCATTGTGAGCCGCCCAGCCCCCAGCCACCAAGCCCGAGTTCGCTGACTGCGTAGCCTGTAGAACCGAGGGTCCTGCGTTTCACGTGCGCTCCTCCGGTGGGAACTTCCCAGCGGTATGGTTCATTCATGAAGCATGGCTCGGTACGCTACGCAATTCCGTCTGGTGGCCCAAGGGCTGGTCGACTACCTCGCCGGTATCGATCCCAGCGCCGTCGGGCTCGTCGCCGCGCTGCACATCCTGGTGCGGAGCCGAGGCGCGGATAGGCGTAACGCGCGATGAACATGCGCGGGGCGACAGTGCGCCGCTAGATTCGCCCGCGTGCCGAAGACAACAAACATCGTCACCCCACCCGATCAGGTAGTCAACTAACCATTCGCTTCCCCCCTGCCCGGACCGCGGGAACATACAGGAAAGTTGATTCATTACTGAACCGTACCGGGGGGCGGCAACTTGATTTCGTGAAACTGTGGCGCGATCGAGACCGTCTCGTTGTCGATATGAGGCTAGCCCGAACGTCTAGTACAGAGCAGCAGTGCTTCACCCTTTATCAGACCGAAGGAGATCACCCCGTATGCGCAGTCGTCTCTTCGCGAACACTCGCGGCTGGACCGGATCGGCCGTCTTGTTGGGAACCCTCGTCCTCACCGCCGGCAGCCTGGTGGCCTGGAAACACGCGTCCACCCGAAAGGCCAATGCGGCGGCCGCGAGCCAGCCCGAGCCCGTCGAGTCCGTAACCCTGTCCGTGGCCCGGGCGCGGCAGTATCGCCCCACGACCACCTCGGTCGGAACCGTCCTCGCGCTCAGCTCGATCACCTTGCGTAACGAGCTCTCAGGCACGATCCGCCAGGTGATGCTTGCGCCGGGACGGGTCGTCGACTCCGGCACGGTCCTCGTCGCCCTCGACGTATCCGTGGAGGAAGCGGAGCTCCAGGCGGAGCAGGCCCAAGCCGACCTGGCGGCAACGACCCTCGCACGCCTCGAGGTCCTCAGGCAGGCCCAGGCCACGTCTCAGGAGGAAGTGGACCAGGCCCGCGCGGCGCGCGATGTGGCCCTGGCACAACTGGTACGCACCCGGGCCGTCATCGCGAAGAAGACGATCCGGGCTCCGTTCCGGGCCCGCGTGGGCATCTCCGATGTCCATCCCGGACAGTACCTGAACGAAGGCACCGAGCTCACCACGCTGCAGGGGGTCGACGCCGCGGCCAACGTGGACTTCACGGTGGCGCAGGCAGTGGCGGCCGAGCTGCGCTCGGGCGAGCCCGTCAGCGTGTTCGCGGCTGACAACCCTCGTCCCCTGACGGCGCGGATCGTGGCGGTCGACGCGCGGGTCGATCCGGCCACGCGCAACGCACTGGTGCGGGCCCGGATCGCCCGCCACGCCCCGGCGCCGGGCGCCTCGGTGCGCGTCGAAGTCCCCGTCGGAGCCCCGACGACCGTCGTCGCGATTCCGGTGAGCGCCCTCCGCAAGGGGCCCGCCGGCGATCATGTCTTCCTGGTCGTCCCCGACTCGAGCGGGCGGAGCCGCGCGCACGTGCAACCGGTACGGAGCGGGCCGGTGCTCGACGACGAGGTCGTGATTTTGAGTGGTCTCACCCCCGGTCAGCAGGTCGCTACGTCGGGGTCCTTCAAGCTGCGCGAGGCTGTGCTGGTCGCGGGCGACTCAACTCGTTAATCGGAAACCGCTCATGCGCTCTTTTACCGATACGTTCATCAAGCATCCGGTCCTCGCGGTCGTCGTCAACCTCGTGATCGTGCTCGTGGGGTGGCGGGCGATCACGACGCTGCCGGTGCAGCAGTATCCGAACATTCAGAGCTCGTCGGTGCTGATCACGACGGTGTACTACGGCGCCAGCGCCGAAACCGTCCGCGGCTTCCTCACGACGCCGATCGAGCGCGCCGTGTCGGCTATCTCGGGCGTCGACTACGTCGAATCCACCAGCCGCGCCGGCGTTTCGAGCATCACGGTGCACCTGAAGCTGAACCACAACAGCACGGCCGCGCTGGCGGAGGTCACCGCACGGTTGCAGCAAGTGCGCTCCGAGCTGCCCGCCGAGGCCGAGCCACCGGTGGTGGAGGTGCAGCGCGCCGATCGGCCGTATGCGTCGTTCTATCTGAGCTTCACCTCGTCGGCGCGCGAGATTCCGGCGCTCACCGACTGGCTAACCCGCAACATGCAGCCCCAGCTCTCGACGCTGGCGGGGGTGCAGCGCGTGGACGTGGTGGGCGGGCGGCCTATCGCCATGCGAATCTGGATCGACCCCGACCGCCTGGCGGCGCTCAACCTCGCGCCCGGCGACGTGCACGCGGCGCTGCAGCGCAACAACTACCTCGCCGCGGTGGGGCAGACCAAGGGCGACCTGGTGCAGGTCAACCTGCTGGCTAACACCGACCTCCGCACGACGGAGGAGTTCAAGAACCTCGTCGTGGCCGAGCGCAACGGGGCGATGGTGCGGCTGTCCGACGTGGCCCGCGTCGAGCTGGGGGCGGAGGAAGCCGACTTCATCACCAAGTTCAATGACAAAGAAGCCGTGTACATGGGCGTCTGGCCGCTGCCCGGGAGCAACGAGATCGAAGTGGCCAAACGTCTCCACAATGAAATGGCCCGGATCCGGCCCACGCTACCCAGCGACATCGACATGCAGATGGCCTACGACGCGACGGTGTTCATGACCGACGCGCTGCAGGAGATCACCAAGACGTTAATGGAGACCATCGCGATCGTGGGCCTGGTGGTGTTCCTGTTCATGGGATCGGTGCGCACGGCCTTCGTGCCGCTGGTGGCGATGCCGGTGTCGCTGGTCGGCGCCGCGATCGTCATGTACGCCTTCGGCTTCAGCCTCAACCTCCTCACCATCCTGGCGATCGTGCTGTCGGTGGGATTGGTGGTGGACGATGCCATCGTCGTGGTCGAAAACGTCGAGCGGCACGTGCGCGAAGGGAAGACCCGCATCCAGGCGGCGATCATCGGCGCGCGCGAGCTG